>Ga0208249_1000352_pt1 | contig 15106 bp, 11 predicted proteins | sample CryBogmetaGMA1M_FD_184546 | JGI IMG/M metagenome (GOLD analysis project Ga0208249, IMG submission 184546) | Freshwater microbial communities from Crystal Bog, Wisconsin, USA - MA1M (SPAdes) | ecosystem: Environmental > Aquatic > Freshwater > Lake | place: Crystal Bog, Wisconsin, USA | collected...
ACCGAGAAGCGTCGGGCGGCTCTCCGGGCCCGTCGTCAGGCTTTTTTCGCCCGCAAGATCGACTTCATCCCCTGCCGGCAATTTCTCGCCCCCGAGGCTGAGGCCCTTGCCTCGACTCCCCCGCCGAGTGCTCCGGCCCGACCTGCTCCAGAGCCCTCTGGCCGGATCGATTCCTATCTCGCCGGGCTCTACGAGACGCGCCTCCTCACCAGGGATGAGGAGCAATTTCACTTCCGGCGGATGAACTGGCTCCGCTTCCGCGCCGCCACCGAGCGCGGCCGGCTCGACGAGAAACGGGCCACCGCCAGGCAGATCGATGTGGTCGAGGCGCTGCTCTCGTCCTCGGAGGTCGAGCGGACGATCCTGATCACGTCGAACCTCCGCCTCGTCGTCTCGATCGCGAAGAAGTTTGTCACTGCCGATGATCTGTTCGACGAACTCGTGGCCGAAGGGAACGTGGCCCTCATGCGGGCGGTCGACAAGTTCAACTTCGCCCTCGGCAACCGGTTCAGCACCTACGCCACGTATGCCATCCAGCGGCACTTCTTCCGCATCTCCCATCGGGGGCGGCAGCAGCGGCGCCGGTTCACGCCGGCCGACGAGTCGCTCCGTTCCGTGCCTGCGGCCGAGCCTGCTCAAGGCTGCAATTCGGTGCAGATCGATCAACTCAAGGAACTGTTCGCGAAGTTCCTCGGTGAACTCGAGCCGCGCGAGCAACAGATCGTTGTCGCCCGCTTCGGCTTCGATGGCCGGGCCCCACGCACCTTCCGCGAGCTCGGCGCCGAGATGGGTGTCTGCAAGGAACGGATTCGCCAGATCCAAACCCGCGCGATGGAGAAGATCCGCGACATGGCGACCGAGGCGAGGCTCGAGCAGACCGTCGGCGATTGGCTCTGAGTGATTGTTGCATCGGAGGCTCGAGGGATGGCAAGACGGGTGCTGGTGATCGGTGCGGCCGGAGGAATCGGCTCGGCGCTCGTCCGCCGTTTGGTTGCCTCGGGCGGAAAGGTCTTCCTTGCCGGCCGGGATGCAGCGAGACTGGAATCGCTCGCCGTCGAACTTGGCATGCCCTGGGGCACCGTTGAGGCGACCGATCCTGACGCGATTGACGCACTCGCCGACCGGGCAGCTTCCGAGCTTGGTGGACTCGACGGCTTGGCGAACTGCGCCGGCTCTATCCTCCTCAAGCCGGCGCATCTGACGTCGACCGCCGATTGGAACGCCACGATCGCCACGAATCTCACCTCTGCCTTCGGGTGTGTCCGCGCGGCAGGGCGGCTGATGAAGGGGGAGGGGGGATCCGTCGTTCTCGTGTCGAGCGCCGCGGCCCGCGTCGGCCTTGCCAATCACGAAGCGATTGCCGCGGCCAAGGCGGGGATCATCGGCCTGGTCCTCTCGGCGGCGGCCACGTATGCCAAGCAGAAGGTGCGCTTCAACGCCGTCGCCCCGGGGCTCGTTCGCACGCCACTCTCCAAGGGCCTCTTGTCGAGCGAACTCGCTGAAAAAGCCTCGGTGGGGATGCATCCGCTCGGCCGGCTCGGCGAACCGGACGAGGTTGCCGCGGCCATCCAATGGTTCCTCGACCCCGCCCAGGGCTGGATCACCGGGCAGGTCTTGGGGATCGACGGCGGCCTTGCCGACCTCCGTGGCCGGGCCTGATAGGCCAGTCCGACGGCGGCCGAAAGTGCCCCGGTCGTGCTGGTTGTGCCGGCTCCTCGAGCCCAAAAAGGCCCGATCTTCCTGCCGCTGGGACGGTGAGGGGTGCTTTCCGGAGGGTGGGGAGGTATCCTTCGCCCCATGCACACAGCAACCAATGGCCACGCCGGTGGGGACGGCGTCGGTTCTTCCAAAGCCCCGACGTTTCGCCTTTGGCTGATGATGGTGCTCGAGTTCGCCATCTGGGGCGCCTGGCTCCCGCTCATCTGGGGCTACATGGGGAAGGACGGCCTCAACTTCTCCTCCTCGCAGCAGGCGTGGGTGGGAAGCGCCTTCGCGGTCGCCTCGATCGTCGGCATCTTCTTCTCGAGCCAGTTTGCCGACCGAACATTCGCCGCGGAGAAGTTCCTCTCCTTCAGCCACCTCATCGGCGGCCTGGCGATCCTCGGCATGTACTTCGTGAAGGACTTCCCCACGTTCTTCGGGTTGATGCTCGTCCACTCGCTGTTCTACGTGCCGACGATCTCCGTCACCAACTCGCTCGCGTTTTCTCACATGAAAAACGCCGAGAAGGAATTTGGCTTCGTCCGCATGGGGGGCACGATCGGCTGGATCCTCGTCGCCTGGCCGCTGTACTTCATTCTCCAGGGGAAGACGGGCGCCGACGCCGTCGCCGCCAGCCGCAACATCTTCCTGATCTCCGGCGTGCTCTCGCTCGTGCTGGCCGGCTACTCGCTCTTCCTCCCCCACACGCCGCCGAAGCCGGCAACCCCTGGTGACGGGGGCTTAGCGTGGTTGAAGGCGGCCAAGTTCCTCGCCCGCCCCTACCTCCTCGTGCTGTTCATCGTCACGTTCATCGACGCGGTGATCCACAACGGCTACTTCGTGATGGCCGGCGACTTCCTCGGCAGCAAGGCCGTGGGGATCAAGCCGGAATGGATCATGCCGGTGATGAGCATTGGCCAGGTGGCGGAGATCGTCACGATGGCGTTCCTCGGCACCGTGCTCGCGAAACTCGGCTGGAAGACGACGATGATCTTCGGGATCCTCGGCCACGCCGCCCGGTTCGCTGTCTTTGCCTTCTTTCCGCAAAACACGGCCGTGATCATCGCCGTTCAGGTGCTCCACGGCATCTGTTACGCCTTCTTCTTCGCCACGCTCTACATCTTCATCGACGCCGCCTTCCCCAAGGACGTCCGCTCGAGTGCCCAGAGCCTCTTCAATCTCCTCGTCCTCGGCCTCGGGGACCTGGCGGCGAAGTGGCTCTTCATCCCGCTCCAGGACAGCCTCAAGACCGATGCCGGCATCGACTACCAAAAGCTGTTCCTCGTGCCGACGCTGATGGCGCTGGTAGCCGCGGGCCTCCTTCTCCTCGCCTTCTGGCCGCCGCGCCGTTTCGACGACGCCGACATCGCCAAGGACGATCACGGGACCGAGTCGCCGAACATCACCTGAGGGCAGGTGCGGGTGAATTGCCGGCAGCCCCTTCGTTGCCACCCGAGAGGACGAGGCCGGGGGCGACGAGACTTTTGCCGCCCCGGCCGACGGTACCACCCACAGGCTCGCCACCGAAAGTTCCTGCTCGAGCGTGGCTTCGGGGGCGCCCGTGCCCCGTCGCCGGGCGTTCGCGGAGGCCATCCATGGCCTCCGCTCTCTCCGTGCCGCCTGCGCTTTCGCCCTCCGGGCTTCGCTTGCCGGCAAGACCGGCTCTCGGGGCACGGGCGACCCCTCGCTGACGGTGCGTTATGGGGTGCTGGCTCTGTCCTGGCTCTGTGCTCCTTCCCCCCGAATCCGTCTTGCGACGGAGGCCTGAAACTCCCTATCTTCCCGCCCCCTCCGCCCCGCCACCGGTGCGCCGGGCGGGGAAGACCGAGGGAGGCCTGCCGATGCCGATCACGCTCGACGAACTGGCCCGGACGTTGTCCGCTGCTGCCGTTCACACAGGTGCCTGCGTCGTTTCGGGGGCCGCCACGCTCGATACCGCCGGGCCGGGCGACGTCACGCTCGTTGATTCGAGTGACAGGCTCCCGCTCCTCGCCAAGAGCCGGGCTGGCGCCGTGATCGTGCCGCAGGGAACCGGCCCGCTCGATCGCCCCTCGATCGAGGTCGCCGATGTCCATGGGGCCTTCGCCGCCACGATCCTCCACTTCCGTCCGGCACGAGTGACCATCCGCAACGGCGTGAGCCCGCAAGCGGCGGTCGAGCCGACGGCTCGGGTCGCCGCCGGGGCCGATGTGCACCCCTTCGCGACGGTTGGCCCCGAGGCCGAGATCGCCGCCGGCTGCACGATCCATTCTGGCGCAAGGATCGGCGCTGGCTGCCGCATCGGCGCCGGGAGCGAGATCTTCCCGAACGCTGTTCTCTACGACGGGACACGCGTCGGGGAACGCTGCATCGTCCATGCCGGGGCCGTCCTCGGCGCCCACGGCTTCGGCTACAAGTCGGGGCCTGCCGGCCACGTCCTCTCCGCGCAGCTCGGCTGGGTGGAACTCGGTGACGACGTCGAGATCGGCGCCAACACGACGATCGACCGGGGCACCTACGGCCCGACTTCGATCGCTTCGGGCACGAAGATCGACAACCTCGTGATGATCGCCCACAACTGCCGGATCGGCCGTCACGCGATGATCTGCTCGCAGGTCGGCGTGGCGGGGAGCACGACGACCGGCGACTTCGTCGTCATGGCAGGGCAGGTGGGGGTGCGCGATCATGTCCACATCGGCGACCGGGCGATCCTCGGCGCACGCTCAGGGGTCTCGAGCGACATCCCCCCAGGTGTCACCGTCCTCGGCGAGCCGGCGATCGAGCTCCGCGATCGCAAGCTGCAACTGGCGACGATCAGCAAGCTCCCCGAGATGCGCAAGACCCTCAAGGACCTTGCCGCACGGGTCGCCACGCTCGAGGGGGGCCGTGACGCGGAGACGACGCGGGCTGCGTGACCGCACTTTCCTGCCTGCCGGGTCTTTCGTTCCGTCAAGCCACTCCCTCCCTGCCATGCATCACGCTCAGCCATTGCCAAGGTCGTCCCCCGGTGAAGACGCGATCGATCTCCGCGGGGAGACTGTCGGCATCATCGCCGGATGGGGACGCTATCCGGTGATGGTGGCCGAGGCCGTCCGTCGTCATGGCGGTCGGACGGCGATCCTCGAGGTCCGCGGCCATGCCGATGCCGACCTCGAGTCACTCGCCGACATCCACGGTGCCGTCGGCCTGGCGCAGCTCGGCGGGGCGATCGCCTTCTTCAAGCGGTCTGGCGTGAAGCGCGTGGCGATGGCGGGAAAAGTGCACAAGGTGAAGCTCTTCGCCCGAGGGGCCTGGCGCCACCATCTCCCCGACTGGACGGCCCTGAAAGTCTTCTGGCCGCACTTCATCTCCCGGCGCCGCGACAACCGCGACGATTCGCTTCTCGGCCTGATCTCGGCGACGTTCGATGCGGCAGGCGTGCGGATCTGCCCCGCTACCGACTTCGCCCCCGAGCTCCTCGCCGTGCCGGGCACCCTCGCCGGGCGCTGCCTGTCGGAGATGGAGAAGGCCGACGTGGCTTTCGGCTGGCGGCTCGCGAAGGAGCTCGGAGCCCACGACATCGGCCAGACGGTCGTCGTCCGCAACCGGGCGCCGATCGCGTTGGAAGCGATCGAGGGGACCGATGAATGCATCCGCCGCGCCGGCCGGCTCTGTCCTTCCGGTGGCCTGGTCGTGGTGAAGGTCGCCAAGCCCCAGCAGGACCTCCGGTTCGACATGCCGACGGTCGGTATCGGAACGCTCGAGTCCCTCGGGGCCGCCGGAGCCCGCGTTCTGGCGATCGAGGCGGAGAAGACGATCCTCGTCGATGCCCCCGCCCTCCTCGACTTCGCCGAGCGAAAGGGGATCACGATCGCCAGCTTCCCGAACTGCGCCTTCAGCGGAGCCTCGGGATTCTCCAGGGCGGCCTGACGGCCAGGAGCCTCTTTCCCGCGCGGGGCCGTATACTGCCGGTCATGGCACGCCTCCGCTTCCTTCGTCGTGTTCTCTCCCCGCCGACATGGCTCCGTCTCGGGGCCGTCGCCCTGCTCCTCGGGGCCGGAACGCCGTCAGTCTCGGCCCGGCAGACGCCGGAGCCGGCGGTGGACGAGGCCCCGGCCGCCACCGATCCGATCAAGCAGTATCGGGAGGATCAGGAGGATCCCTTCGACGCGGCCGATCCCGGGGAGCCGATGGTCGACGAGGGGGATGCAATCGGCGTCGACGAGCCGGCCGAAGAGGAGGATCGGCCGGAAGGGGCTGGGGCGAAGGGGCGCGTCAAGCCGCCGTTGTCGCGCGTGCGCCCGCTGCCGATCGACATGAAGCTCAACCGCAATCTCCGCATTCCCCCCGCGCCCCCGTTCCACATGGGGCGCGAGATCGCCCAGACGATGCACTACACCGGCGCCCCGTGGCTGGTGCGGGAGAGCCGGCAGCGCGAGGAGGATTGCCGGATGATGCTCGATGCCCTCGGCGTCGAGCCCGGCCAAACCGTCTGCGACATGGGAGCCGGCAACGGCTTCTACACGCTTGAACTGGCGCGGATGGTCGGCCCGGAGGGGCTCGTCTACGCGGTCGACATCCAGCCGGAGATGCTCCGCATGCTCTCGCGGCGGGCGGCGCAGGAAGGGCTCGGGAACATCCGCTTGGTGCTCGGTTCGCCGATCGATCCCCGCCTCCCTGTCGGGGAGATCGATCTCGTGCTCTGCGTCGACGTCTATCATGAGTTCTCCCACCCCGAGGCGATGCTCGCGCGGATCCGCGACAGCCTCTCGGAAGATGGGAAGCTCGTGCTTGTCGAGTTTCGCGGAGAAGACCCGGCCGTCCCCATCAAGCCGCTCCACAAGATGACCAAGGCCCAGGTCCGCTCGGAACTCGAGCCGGCCGGCTTCCGCGTGGCCAGCGAGTTCGACAGGCTCCCCTGGCAGCATCTCCTCTTCTTCTCCGCCGTGCCGGAGTAGCGCCACGGCATGCCGCTCTCGAGCAGGCTGTGGATGAAGTGCCGGCCCGACCGCACGAGGCGGTCACGAGTGCGCCGCACTCGAGAAAACCGGAAATCTCCGATGAGCCGCCGTTTCGCACGCGTTTGGCGTCGGTCGACGCGTTCGCTGGGGGGAAACCTTGCGTATCGGCGCCTGAACGGCTTCAATAAGGGTCGTTCTTCAAGGAACCCATGGCATCGGCAAGGCGCCGTGGGATGGGGTTGGGCTGCCGGTCTCATTCCGGCGGTGCATACGCATGGACTATAAGCCCCGAGAAGCAAATACGCCCGTCACCGCTGGGCTCGACGCTGGTGCGTCGACGGCCGAGCCGGTGATGGTTGCCCCAGGGAAGGTTTCTGCGCCGACGGTCAAGAAGGCCGGGGCTGGCAAGGCGGGCTCCGCTCGCGGCAATACTGCCGGGGATGACGGCTCGGACAAGCCCGAGTGGGTGCTCGGAAGCAATCTCGCCATGGCCCGCGTGGCTCGGTCAATCGAGCGGGCGGCCGAGGTCGGCTGCACGGTCCTGATTCTTGGCGAGACGGGCTGCGGCAAGGAGATCCTCGCCCGCCTCCTCCACCGCAGCGGGCCGCGGGCCTCCAAGCCTTTCGTGCCGGTCAACTGTGGAGCTCTGTCGTCGACCTTGGCCGAGAGCCAGCTGTTCGGCCACGAGAAGGGGGCCTTCACCGGCGCCGATGGCAAAGCGGTCGGTATTTTCCGCGCCGCCGAGGGGGGCGTGGTGTTCCTCGACGAGATCGGTGAGATGCCGGCGGAGCTGCAGACGAAGCTCCTCCGCGTCCTTCAGCAGCGGGAAGTGCATCCCGTCGGGGCAAACCATCCTGTCCCGATCGACGTGCAAGTCGTCGCCGCCACCAACCGCGATCTCCAGGCCGAGGTAATGAAGGGCACGTTCCGCGAGGATCTCTACTTCCGCCTCAACATGATCGAGTTGCGGATTCCTCCGCTGCGGGAACGCCCTGAGGATATCCCGGAGTTCATCGATTTCTTCGCCGACCAGTACGCCCGCAGCTACCGGATGGAGCGGTGGCAGCCTTCGCCGGAGACGATCACGGAGTTTTCCGCGTTCGATTGGCCGGGGAACGTCCGCCAACTCTCGCATGTCATCGAGCAGGCGTACGTCCTTCAAATGGAGCCGGAGCTCCCCGCCCGCTCGAGGCCGGTTACGGCGGTTGTGGTGGAGGAGGCGGAGGAATTGTCGCTCACGGCCGATGGCAAGCTGCCGTTCGTCGATCTCAACATGCTGCGGAAGTGTGCCGTGAAGCAGGCGCTCGAGATGACCCGTGGCCATAAGTCTCGGGCGGCGAAGCTCCTCGGCGTTCATCCCAACACGATGACGCGGATCATCGCCGAGATCGGCGACGAAACCCCGGCGCCGTGATGCCCGGCCGCGCTTGCCAGGCTGCTCTTGTCAGGCCCGGTCGCCTCAGCGACGGCCGGTCCGGAGCGGAGCCGTCAGGTGACCCCAGGCAGGTCAGCTCCAGACTGGTCAGCTTCAGACGTGCGGGAACTTCCCCGGGCCCGGCTTCGGCATTCCGCTCGAGTGACCGCTCGCCGCTTCCCCTCCGATGCCGAAGTGGAGGAGGGTCACCGCCCCGGCCGAAATCAAGGCCCAAGGGGCCCAGTCGGGGGCCGTGATCTCTCGGGCCGGCCCGGCGCTGTTGATCGGCTTCACCGAAGCCGAATCGATGACGAGCAATTCAGCCCCGACCAGACAGGCAAACACCCCTGTCGCGAGGAACACACTTTTCCACATGATGCCGTTCCGGGATCACTCCGGCGGCACTCCGGCGGGCCGCCTTCCGACGGCGGTGCCCCACGGCCGGGGAGTGCCTGCCTCGCCCGACGGTGTCCCGCCGCAGGGTTCATCGGCCAACCGCCGCTGGGGTGTGCAGTGCCCTCTCCGGCGTGCGGGCCATGACGATCGTGGCGGAAGGGGAGCCCCCCCAACTTTCTTCCTGGGGATAGGTCGTCTCGTGGCAGGGTCAGCCCTGGGCCGATTCACCTGGGCCGGAAGTTGCATCGGGGTCGATCCGGCTGGCTTCAATCCGGCTGGCTTCAATGCGGCCAGGACGCCGCTCCGTGTCGGTGCCGGGCACGAGGAGGGGCGTGTCGACGGTGGCCTCGATCAACGCCCGCAGTTGGTTCCCGTCGATCACCTCCGTCTCGATGAGCTGACGGGTGATCGCCTCGAGGGCCGGCCGCCGTGATTCGAGCACCCGCCGCACCTTCTCGATCGATTGATCGATGATCCGTTTCACCTCCTGATCGATCTCACGGGCCGTTGCCTCGCTGTGCGAGCGGGCTGCCGGGAGATCGCCACCGCCACCAGCGAGAAACGGCGAGCGGTTGCTCTCGCGGAAGTTCACCCGCCCCATCCGGCTCATGCCGTATTCCATGACCATCGCCCGGGCGATCTCGCTGGCCCGCTCGAGGTCGTTTTGGGCGCCGGTCGAGACATCGGCGTAGACCATCTCCTCGGCGATCGTCCCGCCGAGGAGCACCTGGATCCGGCTCTCTAGCTCGCTCTGGGTGAGGAGGTAGCGGTCATCCTCGGAACGCTGCATCGTGTAGCCGAGGGCGGCGAGGCCACGGGGGATGATCGAGACTTTGTGAACCGGATCGGTGTTGGGGAGCGAAAAGGCCACCAGGGCGTGGGCCGCCTCGTGATAGGCGACACGGCGTTTTTCGTCTTCGTGGATGACGCGCTTCTTCTTCTCGAGCCCCGCCGTCACCCGCTCGACCCCCTCGTTGAACTCCTCCATCCCGACGGAGGTCTTGTTGTTGCGGGCCGCGAGGAGCGCCGCTTCGTTGACGAGATTCGCCAGATCGGCGCCGCAGAATCCGGAGGTGATCCGGGCCACCTGGTCGAGGTTGACCGAGGGATTGAGCTTCACCTCGGCGACGTGGACCTTGAGGATCGCCTCCCGGCCACGGACGTCGGGACGGTCGACGAGCACGTGGCGATCGAAGCGGCCGGGCCGGAGGAGGGCCGGGTCGAGCGTCTCGGGACGGTTCGTGGCCGCCATCACGATCACGCCGCTGTTGCTCCCGAAGCCGTCCATCTCCACGAGCAAGGCGTTGAGCGTCTGCTCGCGCTCGTCATGACCGCCGACGACGCTCGTGCCGCGGGTCTTGCCGAGGGCGTCGAGCTCGTCGATGAAGATGATGCAGGGGGCCTTCGCCTCGGCCTGCTGGAACATGTCGCGGACGCGGGCGGCCCCGACGCCGACGAACATCTCCACGAAGTCACTGCCGGAGAGCCCGAAGAAGGGGACGCCCGCTTCCCCCGCGATCGCCTTGGCGAGAAGGGTCTTGCCGGTGCCCGGGGGCCCGACGAGGAGCACCCCCTTGGGAATGTGGCCGCCGAGGACCTGATACTTCTCCGGATTGCGGAGGAACTCGACAACTTCGCGGAGCTCTTCCACCGCCTCGTCGATCCCCGCCACGTCGTCGAAGGTGATCCCCAAGTCTTCCTGGGCGTACTGCTTGCCGCGGCTCCGGCCGAACGCCATCGGGCTCCCGGCCCCCCCCAGACGTTTCATCATCGTGAAAAAGAGGAGGGCAAACAGGCCGGTGAGGAAGAGCATCGGCAGCCAACTCCGCCACGGGCCAGGGGCCTCCTCGTAGCGGTAGGGGACGCCGTGCTCGGTCAGCAGCCGTGACAGCCGTCCCTCGGAGTTTTCACTGGGGAGCTTCGCGGTCCGGAAATGGCGTCGCTGAACCGCGTTGCCGAGGCTGTCGCCGGAAGGGCCATCGATCCTGCGGATCGACCCCGACGCGCTGTAGGCCCCGATCACGACGTCGTCGAGGTCGCCGTAGCGGACGGTGCGGCGGGCTTCGGGGCCAGTCTCGAACGGGTTGCGTTCGACGATTTCCACGACCCCGGCCGGTTCGGCCTCGGAAGGGACTGCCGTGGCGTCGGGGCCCTGGGATGGCGGGGGCGGATCTCCCCCGGCCTTGGAGGCCGTTGGACGTGGCCCCGAGGCGCGGATCAGTCGCTCCAGATCGCTGTAGGAGAGCTCGAGTTCCGGTGGCGTCGCCAGAAGGCTCATCCCGAACAGCCCGGCTACTCCCAACGCCACCAGCGACCAAACGAGATTCGACCCGCCCCAGGGTGTCTTGCGGTCGGCCTGGCGTTTCGGGAGATCGTGCTTCTTGGGCATGAATGTTCCAGCGGAAAAACTCTTGAAAACCGAAACCAATCCATCCTAAACCGGAGGGTCGGGGGAGACAATGAATCTGACTCCGGCGGCATAGCCATGGAAGTCCGGGTCACGAAAACCTAAGATTCCTCGATTCCCCCGGCCCGTCCCGCGACCGTTCTCCGCATGGCTTCCACCCCTCCGCCGCCGTTCTTCACTTCGGCGCCGGTGGCCCATGGCCGCTCCGACGACCCGGCGAGCCGTTCTCGGGAGGGGGCGCTCGGGGTCGCGGTGCTGGGGTCGACCGGGAGCATCGGCACGAGCACTCTCGAAGTCATCGCCGCTTCCGGGGGGCTCTTTCGCCCCCATCTCCTCGCGGCTCACACGAGCGTCGGCCCGCTGCTCGAGCAGGCGCGGATCCACCGTCCTGCCTGGGTCGTCGTCACCGACCCAACGGCTGCCGCGACGATCGGCGTCACCGCCCTCCCCGCCGGGACGCAACTCGCCGTGGGCCCCGAGGCGCTCGACGATCTCGTTCGCGCCCCGGAGGTCGACCGGGTCGTGTCGGCGATCGTGGGCGCTGCCGGCCTGCGGAGTACGCTCGCGGCGCTCGACGCCGGCAAGACGGTGGCGCTCGCCAACAAGGAAACGCTCGTCATGGCTGGGCCGCTCGTGATGCGGCTGGCGGCCGAGCGCGGCGCCGTGCTCCTGCCGGTCGACAGCGAACATTCGGCGATCCACCAGGCGCTGCGGTCGGGGACGGCTGACGAGGTCGTGCGGGTGATCCTCACCGCCAGCGGAGGCCCGTTCCGCACCGCACCGCGCGAGTCCCTCGACGCGGTCACTCCGCAGGAGGCGCTCCGCCATCCGACCTGGTCGATGGGGCCGAAGATCACGATCGACTCGGCGACGATGATGAACAAGGCGCTGGAGCTGATCGAGGCCCGGTGGCTGTTCGATCTTCCGGCCGACAAGCTCGCCGTCGTCGTCCATCCGCAGTCGGTGGTCCATTCGATGGTCGAGTTCGTCGATGGATCGGTGATCGCCCAGCTCAGCCCCCCCGACATGAAGCTCCCGATCCAGTACGCGCTCTCCCATCCGCAGAGGCTCGATGGCCCCGCGCGACGGCTCGACTTCCGGCTGGGGCTGCGACTCGATTTCGAACCCCCCGATCCGGTCCGCTTCCCGAGCCTGCGGCTCGGGCATGAGGCGGCGGCGCGCGGGGGGACGGCAGGGGCCGTCCTCAACGCCGCCAACGAGGAGGCGGTGGGGGCGTTCCTCGCCGGGAGGATGCGGTTCACGGGCATCGCGGACGTTTGTGCCCGCGTTCTGGAAGGGCATGCGTATCAGGCCGATCCGTCGCTCGACGACATCCGTCGACTCGACGCCTGGGCCAGACAGGAGGTCGTGACGTGGGTGAGTTCGTGACGATGACCGTGGACGCCGGAGCCGTGCTCTTCGGCGCCTGGCCAGGGCAGCGGGGGATCGAGTGGATCGCCAGCCATCCGCTGGAGACGCTCCAGTCGGTGCTCGGGCTCGGGTTCGTGATCTTCGTCCACGAGCTGGGGCACTTCCTCGTCGCCAAGGCGTGCGGGGTGAAGTGCGAAAAGTTCTACCTCGGCTTCGACGTCGGCGGCCTCAAGCTCTGCAGCTTCAAGTGGGGCGAGACGGAGTACGGCATCGGCGCGCTCCCCCTGGGGGGCTACGTGAAGATGCTCGGGCAGGACGACAACCCCGGCGCGGCCACCGCCGAGGCGCACCGGGCCCGCGCGGCCTCGGGTGATCTCCCGGCCGAACCGACCTCCGATCCGCATCCGGCCTGGGATCCGCGCAGCTATCCGGCGCAGTCGGTGCCGGAGCGGATGGCGATCATCTCCGCCGGCGTGATCATGAACGTGATCTTCGCCGTCCTCATGGCGTCACTCGCCTTCGGCCTCGGTGTCCGCGAGGTGGCCTCCGGGACCTCGGCGGTGCGCCCCGGCGGCGCCGCTTGGCGGGCCGGGCTGCGGACCGGCGACGAGATCGTCGCCATCGGCGGGACGCCGGTGACGGTGTTCAAGGAGCTCCAGAAGAAAGTGACTCTCGGCGATCTTTCCAAGGGGGTCGGCTTCACCGTTCGTCGTCCGGGCGAGGGGGATGTCCGCGAGGTCACGCTCCGCCCCGACACCGATGGCGGGGCACCGATGGTCGGGATCTCCGGGCCGCTCTCCCTCAAGCTCCCCGACGATCTCGGCGAAGGGCTGCCGGGAAGCGCCGGGAAGACGACGCCCCCCCTCGCCGGAGGCGACACCGTCCGCGCGGTCGACGGCGTCCCGATCGACTCCCACGCGCAACTCGTCGCCACCCTCTCCCGGATCCGCGATCGGGCCGTTGTCCTCGGCATCGAACGGAAGGGGGAGCGGCTCGACGTCGAGCTTCCTCCCCGCCCGCGAACCAGCCTCGGCATGGAGATGGCCCCCGGGCCGATCCAGGCGGTGCAGGACGGATCGCCGGCAGCTGTGGCGGGGCTCGTGAAGGGGGATCAACTCGTGTCGGTTGACGGGGCGCCGGTCGGCGATCCGTTCACCCTCGACGACCGGCTCCGGGCGCGGGTCGGAACGGCGGTGCCGGTGGTCGTGGAGCGGGCAGGGGTCGAGGAGACGCTCGCGGTGACACCGCGCGAGGTGACCTGGATCGATGCCTCACCGATGCGCGCCACGCCGCTGGGGGTGTCGTCGATCGGCATCGCCCTCCCGGTGATCCCGACGGTGACCGCCGTCCTCCCCGACAGCCCGGCCGGGCGTGCCGGCATCGTCGCCGGCGACCAACTGTCGCGCGTGCGGTTCGTCGAGCCGGGAGAAGCCGCCGATGGGGCCGGAAACTGGCTCGCCCTCTCGGAGGCCGAGCCGAACTGGCCGGGGGTGATCGCCGTGATGCAACAGCTTGCCGCCGGATCGCAGGTCGAGGTGACGGTTGAGAACGCGGCCGGCAGCCGGGAGGTCGCCCTCGAGCCGGCGGTCGTGCCGGGAGAGTTCCTCGTCGATCGCGGGCTGGTCTTCGAGCAGGTCTTCAAGACCGAGCGGGCGGCGACGATCGGCGCGGCGCTGTCACGCGGATTCTCGACGGCGGTCGAGGATCTTTCGATGGTCTATCGCTTCCTCCAGAAGCTCTGGAGCCGGCAGATCAGTGCCCGCCTCCTGGGGGGGCCGATGTCGATCCTCCAGCAGGCGGGACGCTCGGCCGAGGAGGGCTTCAGTGCTCTGCTGCTCTTCCTCACGATGCTCAGCGCCAATCTGGCGGTCGTGAACTTTCTCCCCATCCCCGTTCTCGATGGCGGGCATATGGTTTTCCTGCTGTATGAGTGGGTGACGGGCCGGCCGCCGAGCGAACGCGTCGTGATCGCGCTGTCGTATCTCGGTCTGATCCTCATCCTGTCGCTGATGTTCTGGGTGTTCGGTCTCGACCTCGGGCTGGTTTCCCGGTTCGTCCCCGCGAAGTAGCGGGGCGGCCGGAGGGGCCGGCGAACGTGGTCGCCCGAGCCCCTCCGGAGAACCGACCCGCCACCGGTCAAGTGCCCCATGCCTGACACCGTCCCCATCGGATCTCCTCTGTCCCCGCTGTCCTCGGCGTCGTTCCCGCCGCCGGGGGTGCGGCATGTCGTCTTCGACGTCGTCGGCACGCTCGTCGAGCCGTGGCCCACCGTGCCAGTGGCCTATCAGCGCGCCGCTCGGCGTCAGGGGCTCGAGTGCTCGGCCGAGGATCTGCGGGGACGGTTTGCCGAGGCGTGGCGGCGGCAGGAGGCGATCGACGCCAATTCGCAGACCCCCTTTGCCACCAGCCGGGCCCGCGAGGTCGAACGCTGGCGCGGGATCGTCCACGACGTCTTCGCCGCGGACGCTCCGGAGGGAGTGCGCGAGACGGTCTTCTGCGATCTCTGGGATCACTTTGCCGATCCCGGGGCGTGGCGGGCGCTCGATGCGGGGACCCGCCTGGTGGAGGCGGCTCTCGACGCCGGGTGCGGGGTGGCGCTGGCAAGTAATTTCGACGAGCGGTTGCTGGCGATCGCCGGCCGGGTCGACCCGCTCTGCCGGGCGGCCCACGTCTTCGCCTCGTCGGAGCTCGGCTGGCGAAAGCCCGCGGCGGAGTTTTTCCGCACTGTCGAGCGGCGACTGGGGGCGGTGGCCGGGGAACTCCTCCTGGTCGGCGATGACCCGCGGCTCGACGTGGCGGCGGCCCGGGCCGTCGGCTGGCGGAGCCTGGGCGTCGGCGGCTGACGCGGGGCCCGGCGGGAAACGGGCCTATGTGGCGCCGGGCCATCCTCGAGGAAGT
>Ga0208249_1000355_pt1 | contig 15083 bp, 11 predicted proteins | sample CryBogmetaGMA1M_FD_184546 | JGI IMG/M metagenome (GOLD analysis project Ga0208249, IMG submission 184546) | Freshwater microbial communities from Crystal Bog, Wisconsin, USA - MA1M (SPAdes) | ecosystem: Environmental > Aquatic > Freshwater > Lake | place: Crystal Bog, Wisconsin, USA | collected...
ATCCGGCGGGGGGAAAAGGGGTTCACTCTGCCGGGAAACAGGCCCTTCGGAGGATCACCGTTGCCGGCCGGGGCCGGGCAGGGTAGCCTGTGGTTGCGTTGCGGAGGTCCTTGTGGCCGCCGCCAGATCGGGGCGTAGCTCAGCCTGGCTAGAGCGCTACGTTCGGGACGTAGAGGTCGCACGTTCGAATCGTGTCGCCCCGACTTTCTCGGGTGTTCACCACCTGCAATCTCCGGGAAAACCACGGTTTTCTCGGGGATTGTTTCGTTCCGGCCCCCGTTGTGCGAGACGGTGCGGGCCGCTTCTTACCTTGCTGAGCCGTCTCGTGTGCCGGAATCTGCACCGCGGCGGCGGTCGAAGCTTCGCTGCCCACCTCGCGGCGTGCGTAGCGGGGGCGTTCATGCTGCAGCTTTTGCGTGTGAACGCAACGACGCCTGGGGACTTGAGTCGCCCTAACCATGAGGCTGGAAAGTAATTGCGGCCAGGGGCGGCTGCACCATGCGGTGCGATAACTTGCAGGCGTGGGTGGTTCTACGGACCGCATAAATACAAGTCCGGCGACAGGAGTGCAGATGGCCGTCACGGGCCAAGTAAGGCCGCTGGCACGACGGCGATCCCGTCGGGGCGTCGATAGGCGCGCGGGCCGCTGTTGATGACGACGGCATCGAGGCATTCTTCACCGAGTTGCTCGCGGAGCCACACGAGATTCTTCACGTCCTCGTCTCCCACCGCGCCTCCCATCTTCACCTCTATGGCGAGCACCCGCTGGTCGCGCCGTTCGATGATCAGGTCGACCTCCCGACGCCCGCCATGCTGGCGAAGGTGGAACACCCGCGCCTCCGCCCCCTGCGCCAAAACCCGCACGCACATCGTGACGAGCGACTCGAAAAACTGACCGAGCAACGGTCCGTCCCGAACCGTCGTCGGCTTTGGTCCCCCACCGACCAACAGTCCGGCGGCATCGAGCCCGAGAAGGCGAGCTGCCAGAGCCGGATCGGCAAGATGGTGTTTCGGTGCCTGCGAGAGTCGGGCCAGGCGATTGCGTGTCGGTAGCCAGGCGGGCAGCGGTTCGACGATCCAGAGCCGCTCGAGCACGTCGCGATACGGCATCGTCGTGGTCTTTGCCGGTTTCTCACGTTGGCCGGCGGTGGCTGCATCTCGGATCGTCTCGAACGACGACGTCGTCGCGGTTGCGGCGGCATAGGCCGCGAGCCACCGCTCCAAGACGGCGGGCCGGCGCACCGCGTGGCCAACCTCGGTGAAATCAACGTCGAGGATGCGTCGCAGATAGCCGTCCATTTGCCGCCGGTGAATCCGGTCCCGCAGGCCCATCATTCCGGGGAAACCAGAGGCGATGATGCAATCGACATAGCCACGGAGCGTTGCTGCGGTTTCGCCGGAAACAGCGGCCCGATGCCCCATGAGCAGGTCGGCGAGCTTGACGGAGGGAGTGGCGAAGCCGCGCTCGTCGAGCGTCATCGGCCGCATCCGAAGCGTGACGATTCGGCCCGCCCCGGAGTGAGACGGCGGCGTGGCGGGGCCGCAGGAACCGGTCAAAATGAAGCGGCCGGGCTCGCAGCCGCGATCGACAGCCCGTCGAACGAAATCCCAGACCGCCGGAACCCGCTGCCATTCGTCGATGAGAACCGGCGGCTTCGCCGCCAGCACCAGCCCCGGATCTGCCTGGAGGACGCTCGTCTGGGCAGGGTCGTCAAGGGTAAACACCGATCCTGCCCGTTGCAGCGCCGTGGCGGTCTTGCCTACGCCGCGTGGCCCCTCGAGCGCGACGGCGGGGAGCACGGCGAGTATTTCGTCGAGCTCGTCGTCGACGATCCGCCGCGTGTAAGGGATCGGAAGTCCGGGGTTGTGCGACACCTTTCCACCGCCTCAAACAATACCATTCCGCCGATTTCTACGATACCATTCCGCCACATACGACGATACCATTCCGCCGCACTTGTTGCGAGGGAGGGACCGTCGTGCCCGGCACCTTGCCGCTGTCAAAGGCGAAACGAGCGTTTGTTGCGTGCACCAAGCGAGCCGGATACTCTGCAAATTGCGCGGGAATTACCGGCTGTTTCCGGTTGTCCGGCTGAGACGCTCGTGACTGCCGTCGAGATCTGGCGGCCCCGCTCCCGGGCGTTCCCCGGCGGAAAGCCCCATGCCATCGTCGGCCACTTCCGCGCCCCTCCATGTCGCCCTCCTCGCCGACGGTGTCTACCCCTACCGGCTCGGCGGGATCCAGCGGCATACGCGGATGCTCGCGCTTCACTTCGCCAAGGCCGGCGTCCGGGTTTCCCTTCTCCACTCGGCCGACACCCCTGAGCTGCGGGCCCGGGCCGAGGCTCTCGACGATTTTCCTGCCGAGGCGCGCTCGAGGATCAGAAGCCTCGTCGTCGTGCCGCCGAAGCCCGGCCGCTATCCGGGCCACTACCTCCACGACTGCCAGCGGTACTCGCGCATCCTCCTCGAACGCTACCGGGAGGAGAACGTCGGGGCCGATTTTGTCTACGCCCAGGGGCTGACCGGGATCGCCTTCGGGGCCGCCCGGCGCCGGGGGGCCACCGATCTGCCCCCTGTCGGTGTCAACCAGCACGGCTACGAGATGTTTCAGAAGGCTGCCAATCTCCGGGCCTGGCTCGAACAATTCGTCCTCCGCGGACAGGTCGTTGCCCTCGACCGCTCCGCCGACGTCGTTTTCACCTTCCCGCGAAAGATCCGCGCGATCGTCGAGCGCCGCTGCAAAGTGCCGTCTGAACGCCTCGTCGAGGTCCCCAACGCCATCGACGGCAGCTGGATCGTCGCCAATCGGCCGGCGCCCTCGGCCAAGCGCCGCTTCCTCTTCATCGGCCGGCACGAACGCCGCAAGGGGGTTCCCGAGCTTCTCGAGGCGATCGCCCAGCTGCGGGCCCCGGGCGTCGAGTTTCACTTCGTCGGCCCCATCCCCGAGCCGCTGCGCCTCAAGCGCGACGACGTCGTCTACCACGGCACCGTCACCGACACCGCCAAGCTCCAGGGGATTCTCGACTCGAGCGACGTCCTCCTCTGCCCGAGCTTTGCCGAAGGGATGCCGACGGTCGTCCTCGAGGCGATGGCCCGGGGCCTGGCCGTGATTGCCACCGATGTCGGCGCAACGGCGGAATGGGTCGACGCCAAGAACGGCATCCTCCTCCCCTTCCCCGATGTCGGGGCGCTGCGGACCGCGATCGAGCGTTTCAGCGGCATGCCCGCCGGCGAACTTCACCGGCTGCAGTTGGCCTCGATCGCCAAGGCCAGGGAATGCACCTGGGATCTCGTCACGGCGAAGACGATCGCCGCGATCCAGGCCCGGATCTGACCGACCGCAGGCCATGCCATCCGTGGCCCATCCGCCGATTGCCCGTCGGCTCAACCGATCCGGCGGCGGAGGATGACGAGCGGATCGGCTTCGTCGCGGGCCCACTTCGCGCTCATCGGCTTGGCAAGGACGATGCCGGCAAGGAAACCGGCGACATGGGCCGAATAGGCCACGCCCCCGCCACCGCCGCCGGAATCGAACAGGCCACTGACGACCTGGAAGAGGAACCAGACCCCCACAGCCACGTAGCCCGGAACGTCGACCATCATCCGCAACAGGATCACGCTCACGCGGCGGTGCGGATGGAGGACGAGATAGGCCCCGAGCACACCCGAGATCGCCCCCGACGCCCCGAGGCAGGGGGTGAGCGCCGCCTCGCCCGTGGCGTTGGTGGCCACGAAGGCCAGCGACGCGATGATCCCGGTGGCGAGATAGAAGAGCGTGTAGCGGACATGCCCCATGCAGTCTTCGACGTTGTCGCCGAAGAGCCACAAAAACCACATGTTTCCGAGGAGGTGCATGACGCTGCCGTGCATGAAGATGCCGGTGAGGAGCGTCAGCCAGACCGGGATCGGCGTCGGGCGCAGGCCCGGCACCGGCACGGAGAGCTCTTGCCCCTGAACGGCGATCTCGCGGACGCTCGGCTCGGTGACGACGTCGCGGCCGGAGATGATCTCCGCCGGCACCTGGCAGTAGGCGAGCGTGAAATCTTCATTCTCCCCCATTCCCTGGAGCACGACGAACACGAACACGTTGACAACGATCAGCGCGATCGTGACGAAGGGGAAGAGCGTCCGATCGGAGTTGTCGTCGGCGACGGGGAAGACCATGCATGGGCTCCGGGCTTCAGAGAGGCGATCCGGTGGCAGTTAACGACGTCACTTCGTGAACCGGTGGATCATCCGGTGGCGGTAGGTCTGGCCGGGATCGAGACGGGTGCTCGGCCAGTCGGCGTGGTGGATCGAGTCGGGATATTTCTGCGTTTCCAGGCAGAGGCCGCCGTGCTTGCCGTAGACCGTGCCCCCCTTGCCGGTGAGCGTGCCGTCGAGGTAGTTGCCGGTGTAGACCTGAACGCCGGGCTGATCAGTGAGGATCTCCATCTGTCGGCCGCTGGCAGGGTCTCTGAGGATGGCCGCCGTCCGCAACGTCCCATCGGGCTTCCAGCCACGGAGCACGTAGTTGTGGTCGACGCCGCCGGGATTGGTGCCGTCGGCACTCGCCGGCAGGGCGTCGATCGCGGCGGCCAGTGTCCCGGCCGGCTTGCGCTCGGGGCGGAAGTCGAACGGTGTTCCCTCCACCTTGGCAAACTCGCCGGTGGGGATGCCGCCGTCGTCGACCGGGAGGTAGGCATCGGCGTTGACGGTGAGCTGCTGCGGACCGACGTGGCCGGACGACTGGCCGGCCATGTTCCAGTAGGAATGATGGACCATGTTGACGATCGTCGCGGCATCGGTCGTGGCCGACAGATCGACGATCAATTCGCCGGCGGGCGTGAGCGTGTAGACGACCTTCGCGGTGAGCTTGCCGGGGTAGCCCTCCTCACCGTCGGGCGAGACAGTCGTGAGCTCGAGCGAAGGGCTGTTGCCGGAGAGGTGCGGGACGGCCTTCCAGAGATGCTTGTCGAAGCCGACCTGGCCGCCGTGGAGGTGGTTAGCGCCGTTGTTGGTGGCCAGTGAATACGACTTGCCATCGAGATCGAAGGCCCCCTTGGCGATCCGGTTTGAGACCCGGCCGCAGGTAGCGCCGAAGTACGGATGCCCCTTCGCGTAGGGCTCCACCGAATCGAAGCCGAGGACGACGTCAACGGGCGCTCCGCCGGCTTCCTTCGCCGGCACGTGGAGCGAGGTAAGGATCGCGCCGTATTCGCTGACCGTGGCCCTCCAGCCACCGGGCACTTCGAGCGTCCAGAGGTTGACGGTGCGGCCGTCAGGGAGCGTCCCGAACGGGGTGGCGACAGGCGCATGCATGACGGTCGAACTTCCCTGGGCTGGTTGCGGATCGGCGGCGGAAGAGACTCCCCCAAGGAGTACTCCCACGATCCCGGCGGCGGCAAAGACGGCGAACCTCGACATGATTTGTTTCCTCCCGACGGGCAAAGGAGGGATCACCCGGCGCGGACGCCCCCCGAAGAAGGAGCATCGTAAGCGATGGACGCCCGTCATGGCAGCGGTGCGGCCGACTCACGCCTGAGGGGGCGACTTGGCGGTCACCCGGGGCTTCGGGGCGGGAGCCCCGGCCTCGACCTCGGCCTGACGGCGGCTGATCCAGCCGTCGACGCTCCAATTCCCACCGCCGTAGGCGATGAGGGAGATGAGGCCGCCGGCGATGGCGACGTTCTTGAGGAACTGGATCGTCTGCAACTGCCGCTGGAGTGGATCGACAAACTGCCAGAAGTCGTGGAAGAAGTAGGTAGCGGCGGCAAGAAAGACCAGGAGGAAGAAGGCCCCGATCCGCGTCCAGGCTCCGATCACCAGCGACAGGCCGCCGAGGAGAAGGAGGCCGATCGCCCCGAAGAGGGCGAAGGTGGGATTTGGCACCCCTTCCGTCTTCATGTATTCGGCCGTGGCTCGGAACTGCGGGATTTTGTTCCCCACCGCGCTGGCGATGAAGATCGCCGCCAGGCTGAGCCGCGCGACCAGCACGAGGAATCCCTGCATCGCCGCTGCGAGTTGCTCCATACCGACACTCTCTCGCCGGGACTGCTGGCCATCCGGGGCCGCCACGGTGGCACCGGGGGTCGTCAGGGAGCGATGGTGGCTGGCCGGGGCCGATGGGGCAAGAGCAGATCAGCCGGGGAAAACAGGGGAACCGGGCGAAACAGCCCCCTCACGCCCGCGGCCGGTGCGGCCCTCACGCCGGCTGGTCGCGGGTGATGCAGTGGAGCCCCCCCCGGCCCCGGACAACAACGTCGAGCGGCACCGGCTCGACCACACGGCCGGGGAAACAGGCGGCGAGCGTGTCGAGGGCCCGGCGGTCGGTCTGTTCGTGGAACACCGGCACGGCGACGAATCGATTGCCGACGTAGTAATTGAGATGGCTCGCCGGCAGTTGCACAGCGCCGTAGGAGAAGCGCGGGGGGATGTCGATCGGGATCACCTCGAGCCTCCGCCCCTTTGCGTCGATGAGGCATTCCAGGAGAGCGAGATTGGCCGCAAGCGACTCATGATTCGGATCGCGCCGATCGGGCTGGCGGGCGGCGACGACGACCCCCGGCCTGACGAATCGGGCGAGTTGATCGATGTGGCCGTCGGTGTCATCACCGGCCAATTCGCCCCCCGTCCACAGGACTCGGTCGACCCCCAGATTCTGCCGCAGGATCTCTTCGACCCGGTCCCGCGCGATGCCGGGATTGCGCGAGTCGGTGACAACACAGCGGGCGTTGACGAGGAGCGTCCCCTCGCCGTCGGTCTCGATCGCCCCCCCTTCGAGGACGAACCCCGGGGTAAAGATCGCGCAGCCCTCCCGGGCCGCGATCGACCGGGCAACCTGCGCATCCGCGTCCCACGGGGGATACTTGCCCCCCCAGGCATTCCACTCCCAGGTCACGGCGGCCGGAGGGAGATCGGCACCGTTCCGCGGAACGAGAAACACCGGCCCCGTGTCGCGGATCCAGGAGTCGTTGGTGGGGATGTCGACGAGCGTCACGCCAGGGGCCCCGCCGACCGTGGCGCTCGCCTCGTCGAGCACCCTCCCCGTGCCGATCACGTTCACCGGTTCATGGCGGGCAAGCGCCCGGATGATCCTGGCGTAGGCGCGGGGAATGTCGGCGAAAGGGCCGAGGAACGTCGCCCGGCGATGGGGCCAGGCGACCCAGGTGGCAGCATGCGGCTCCCACTCGGCCGGCAATCGGTAGCCGAGCGCCGCCGGTGTTTTCGGGGGCGAGCTTTGGCCCGGCGTGGCTGTCATGGCCTACCGCCCCCAGCGGAGCGTCAGTCCGCCGTAGGCATCGATCCGCCGGTCGCGGAAGAACGGCCAGCGCGTCCGCGACCACTCGATCCGCTCGAGGTCACAGTCGACGACGACGGTCGCTGGCTCGTCATGCGACAGCTTGACGATCTTCTCGCCGCTCGGGGCATAGACGACACTCGCCCCCCAGAAGCGCAACGGCCCTTCACGGCCGCAGCGGTTGACGGCCACGACGAACACACCGTTGGCGATCGCGTGGCTGCGGAGCATCGTGTCCCACGATTCGTACTGCGCGGCGTGAAGATCCCCCTCGCCGTCGAGCCAGCCAATTGCGGTCGGATAGAAGATCGCCTGGGCGCCGGCCATCGCCGTCAGCCGGGCTGCCTCGGGATACCACTGATCCCAGCAGACGAGCGGCCCGACAGCGAGCTTCGAGGTCGGCACGCTCATGAAGCCGGTGTCGCCGGGGGTGAAATAAAACTTTTCGTAGTAGTGCGGGTCGTCGGGGATGTGCATCTTCCGGTAGAGCCCGGCCTGCGCGCCATCGACGTCGAAGATCACGCAGGTGTTGTGGAACAGCCCCGGCGTGCGGCGTTCGAAGACGCTCGCCACGACGACGACGCCGTGCGCCTTTGCCGCCGCGGCGACGCGCTCGGTGAGCGCCCCAGGCACCCCCTCCGCCTCCGCAAACTTCGCATGCTCCTCAGCTTGGCAGGGGTACTCCCCGGCGAACAGCTCCTGGAGGCAGACGGCGTCGGCCCCGAGACGCGCCGCCTCGGCGATCCCGGCGAGCGCCTGCGAGACGTTTGCTTCCCGGTCGGGGGTGCAGGCCGACTGCACCAGCCCGATTCGCACGACGCCCGAGGGCAGAGACGGGCCCGACGTGGCCGATTGGTCGCCGCGCACGCTCCCCCCCTGCCCCGCCGGCCTCCGGCTCATCCTTCGACCGCCTCGAGCTTCGCCGCCGGCACCGGGAACTGCTCGGCCAGTTCGGCCACGTCGTGGCGCGTGGTGGCGATGACCTGCTCGTTCTCGGGATTCTTGAGGACTTTCAGGATCCAGGTCGCCACCTGCTTCATCTCGGCAACTCCGAGGCCGCGGGTGGTGAGCGCCGGCGTGCCGAGGCGGATGCCGGAGGGATCCATCGGCTTCCGCTCGTCGAAGGGGATCATGTTCTTGTTGCAGGTGATGCCGCAGCGATCGAGGACCTGCTCGGCGAGTTTGCCGCCGATCCCGAGAGGCGTGACATCGACGAGCATGAGGTGGTTGTCGGTGCCGCCACTCACGAGGCGGACGCCACCGGAGGCGAGGGACTCGGCGAGCGCCTTGGCATTCTCCACCACCTTCATCGCATACTGCCGAAACTCGGGCCGCAGCGCCTCGGCAAAAGCCACGGCCTTGCCGGCGATGACGTGCATCAGCGGCCCCCCCTGCTGCCCCGGGAAGACGGAGCGGTCGAGCATCTTGGCATCGGCCGAGCGGCACATGGCGATGCCGCCGCGCGGGCCGCGGAGCGTCTTGTGGGTGGTGCTCGTCACGAAGTCGGCGACCGGGACGGGGTTGTCATGGATTCCGGCGGCGACGAGGCCGGCGTAGTGGGCCATGTCGACCATCAACTTGGCGCCGACTTCCCGCGCGATCTCGGCGAACGTGCCGTGGGGGATCTCGCGGGGATAGGCGCTGGCACCGGCGACGATGAGCTTCGGCTTGTGCTCGCGGGCGAGGCTCGCGACCTGGTCGAAGTCGAGCCGCTGATCGCTCTTCCGCACGCCGTAATGGACAAACTTGTAGAGCACCCCGGAGGCATTGAGCTTCATGCCGTGGGTGAGGTGGCCGCCATGGGCGAGGTCGAAAGCGAGAACGGTGTCGCCCGGCTGGATGGCGGTCATGTAGACCGCGGCATTGGCCTGCGAGCCGGAGTGGGGCTGGACGTTGACGTGCTCGGCGCCGAACAGGCTCTTGAGCCGGTCGCGGGCGAGATCCTCGACCTTGTCGACAAACTCGCAGCCGCCGTAGTAGCGGTGGCCGGGATAGCCCTCGGCGTATTTGTTGGTCAGCACGCTCCCGACCGCCTGCATGACGGCGGGGCTCGTGAAGTTTTCACTGGCGATCATCTCCAGCCCCTCGTGCTGGCGCGTCTGCTCGGCCTGAATGGCGGCCCAGACGTCCGGGTCTTCCTGTTCGACAAAGTTCACGGGAGGCCTCCTTGGAGCGGGCGGGACAGAACGAGGGAGCGGGGCTCGAAACGAAGCGTAGGCCGGGCACGAAACCCCGGCGACCGGCGCGAACGACGATTGTGGAGGGGGCGTGCGGGGGCGTCAACGAAACGCCTCTTTCCCCGGGAATGCCAGGGGAGGGTGCCCCGGGATTTCCTCCCGAAATCCGACCGGCTTCGGACGGCCCTCCGCGAATCTCTTTCAGACGGCTTCAGTGTCGGCGGCGATGCGTCCGGCCCGCCAGGCCTTTTCAAGCGTGGCATGGTCTCGCTCGGTCTGGTCGGCATAGGCCACCGCGAACTTTCCGATCGCCAGGTCGAATTGATCGCCGCCTCCCAGGTAGCCATCGATGGCCGCAGCATCACCGGAGCGGGCATGAGCGCCTGCCAGTGTCCAGCCGCACAGCTCCGCATAACGATCCAGGCCGGCTGGCGCCAAGGCGTCGATCGCCACCGAGTATTTCATGTCGCGCAGCTGCCGCACGAAGTAGTCGTGCCCGTCGCGGGCCCGCAGCCATCCGAGGAAGATATCGCTGGTAGCCTGGATCATGCGTTGCCCAGCCACGACACGCTGCCCTTGGTTGGCATACGGCGACGGCCCGGCATACGGGGCCAACACGGACGGCCGCGCCTCTTTGATCTGGAGCAGGAGGGGAGTGCGGTCATCGCACACCAGCAGCGCCACGAAGCAGCGAGTGCCGACGCTGCCGATGCCCACCACGCGCATCGCGTAGTCCTCGAGGCGGTAGCGTTGCAGGAGGAACCGACGGGATCCGTCCAGCGACCGAAGGTAGCGCTCGATCCCGTGCCGCACGATCCGCAAGGCCCGCTCGTCGACCACGCGCGTCGTCAGCGGCGGCGACTCCACGAACTGCCGCCCATGGCCCATCGGCTCGGTGATCTTGGGAAACAGTCGCTCGCCCACCCGCTGGCGGGCTTTGCTGGCCATCCGCTCGCTCAACCGCCGCGATTCCTCATCGGGGGCGCTGGCCACGAGATCGTCGGCATCGATGTGGAAATACCACACTTCCATAGGGCTCATCTCGGCGAACTCGTGCATGTGGAGCCGATAGCTCGCCGCACACCGCACCGCCAACGCGGCAGCACGCTCCTCGGGAAACCCGTTCGCGCGCGCTGCCACCACAAAGCTCGCCGCCAGACGCTTCACATCCCATTCCCATGGGCCGCGGAGGGTCTCGTCGAAGTCGTTGATGTCGAACACGAGCTTGCGCTCGGGCGAGGCAAAGACCCCGAAGTTGACCAGATGGCAATCGCCGCAGGCCTGCACCGTGAGCCCTGTCACCGGCGTTCCGGCCAGATCGCAGGCCATCACCGCCGGCGCTCCCCGCAGGAACGCGAACGGGTTTTGCAGCATCCGCCCAAAGCGAATCGGGGCGAGCTCGGGCAATCGGCCGGCGTTTGACCGCTCGAGCATCGCCACCACGTCGCCGCCGGGCTCGCGGGCCGTCCAGTCGCCGTGCGACGTTCTCGGCACGCTCTGTCGCAGCGCCTTGCCCGATTGCTGTCGGTCGGCAAAAGAGGGACCGGTCATGTCGTCACCTCGTCAAACTCGCGTCGCTCGAGCCGGCCGCCGGCCTCTTGAGACTTCTTCTCGTTGCTACCCATGACGAACCATGACGAACCATGACGAACCTCCCCAATCAACTTGGGGTCAATCGAGGAGCAGCGGCTCGGGCATGAACGTCAGCACGGGGATGAGCATCGAGAGGATCCCGATCGCCGTCCGCCGCCAGTCGAGCGGCGGCCCTTCGTCGCGGACCGGCGGATGATCGACGCCGATGAGCGTCACGAGCACCACCATGAGCGTCCAGTTCGTCCGCCCCGTGACGATGATCGACGAAATCGCCGCCAGGAGCACGCCGCGCGCGATCCACACCGAGCGGTCACCGAACAGGGCGTAGATCACATGGCCGCCATCGAGTTGGCTCATCGGCATCATGTTGAGCCCGGTGACGAGGAGCCCCACCCAGCCGGCCATGAACAGGGCGTTGGGGCGGATCGTGCCCGCGGCGATGTCGGGACGCATCCACCCCAGCAGCCAGTGCCCCGCGATCGGCAGCCCGAAGAGGCTCTCCGCCGCTGGCTCGGCCCAGGCCATCCCCGCCACGAGCGCCGGAATGGCGATCGCCAGCCCGGCGAGCGGGCCGGCGATGGCGATGTCGAAGAGCTCGCGGCGCGTCGCCCGCGACCCCTCCATGCCGATGACGGCGCCGAGCGTGCCGGTGAGCAGCACCGGCACGGGGAGGAAGAAGGGGAGCGTGGCCGGGATGCCGTGGATCGTCGCCGCGATGAAGTGCCCCGCCTCGTGAGCTGTAAGCACCGCCAGCACCGCCACCATGTACACCAGACCACGGAGGCCGTGCTCCGCCAGCCCGCCGGCCACATCGGCATCGACCCCGAGGACGAGCGGCTCCCAGCCGACCACGCCGGCAGAGAACGTCGTGGCGGCGGTGAGGAGGTAGAGCACCCCTTGGAGGATGCGGCGGCGGATGACGAACGGCGGAGTCCGGCCCGGGAGCGGGAAAACGGGGTAGACCGGGGAGGCCGGGTCGAAGGTGGGCGAGGTCGCGGGCATCGTTTTCAAAGGATACCGCGGCGGCCACGATTCCGCAGGGTTTCGCTCCACCCGACCGATGCCCGCCCGGAGGGGGACTGCTACACTGCCAAACTCGTCGAGGCCCCGCCCCGTCCGCCCACGAAAGGCTCTTCAGTCATGGTCCTTGCCACTGTCCGTCGACTGGTCGGCCCAATCGCCGCCTTCGTCGCCACCGTCGCCCTCCTTCTTCCGGCGATCGCCGCGGCCCAGACCGGCACCGGCCGGAAGGTGCTCGCCGTCGTCGCCATCGACAGCTACGGCGACCTCAAGCAGCAGCTCACCTGGATCGGCCCTCATGTCGACAACCCCGGCCTCGCCGCGATGCTCGAATCGGTCCTCCTCCTTTCGACGCAGGGCAAGGGTCTCAACGGCCTCGACGTCAAGCGCCCGCTCGGCGTCATCGTCACCTCTGCCAACGACGACATCGGCATCCATGCCGCCATCCCGGTGAAGGATCTCGAGAAGCTCCTCGGCTCGCTCCAGGGGTCCACCGGACCGATCGAAAAGGATGGCGACGTCCGCCGGCTCACGCTCCCCAGCGGCCAGGACATCGAGATCCGTGAACAGGACGGCTGGGCGGTGATCGGCCAGCGTGGCCAGGAATTCGACATCGCCGACCCCGCCAAGCTCCTCGCCCCGCTCGTCACCGACTACACGCTCGCCATCGAGACCCACCCTTCGGTGATGCCGGAATCACTCCGCGCCCTGATCGCGGCCGGGATCCAGCAGATGGCCGCCGCGTCGGCCAACCAGGGGCGGCCGGTCGATGCCGAGGCGCTCCAGACGGCGCTGGCAGGCCTGAGCGGTGTCGAGACGCTGACGATCGCGTTGGCCCTCGATCCGGAAGAGAACGCCGTGTTCATCGAGAACAAGGTGATCGCCGTCAACGGCCCCAAGGCCAGCTCGTCGGCGTCGGCGCTGACGGTGGCGACCGCTGCCACCAAAGACGGTGGCCTGCCGGCGCTTTCGGCCCACGCCGTTCAGCCCCTCAACGATTCGCAGCGCCGCCAGATCGTGGCGATGCTCGATGGCGCCCTGCCGCAGGGGAACGACAAGACGATGCAGATCGTGGCCACGGTCGTGCGCGGGCTCGTCGACGCGATGGCCGATGCCGGCGGGCTCGACGCCGCCGTCACGGTCGACACGAGTGTCGCTGGCCAGCTTCCGGTGGTCACGGCCGGCGCCCACATCGGCGATGGGCCGAAGCTCGAGAAGCAGGTCAAGGAGCTCTTCGGCCCCGGCTCGGCCCTGCCGAAGGAGGTCAAGGCGACGTTCGACAGCGGCAAGGTGGGGAAGGCGAATCTCCACACGGTAACGATCGACGTCTCCGCCACGCCGGCCGCCGGGATCGTCGGCCCCGCGGTGGAGCTGACCCTCGCGGTGACTCCCGACTACGCGTTCCTTCTCCATGGCGGTGACGTTAAAGCCCGGCTCGAAAAGCTCCTCGAGACCAACGGCAAGGCGAACACGACCGTCGCCGCTGCGGAGGTCCCTGGAGCCGCGATCGCCCTGGCCCTCGACCGGATCTTCTCCTACGCCGCTTCGATGGGGGTCGGTCCGCAGGCCGAGGCCGCCGCCGAGCAGGCCGGCAGCCTCCTCGAGACCGACAAGGACTCCGGCTCGGTGAAGGCTTCGGGACGTCCGATCGACGGTGGCTTCGTCACCCGGCTGACGGTCGGCGCGGGTGCCCTCAAGGCCGCCGCCACGATGGCCCAACAGCAGCAACAAGGGATCGGTGGCCCCGGCGGTCGCGGCGCGCCGCCGCGGCGTGTCCCCGCCGAGCGTGAGCCGGCCGGCGCCCGCTGATTCCCAGGCCCGACGCGATTGCGACACGCGGAGGCAAGGGGAAAGCCCTCTCTTGCCTCCGCGTGTTCGTTCGTCGGCCCCCGGCCGACCGACACGCTCTTCCTCCACCTGTTTTCACTCTCCCCAGCCTCACCCCCCAGGTCGTTCCGTGATCACGTCCGCCTCCAACGCATCCTCCGATTCCTCCTCCCACGGCGGCCTCCGCCACACAATCGCCGGCGTGAGCGTGGCCGAACTCGCCCGCGCCCATGGCACGCCGCTCTACGTCTACGACGCCGAGACGATCCGCCGCCGCTGCCGCGACCTCACGCAGCCGCGCGGGAGCCATGCCTGGGACACCGTCCGCTTCGCCCAGAAGGCCTGTTCGAATCTCGCCGTGCTCGATCTCGTCCGCCGCGAGGGGGTGGTGGTCGATGCCGTCAGCACCGGCGAGATCCAGCGGGCTCTTGCCGCCGGCTACTCCCCCCACGCCGATCGCTCGACGGCAGCCGACGGCCTGCCGCCGGTACACCCGATCGTCTACACCGCCGACATCTTCGACCGCGATGCCCTCGACGAGGTCGCGCGCTTGGGCATCCATGTCAATTGCGGCTCGGCCGACATGCTCGAGCAACTCGCCGCGCGGGTGCCGGGGGCCGAAGTGACGCTCCGGGTGAATCCCGGATTCGGCCACGGCCACAGCCAAAAGACCAACACCGGCGGCGAAGGCTCGAAGCACGGCATCTGGCATGCCGACATCGCCGACGTGATGCGCCGCGCGGAATGGGCGGGGATCGCCGTCACCGGCCTCCACATGCACATCGGCAGCGGCACGGACCTGGCGCACCTGGCCGAAGTCGCCGGCACGCTCGAGAAGGTGGCCCACGAGATCGGCCGCTCCCTGACGACGATCAGCGCCGGCGGCGGGCTGCCGGTGCCCTACCGCCCCGGTGAGGTCCATGCCGATCTGGGGGGCTATGTCGAGCTTTGGAACGCGACGCGCAAGCGTCTCGAGGAGGCTTTTGGCCACCGCCTCCGCCTCGAGATCGAGCCCGGGCGCTATCTCACGGCCGAGAGTGGATTTCTCGTCACCGAGGTGCGGGCGGTGAAGAACCAGGGGTCGCGGAAGTATCTCCTCGTCGACGCCGGCTTCAACACGCTTGCCCGGCCGGTGATGTATGGCGCCTACCACCCGATGAGCCTCTGCCCGGCCGATGCCGGCC
>Ga0208249_1000360_pt1 | contig 14949 bp, 14 predicted proteins | sample CryBogmetaGMA1M_FD_184546 | JGI IMG/M metagenome (GOLD analysis project Ga0208249, IMG submission 184546) | Freshwater microbial communities from Crystal Bog, Wisconsin, USA - MA1M (SPAdes) | ecosystem: Environmental > Aquatic > Freshwater > Lake | place: Crystal Bog, Wisconsin, USA | collected...
CGCGGGGAGGGGGGGCGCGGCCCCGGCGGCCCCGGCATCGGCAGCCAAGGCGGGCCCGGCGGCGGCGGCACCGGAAGCGGCCACGGACGAAGGCGGCAGGGCCACCACCACGGGGCGGACGGGCGCCGCACTGCCGCCGCCCAGGCCACCAATGGCCTCATCCAGGCAATCGCGCACCAGAGTGCGCAGACCGACAAGGGACTGGCGACCGGCGGCAGCAACGCGACGGCCCAGGCCCAGGGCCGGTGCCAACGGCAAATCTTCAGTAGGGGCCGGCAACTCTTGGTCGAGGACCGGAAACTCGGCCACAGGAAGCGACAGCTCGACGACCGGAGCCGGCGGATCGGGCACTGGCGTTGGGCTGGTCTCCTGCCAATAGGCCGCTACGGCCTGATCCACCGAGGATGAAATCCGCCCGATCGCCTCGGGCCCGGGCTGCGGCGGCGGCAGCTCCAGTTCGGGCGCCGCCGGGGCCACCGGAACCGGAAGCACGGCCCGGGGGGAAGCGGCGCTGGGATCGTCGATGAGGACCTGCAACCATTCGCAGGCCTCCTCACCCTCGAGGGCGGCAAGCCGCAGACGGAACGTCGCCAGGGAGGCAACGCCACGGCGATGGACCCATTGCTGCAGAAGGCCGGCCGCCGAAAGGGAATCCCGGCCACGCACAGCGGCGAGCAGCTGCTCCGCCGGATCAGGACGCGGCGGCGCCGTGACCCTGCGGGATCCGGTACGGGGCAGGGGGGCAGCGGCCGGGGCGGCGGAGGAGGACAGATCGGGCGCGGACACGACGGAGCTTCAGGTGAGTTTGCGATCCAGAAGCGGCCGGATCGCTAGAAAAAGAACCACCGCCAGCACCACGAGGATCGTCAGGCAACCAGCGATGCTGAGATCGCCATAGGGAGCCTGGAGAACCACCTGGTTGAGCGTGAAGTCACCGCGGTAGGCGGCGCGGATCGGTTCAATCGCGAAGGTAAGGGGATTCACGGCTGCAAGCCACCCCAGCCAGGCGGGCATGAAGGCCAAGGGGGCCAGGGCGGTGCTGGCGAACAGCAGGGGTAGGTTTGTCACAAAAATGACCGCGATCAGTTCGATATGGCCGGGCAGGGCGAAGGCCAGGCCCAGACTGAGGGCGGTGACGGCGAAAACCAGCAGCAGCAGACAGACCAGCACCAGCAACAGCCCGGCCCCGCCGGGCCAGCCATAGCCCAGCAGGGCAGCGGTGGCCATGATCGCCATGCACTGGACCAGGCTCAGGCTGGTGATGTAAATCACGGAAGCCAGCACGATCGAGGAGCGGGAGCGCAGCGGCGCCACCAGCAACCGGTTGAGGAAGCCGAATTCCCGGTCGAACATCACCGGCAGGCCGGCATTGAGGGCAGCGCTGAAAGCGGTGAACACGATCACCCCGGCACCAAGGAAGCGGCCGTAGCTGCCGCCGCCCGGCAGCAGGCCAGAGGGGGCGTTGGCGAAAAGGGCCCCGAACAGCACCAGCCAGATGAGCGGCTGCAGCACCCCTGCCACCAGGGTGGAGGGTCGCCTGGCCAGCTGGAGGAACAGCCGGCGGGTGAGGGCCAGGGTCTCCTGGCTGATCTCAGCGAAGGCGGACGGCTCGGGCATCTCGACCGGCATGGGAGAGAAGGGGAGACTGGCGGGGGTCATGGTGAGATCAGCGCATCTGCTGCTTGCGTTCGGCCTTGGCATCGCGCTGGCCGGCCACCGACAGCTCGGCGTCCATCAGGGTGCGGCCGGTGGCCTGGAGGTAGACATCATCGAGGCTTGGGCGACTCTGGGCGAGGGCGAAAACCTGAAGGCCGGCATCCGCCAGCATGCCGCGCATCTGGGGAATGACACCATCGTGCTCAATCACAAGATTCAGGGAATGACCCTGGGCGCTGTTGATCACCACCTCTCGCACCCCCGGGCAGCGCTGCAGGAGCGCCTCCACCCGGGCGGCCTCGACCGCATCGCTGAATTCCCTCACCCGCAGCGTGACCCGGTCGCCACCGAGGGCTGACTTGAGTTCCGTCGGAGTGCCCTCAGCAATCACCCGACCGGCGTCGATGATGGCAAGCCGGTCGGCGAGAGCTTCGACCTCCTCCAGATAGTGGCTGCTCAACAGGACCGTGGTGCCCTGGTCCCGGAGCTGCCGCAGCACCTGCCAGATGGCTGAGCGACTCTCGATGTCGAGGCCCACGGTGGGTTCATCGAGCACCAGCACCGGGGGGCGGTGCAGCAGACCGGCGGCCAGATCAAGCCGGCGGCGCATCCCCCCGGAATAGCTGCCGGAGCGGCGATCGATCCAATCGGCCATGCCGAGCAGCTCGATCAGGCTGCTGATCCGCTCGACGGCCACTCCGGCCGGCAGGTGGTGGAGAGCGGACTGGAGCGCAAGCAGTTCCCGGCCGGTGAGGATTTTGTCGATGGCCACATCCTGGGCGACGTAACCGAGCAGGCGACGCACCCGGCGCGGAAAGGCCAGGGCATCAACACCGGCCACCCGAACCGTGCCCGAATCGGGAGCCAGGAGGGTGGCCAGAATGCGCAGGCTGGTGGTCTTGCCGGCGCCGTTGGGGCCCAGCAGGCCGTAGAGCGATCCGCGTGGGACCGACAGGTTGAGCTGGGAAAGGGCCCGAACCACCGGCCCCTTGCGGCTACCGAAGCGCTTGCTGATGGACTGCAGCTCGATCAAGCAGGGCTCACTTGCGATGGTGCTCAGTGGAAGAGGTTATCTAGGAAGCACCTCCCTGGGCGAGCTGCCAGAGCTGGACCAGGTCGGGGACCGCCACCGCGGCAGCCTGGTGGGTGCGGGCGAGTACCAGCAGCAGGCAGAGGCCGAAGAGATAGAAGATCGACCAGCGGAAGAGGTTGCGGGCCGCCTGGGGATCGGCCGGTGCCTGGCCGAGCCGGCCGGTGAGCTGCAGCAGACGGCCGTTGAAGGGAACCAGCAACAGGGCGTACAACCAGCCGCCGCTGGGCAGCACCAGCACACCGAAGCCGCTGAGCAGCACCGTGATCCAGCTATAGGCGGTGATCGCCCGGGCCGTGGCGGCCACGCCGCGCACCACCGGCAGCATCGGGATGCCTACGGAGCGGTAGTCATCGCGCAGCAGCAGCGCGAGCGACCAGAAGTGGGCAGGCGTCCAGACCATCACCAGGCTGAACAGCCACCAGCCTCCCCAGCCGAGCTGGCCGGTGGCGGCCGCGGCCCCCACCAGGGGGGGGATCGCCCCGGCGACGCCGCCGATGACGATGTTCTGGCTGGTTCGTGGCTTGAGCAGGGCTGTGTAGAGCAGCACATAGCTGCAGAGGCCGAGCAGGGCCAGGGCCGCTGCCAGGGGATTCACCCCGAGGCTGAGGACCAGGGTGGCGGTGCTGGCCAGGGCGATCGCCAGCAGGAACGCCTGCCGCTGGGCCAGCCGGCCGGAGGGCAGGGCCCGGCGGCTGGTGCGCTGCATCCGGCCGTCAAGATCCTGCTCCCAGAGGCAATTGAGCACCCCGGCGGCGGCGGAGGCCATCGCCCCGCCCACCAGGGTGCAGCCCAGCCGCAGGCCATCAAGGGGCCAGGTGGCGGAGAGGGCCATGCCGCCGACCGTAGTGGCCAGAAGCAAGGGGATCAGCCGAGGCTTGGCCACCTCCAGCCAGGCCGGCAGCCGCACCGAAGGGCGCACGGAGGGCGGGGGCGATGCTGGTGGCGGCGGCGATGGCTGGACAAGTGCCAAGACCGGCGGCGGGGCCGACGGGAGGGGTAACGGCACCGGGCCGAAGGGCAGATCCTGGGCACTAACCATGGGGGAACTCCACAGATGGGGAGGCCGCCGCGGGCAGGACCAGCGGTTCGGCGTAGGGGTAGGCCAAGCTGCGGCCGAGCAGGGCACCGATCAGGGCCACCAGCAGGGCGGCAACCAGCTGGTGAGCAACGGTCAGCGTTGGTAGGGCCAGCTGCAGCCGCAGGCTCGATACCCCCAGGACCAGCTGAAGTGCCACCAGGGCGGCGGCCGACCAGGCGAAGCGACGCAGAACGGCGGCGCCGGCTGGCAGGGTGAGGGATGCCACGGCGGTGAACAGCAGGGCGGCGCTGGCGGGCAGGGCGCCGAGGCGGTGATTGAGCAGCCAGCGGCAGGCCTGTCCGGCCTGGAAGCAGCGCTCGGCTGCCCACTGGCTGGCCATCGCCCCGCCGAGAAGGCACTGGCCCAGCAGCGCCAGGGCGGCGAAGGCCAGCAGGGCCGCCCACCAGCCGGGCAGGCGGGTGACCTCCGGTGACAGCTGGGGGACTGCGGCGACGCGCAGGCCCTGGTGGATCCCACTGAGGCCGAGAACCAGCAGCAGGGCCGTCAGCAGGTGGGCGGTGACCGTGGGCGCCGCCAGCAACTGGACAACGGTGAGGGCACCCAGCCCCCCCTGGAGGGCAACGAGCAACAGGGTCAGGGAGGCAGCCCAGGGGAGCCAGGTGGGCAGGACAGCGCGCCTCCAGAGGCTGAAGGACCAGAGCACCAGCAACCCGATGCCGACCACGAAGGCGTCGAGGCGATGGAACCACTCCAGGAACACCTGCAGGTTCATCTGGCGCCCTGGCAGCAGTGAGCCGTAGCAGAGGGGCCAGTCGGGGCAGGCCAGGCCGGCCTGCATGACCCGGGTGGCGCCGCCGATCACCACCAGGGCCACCACCGCCACCACCAGATGGGCCAACAGCCTCTCCAGCCGCTCAATCAGGACGGCGTCGCCAACGGTGCCGTAGGGCCCCCTGACACGGCGATGGCCTGGGTCGACCGCCGCGGCTGCCGAAACCACCTGAACCATCGCCAGCATCGCTGAGGAGCCATAAGTTAGCGAGTTTGATCAGATCAGGAATCCCGCACATCTCAGCAACTGTGTGTGAATTTTGACGCTGATCGTTGCTGCAATCAGGACAGGCCTCGCCACATGACCTCGGAATCCATAGGCTGGGGTTCCTGGACCGGCTTTCGACCGCCCCGAATCGCCCCCTGGCAGCTCCCGTGCAGATTCCCTCCGCCCTGATCACCCTTCTGGTGGGCATGATCCTCGTGCTGACCGGCCTGTGGGTGGGCTACAACGTCGATCTGCTGCCGATCGAGGCCAGCAGCAACGCACCCGTCTACGACGACCTGTTCCGGGTGCTGTTCAGCATCGGCACCATGCTGTTCCTCGGCATTCTTGGCCTGCTGATCTTCAGTCTGGTGCGCTTCCGCCGCAAACCCGGTCAACTCGGGGACGGACTGGCCATCGAAGGAAATCTTCCCCTTGAAATCCTCTGGACAGCCATCCCCGCTGTTGTGGTGCTGTTTGTTGGTATCTACAGCTACGACATCTACGAGCGCATGGGTGGCATGGCCGCCCTGAATGATCACAGCGCCATGGGCCATAGCGCCATGCATCAGGCTGTTGCCGGTGATGGTGGTGGGCAAGAAGGCGAGGGGGCCATCCCGGCGGTGGTCTGGGGGGGCATCGGCGTTGCGCCGTCGGCGGTACCAGCTTTGCCCGTGGAAGTTACCGCCATGCAATTCGCCTTCATTTTCCATTATCCGGGAGCTGACATCATCAGCGGTGAACTTCACGTTCCTGCCGACCGGCCGATTGAATTGCGCATGAAGGCCAACGACGTGATTCATGCCTTCTGGGTACCCCAGTTCCGCCTGAAACAGGATGTGATTCCCGGCCAGCCCACGGTTCTCAGCTTCACAGCCACCCGTCCTGGCAGCTATCCGATTGTCTGCGCCGAACTCTGCGGCCCCTACCACGGCGGCATGCGCTCCACCGTGGTGGTCCATGAGCCCGACGACTACGACGCCTGGATTCTCAAGAACACCCCCGCTGCCGCCACCGCCTGAAGCCCAACGCCATGACCCTCGCAGCCCCCAGCGATCTCAGCAGCCCCAGCCCGGCCCCCCGGGGCCTCCAGCCCGAAGGCTGGTTGCGCTATTTCAGCTTCAGCCTCGACCACAAAGTGATCGGCCTGCAGTACCTGGTCTGCGGCTTTCTCTTCTATCTGATCGGCGGCGCCCTGGCGGGTGTGATCCGCACCGAACTGGCCAGTCCGATCTCCGACTTCGTGAGCCGGGATACCTACAACCAGGTGTTGACGCTGCACGGCACCATCATGATCTTTCTTTGGATCGTGCCGGTGGTCAATGGCGCCTTCGGCAACTACCTGATCCCCTTCTATGTGGGCGCTCGCGACATGGCGTTTCCGCGCCTCAATGCCGTGGCCTTCTGGCTGATTCCCCCAGCGGGAATTCTGCTGATCAGTAGTTATTTCATCGCTGGCGCCGCCCAGTCCGGCTGGACCGCCTACCCACCCCTGAGCCTCACCACCCCGGCCACCGGCCAGGTGATCTGGATTCTCAGTGTGCTGCTCCTGGGAGGAAGTTCCATCTTCGGTGGCATCAATTTCATTGCCACGATCCTCAAGCTCAGGCGGCCTGGGCTGAAGATGATGCAACTGCCTATGTATTGCTGGGCCATGCTCGGCACCAGCATTCTGGTGGTGCTGTCCACCCCTGTGCTTGCAGGCACCCTGGTTCTTCTGAGCTTTGACATCATTGCTCACACCGGCTTTTTCAATCCCACCTTGGGCGGCAATGTGGTTGTTTACCAGCACCTTTTCTGGTTCTATTCACATCCCGCCGTTTACATCATGGTGCTGCCGGCGTTCGGCCTGGTCAGTGAAATCCTGCCGGTGCATTCCCGCAAGCCCCTGTTCGGCTACACCACGATGGTGTACTCCATTCTCGGCATTGTTGTGCTGGGGCTGATCGTCTGGGCCCACCACATGTTCACCAGTGGCACGCCTCCCTGGATGCGGCTTTTCTTTACGATCGCCACCTCGTTCATCGCCGTTCCCACCGGCATTAAATTCTTCAATTGGTTGGCCACGCTCTGGGGCGGCCGGATTTCACTGAACAGCGCCATGCTGTTCGCCTGTGGCTTCATTGTTAATTTCGTGTTCGGAGGTATCACCGGGGTTGCCCTGGCCCAGGTTCCCTTCGACATCCATGTCCACGACACCTATTTCGTGGTGGGCCATTTTCATTACATCGTCTACGGCGGCACTGTATTTGTGGTTTTTAGTGCTCTCTATCACTGGTATCCGAAATTCACCGGCCGCATGCTCAACGAAGATCTCGGCCGCCTCCATTTTCTGCTCACCTTCATCGGCTTCAACCTCTGTTTCGCCCCGCAGCACTGGCTGGGTCTCAACGGCATGCCCCGGAGGGTTGCCGAATACGACCCCCAGTTCACCCTCCTGAACCAGGTGAGCAGTGTGGGCGCCCTGCTGATGGCCGTCAGCACCCTGCCGTTGCTGATCAACGTTCTGTGGAGTGCCTGGAAGGGCCAGCCGGCCGGCGACAATCCCTGGAATGCCCTGACCCCCGAATGGCTTACCAGCTCACCGCCCCCGGTTGAAAACTGGATCGGCGAAGCGCCTCTGGTTCAGCACCCCTACGGCTATGGCCAGGCCGAGGGTCTGATGGATGTCAAGGTCGCCAGCGGCCGCCAGTTGTGGGACGGCGGCAACCGCTGAAGCCAACGCCCTCTCGATCAGAACCTTCCTTCAGCTCCGCCCCGTCCACTCCACCCCTTTCGCCGTGATGACCAGCCTTGCTCCCGGTGCCGTCCCGGCCACCGCCAGTCCTGACCAGACCAGTGCAGAAGGCCACGGTGAAGGGGCGGCCCACCACGACGTCCGAATGTTCGGGCTGGCCACCTTCCTGGTGGCCGACGGCATGACCTTTGCCGGTTTCTTTGCGGCCTACCTCACCTTCCGGGCCGTCAATCCGCTGCCAGCGGGCTCCAACTACGAACTCGAACTGGTACTGCCCACCATCAACACCGTGCTGCTGGTGATCAGCAGCTTCACCTTCCACCGTGCCGGCCGCCGCCTGCTGGGCGGCGACAACGCCGCCGCCCGCCGCTGGCTGCTGCTCACCGCAGGGCTGGGGGCCGCCTTCCTGGCAGGGCAGATGGTCGAGTATTTCAACCTTCCCTTCGGCCTGACGGACAACCTGTTCGCCAGCACTTTCTATGCGCTCACCGGCTTCCACGGACTGCACGTCACCCTGGGCGTGATCTGCATCGCCATCGTCTGGCTGCAGAGCCGACCGGGCGGGCGGGTCCAGGCGAGTGAACCGTTCGGACTGGAGGCGGCCGAGCTCTACTGGCACTTCGTGGATGGCATCTGGGTGGTGCTGTATGGCCTCCTTTATCTGCTCTGATCGGGGAACCTGCTGAGCGTCATCGCCGGCTGCCGATCGTGGATTCAAAGCCACACCTTGCCGATCACACCTTGGCATCGGCACAATTCCGATCAAATCCCCAACTTTCAAGGCGATGGCCGCGTATCGAACGCCCAGCCGCCCATCGGCAGACTCCGAACGGTCGGGGCAGCAGTCCGCTGGCGTGATGCTGGAAGGCAAGGCCCTGCTCGACAAGGCCCGCTCCCTGAGCAACCGCCCTGAAGACCAGATCGCCCGGGCCTGCGGCTACGTGGGGCCGAGCGGCCGAGTGCTCAAGAAAAGCTTCTACCGGGCCCTGGTGCTGGCCAAGGGTTACACCCTGCCATCGGCCGCAGGGATCGCCCACGGTTTAAGCAAGGGCCGCCAGGCCGAGTTCCGCACCAGGGTGCACGGCAACGGCAATCTGCTGATCGGCCAGGCCTACACCAGGCGTCTCGGCCTTGTGCCGGGCCAGGAATTCCGGATTGAACTTCACCGCGAAACCGGTTCGATCTGGCTGCTGCCGATCGAACCGGGCAGCGCCAGCGGCGACGAAATCATCGGTGACGGGGATGACGACGACGGGAATCACGGCGAAGAAGGCCACGGCGAAGAAGGCCAGGACGAGGAGGCCTGAGGCAACCGCAACCGACGCCCCCTGATCGTCCCGGTGCAGCTCAGTCCTGCTCTGGGTGGAAGCTGGCGCTGAAGGCGAGCAGGTCGATGCCGCTGAACAGGAAGCTGATGCCCACCAGGATGCCCAGCACCGAGAGCAAGCCGAAGGCTTTCATGCTCAGGATCAGCAGACCCAGCACCAGGGTGACGAGCCCATTGGCCAGACCCCAGCCCCAGCCCCGCACCTGACGGTGGCTGAGGGCCACCAGCGTCGCCACCGCTCCCTCCACCAGAAACACCACACCGATCGCCAGGGCCAGGGCCGCCACCTGACGGGCCGCATCAAGGGTGCCGCCGCCGATCTGGACGATCATCCAGCCGCCGGTGATCACGAACAGGGTGGCCACCACCAGGCGCCAGAAGGCCACGATCCTGCTGAGACGGGCGGTGCGGGCCAGGGTGCTGATCCAACCCACCAGACCCCCCACCAGGAAGGCCACCGCCAGCATGGCGGTCACCCAGAAGGAGGCCACCACCGGAAAGATCAGGGCCAGCAGGCCCAGCACCAGCAGCAGGATTCCTTCGGCGATCGTGAAGGTGCGCAGGGCGCCCGCGGCCCGTTCGATCGGGGCGGGGCCGCCGCCTGGGCCGGGGTAGGACTCAGGACTGTCGCTGGCCATGCTGGGAACGGTCACAGTCCCCGGAACCTAGGCAAGGTGGGCGGCCCTGGCCAGCTCTCCCCAACGGCGGATCAGTAGCCCTGTTGCCGCAACCAATGCTGGTCGAGGCCGGCGCTGCCGGAGGCGGCCAGCAGCCGTTCGGTGTACTTGGCCAGCAGATCGGCCTCCAGGTTCACCCGCTCGCCCGGGCGGCGCTGGCTGAGGGTGGTGCCGGCCCAGGTGTGGGGAATGACGGCGATCCAGAAACTGCCGCCATCGCCGGCGCAGCCGGCCACGGTGAGGCTGATGCCATCGACGGCCACACTGGCCTTCTCGCAGATATAGCGGCCGTAGGCCGGGTCGCACCAGGCGAGCTCCAGCTGCCAGGAGGCGGGCTGGCGGCTGATCCGGCACACCTCGCCCAGACCATCCACATGGCCGCTGACCAGGTGCCCCCCCAGGCGGTCGGCCAGGCGCAGGGCCGGTTCGAGATTCACCCAGGCACCGGAGCCGGCCCGCTCGGCCAGCACGGTGCGCGCCAGGGTCTCTTCACTCACATCAGCGCGGAAGCCGTCGGCCAGGCATTCGGCCACGGTGAGGCAGACCCCATCCACCGCCACGCTGTCGCCGAGGGCCAGATCGGCAGGCCCCCAGGCCGGACCGGCGACGCTGGTCGGACCCCGCTCCCCCATGCGCACCCGCAGCCCGGCGGGAGCCCGCTCCAGCCGGCCAATGGCCCGCACCAATCCGGTGAACATGACGCCCGCCGATCCCAGCTGGCCATAATCGTTTCACGGCCGACGTCCCAGGCGGAGCACAGCAGTCCATGGTCGAAATGCAGGTCGCTGGCATCGCCCTCGACGCCGCCAGCCGCAGCCCGATCGTGCTGCTCCGCGATCCATCCGGCCGACGCCAGGTGCCGATCTGGATCGACCAGGCCCAGGCCCAGAACATCCTGGCCGGCCTCAATGCTGAGCGGCCACCGCGCCCGCTCAGCCACGATCTGATGGTGAGCCTGATGGCCGCCGGCGGCCTGCGGCTGGAGCGGGTGATCGTGCACGCCATCGAGGACAACACCTTCCGGGCAGTGCTGCGGCTTATGAATGGCGCCGGCGAGACCAGCGAATTGGACGCGCGCCCCAGCGACGCCATCGCCCTGGCCCTGCGGACCGACAGCGGCATCTGGATGCTGGAGGAGGTGGTGGCGGACGCTTCGATCCCGGTGGATGCCGAGGCCGACGCCGAGGATCAGGAAGATTTCCGCCGCTTCCTGGAGCGCACCAGTCCCGCCGAGCTGATCCGCCACCTGAAGCTCAGTGAGCCGGACAGCGACTCGAACCACGAACCGGACAACGAGCCGGGCCCCGGACCCACAGCCGGCAGCAGTGACCATCCCAGCGGCCGCTGATCGCGGCGACCAGGCCAGCCGCCTGCGCCCCTTCGGGCAGGGACCGGCCGTCTCCCTGTTCACCCTGGGCACGATGCGGGCCCTCGGCGAAGCCGCCCAGATGGCGGCGGTGCTGGAAGCGGCCCTCGCCGCCGGCATCAACCACCTGGAGACGGCCCCGGCCTACGGCCCGGCGGAAACGTATCTGGGCCAGGCGCTGGCGGCCCTGGATCGCCGGGATCCAGCCGCCCGGGCCGGCCTGGTTATCACCAGCAAGCTGCTGCCGGTTGGGTCGCTGGCGGAGGGCCAGGCCCAGCTGCGGGCCTGCCTGGCCCGCCTCGGCTGCGGCCGGATCGCCAACCTGGCCGTCCATGGGCTGAACACCCCCGAGCACCTGGCCTGGAGCCTGCGGGGACCGGGTCGGGAGCTGCTGGCCTGGGCGCAAGGGGAAGGGCTGGTGGGCCAGGTGGGCTTCTCCAGCCACGGCCCGACCGAACTGATCGAAACGGCCCTGGCCAGCGGGCGCTTCGGCTTCTGCAGCCTGCATCTGCACCTGTTCGATCAGGAACGGCTGCCCCTGGCCCGCAGCGCCCTGGCGGCCGGCCTTGGCGTGATGGCGATCTCCCCGGCCGACAAGGGCGGACGGCTGTATGACCCGCCGGCGGAACTGCTGGCCGACTGTGCCCCGTTCGCGCCCCTGGAGCTGGCCTACCGCTTCCTGCTGGCCGAGGGCATCAGCACCCTCACCCTTGGGGCCAGCCAGCCCGGCGATCTGGCCTGGGCCGTCCGGTTGGCGGCCGCGGGCGGTCCGCCCGGTGAGCGCGACCGACAGGCACTGGCAGCGGCCCTGGGGCGCCTGGCCGCCGCCGGCCGGCAGCGCCTGGGGGCGGAGCAGTGCGGCCAGTGTCGCCACTGCCTGCCCTGCCCCAGTGAGGTGCCGATCCCCGCATTGCTGCGCCTGCGCAACCTGGCCGTGGGCCATGGCATGGAGGCCTTCGCGACGGAGCGCTACGGCCTGATCGGCCGTGCCGGCCACTGGTGGGAGGAGCTGGATGCCAGCGCCTGCCAGCGCTGTGGCGCCTGCCTGCCGCGCTGCCCCCGGAACCTGGCGATCCCCGACCTGCTCGCCGACACCCACCGGCGGCTGGCGGCACCGCCGCGCCGGCGGCTGTGGGGCTGACGCGGGGCTTCAGCCCCAGAAACCGGCCCGACCGGGGGGCGTGGCGGGGGTGCTGTCGTCCCAGAGGGCCTGCAGGGCCTGGCGCTCGCTGGCCCCGAGCGGCGGCAGGCTGCGACAACGCTCGATCACGCCCGCAGGAGGGAGCAGGAGCTCGGCCGTCGCGGCCGGGAAGCCCCGCAGGGCCTTGGCGAGCAGCTCGCGGGGCAGGGGCGGCACCCAGCCGGCCGCCAGCAGCCGGGGCAGCAACGGCGGTCGGAATGCCGCCGCCAGCCAGGCCAGGGGCGGCGGCGGCGCCTTCGCCGGCCGCAGCAGCAGGCTCCAGCTCAGGGGGCCACCAGCGGCGGGCAGGACAGCCTGGAGGCGGGGATCACGCACCAGCAGCGGCACCACCCGCTGGCGGGGCAGCACCATGGCGTCCGCCAGTCCGCTGAGCAGCAGGTTGAGGCCGTCACGCTCATCGGAGGCGAGGGCCTGGCGGCGCAGCTGGCCCAGCCGGGTGGGATCGCCCCCCACCAGCTCGATCACCACCCGGGGGCTGGAGGGCAGCACCAGGCGGCCCCGCAGGCTGGGATCCAGCAGCAGCGCCCAGCCCTCCTCGCGGCGCCTGGCCAGGTCGGGACGGTCCCGCAGCAGCAGCACCCAGGGCTGCAGGGACCAGGGCAGGGCCAGGCAAGGGCTCCCCGGGGCTCCGAACAGGCGGCTCACCGGCGCCGCCAGCGGATCGAGCTGCCCGAGCAGCTCCTCGGCCCCGAACGGCTGCAGCCGCTGATGCGGCAGGGTGGTGGCCCAGCCGTCAGCGAGCTGCACCAGCCCGGCCCGCGGGCGGCCTGCCAGCACGGCCGCCACGACGGCGGCTGGATCGGCCAGCAGGTCCAGGCTCCAGGTGCGCTCCAGCTGCTTGCTCCAGGCAGAGGGCAGGTCGCCGCGACTGGCCAGCAGCAAGGGCCGGCGGCGGCCGCAGCCCGTCAGCAGGGCCATGCCGGCCGCCGAAGCACCCAGGCGCAGCAGCGTCCGCCGGGAGAGGCAGGGGGAGGCCGGGGGGGAGACGTCAGCCATCAGCGGACCGTAGGCGCGGGCGTGGCGGTCGCCAGCAGGCGTCGGCAGGCCCGGTCGCAGGCCAGGGCCAGGGCCGCCGGCTGCCGGCCCGAGAGCTGCCAGTGCAGGGCGAGGCCACCGGCCCCGACCCCCTCCTTCACATAGCCGCGTTCGTAGTCGAGCAACGCCGGGTGGCAGCCGGCCGGGAACCGCAGGGCGGCGGCGAAGGCCAGGGGCTCCACCTGCCAGCGGTCGCCGATCCGCCGCAGCAGCAGCTCCAGATCGCTACCGGGCTCCTGGGCCACCCAGGCGGTTGTGGCCAGCGCCGTGGTGGCCGCCAGCCGCGGCCGCAGGGCCGGCGGCGCCAGGGCCAAGGCCAGGGCCAGCACCGCCGCCATCTGGCTGCCACCGGCCAGCATCACCGGCCGGCCGCTGGCGGCGGCGGCCAGTACCAAGGCCGCCGCCACCGGCTGGAAGGGATCCCCCACCGCTGCACAGACCGCCAGCGGCCCGGCGCCCCCCGGGCTGAGGCCAGCCGCCGCCAGGCCCTGGCGCACCAGGGCCTGCTTGAGGGCATGGGCCGGCTGGCGCAGGCTGCCGCTCACCAGGCCGTCACAGTCAACCCCGAGGCCACATAGGAGCGCCTGGGCGGTGCTGGTGCCGCCGGGGACGCATTCGGCCAGCAGCAGCGGTGGTGCCGCCGCGGGGCCCAGGCGGCCCAGCCGCGCGCCAAGGTCGAGCAGGGCCTCCAGCCGGGCCGCGTCCATGGCGGCGCCACCGCTGAGGCAGCGCGCCGGACCGGCCCCGGCCGGGGCGGCCACCCGCAGGTGGGGCACGGCCGGGGCCACGGGACAGCCGAGATCAAGGATCAGCGGCCGCAATCCCAGCTCCTGGAGCACCACATGGCTGATCAGGGCCGGCGACACCCCCGCCGGCAACGGCGGCAGGGCATGGGGGCGCTCAGCGGCGGGACCCAGCAGCAGCAGCTCGGCATCGGCGGCAGCGGTGCGCCGGCGGGAGTCGGGGGTGGCGCCGGCCGCGGAGATGCCCGCCACCGCGGCCGTGTCGGTGGCGGCCAGCAGCAGCAGCACCTGGCAGGGGGAGGACGGCCCGCCCCAGGCGGCGCACCAGTGGGCCGCAGCGGCGCCGTCACCCAGCAGGGGGTCCAGGCCGGCCGGGAGGCTCAAAGCGGGTCGAGGGCCACCAGGGCCCGCAGGGCCGGCGGTGGCTCACTGATCGGCGCCTGCAGCCTTGGGAAGATCCAATAGGCCACGGCATGGAGAGCCAGGACCACCATGAGGTTCTGGACCAGCACCAGAAGGAGGGCCAGCAGCTGCACCTGGGCCAGGTCGATGGCGCCCCCCAGGCCCAGCACGGCGGAGATGCGTTCGAGCAGGCCGGCGGCGGCGGTGGTGATCACCACCCAGAGGTTGTCACCGAGCATGAGCGACAACACGGCGAGTCGGACCAGAAAGCCGGCGGCACCGATCACGCCGCCGACAGCGATGGTGAGCCACCAGCTGGCGCGACGGCGCCAGCCCCACCCGAGCCAGAGGCCGAGGAAGCCATAGGGGAAGAGCACGAGGGGTCCGCGGATCGGCCCCATCAGCGCCAGCAACAGCAGGGCGGTCACCACCAGGCCCTCGACGGCGCAGCGCCAACCGTGGCGAAGCTGCAGCAGGGTCAGGGGCAGGGGCAGGGCCAGGCGAAACAGGGGTCCACCGACCGGCAGGTAATAAAGGGCAAGCCAGAGCAGGGCGGTGGCGGCGGCCAGATAGGCGCTGTCCATCAGCTGGCGGGCCTGCCGGGGGGTGAGCGGTCGCTGGGGCGACGGAGGGGGGG
>Ga0208249_1000361_pt1 | contig 14916 bp, 13 predicted proteins | sample CryBogmetaGMA1M_FD_184546 | JGI IMG/M metagenome (GOLD analysis project Ga0208249, IMG submission 184546) | Freshwater microbial communities from Crystal Bog, Wisconsin, USA - MA1M (SPAdes) | ecosystem: Environmental > Aquatic > Freshwater > Lake | place: Crystal Bog, Wisconsin, USA | collected...
ATGGCCACCGTCGACACGCCCACCCCGGCCCCGCAGATCGCCGTCACTCGGATCGAATCGGAGCCCTTCGCGGAGCACAGCTATTTGGTGTCGCTCACTGGAGGCCGCGACTGCGTCATCATCGATCCCGGCTTCGAGCCCGATGCGATCCTCGACGAGATCCAACGGCGAGGACTCGTTCCCCGGGCCATCCTCGTCACGCACGGCCACTCCGACCACATCGCCGGGAACGGGACGTTGCGGGAGGCCTTCCCCGGACTGCCGATCCTCATCGGCCGCGGCGACGCCTCGAAGCTCATCGATCCGATGGGGAATCTCTCTGGATTGTTCGGCTTGCCGATCACCAGCCCCCCCGCCGACCGCCTCCTCGACGACGGCGAGTCTTTTTCCGTCGCCGGGCTCTCTTTCACCGTCTCGGAGATCCCCGGCCATTCCTCTGGGCATGTCGTCTTCCATCTCGGCGACTGCACCCCGCCGGTGGTGTTCGGGGGGGATGTGCTGTTCCATGAAGGGATAGGCCGGACCGACTTTCCCGATGGCGATTTCGCCGCCCTGGCAGCAGGGATCCGCGGGAAGCTCTACCCACTGTCGGGCGGGACAGTGGTCTTTCCCGGCCACGGTCCCGAGACGACCGTCGGCCACGAGCGCCGTCACAATCCGTTCGTGCCTGCCGCGCCCGTCGCACCAGGATCAGGCCGGGCCGATTGACCCCCACGGCTCCGTCGATCGACAATTGACTCTGATGCTTTATCCCGCCGAACCGATGCCCGTCGAAGTCGCCCCTCCCCGCCGTGCCGCCACCGGCCGCGGCGCCGTCTGCCGCGCCGCCGGGCTGACGCTCGCTGCCCTGGCGCGGCTGCTGTCGGGAGCGAGCGTGCGGTGGATCGCCAGCCAGCCCGACACCTGCCAGCGGGTCTACTTCGCCAATCACACCAGCCACCTCGACGCCCTCCTCATCTGGTCGTCTCTCCCCCAACCAGTGCGCGAATTGACGCGGCCCGTCGCCGCCAAGGATTACTGGTCGCGCGGGGTGCTCAGGCGTTGGCTCGCCGAAGAAGTGTTTGACGCGCTCCTCATCGACCGCACCGACATCAAGGTCCACCAGAGCCCAGTCGACCTCATGCTCCGCGAGATCGGCAGCACGCGCTCGCTGATCGTCTTCCCGGAAGGAAGCCGGAGCGTCACGGGCGATCTCGGCGAGTTCAAGAGCGGCCTCTACTACCTCGCCAAGAAGCGCCCCGACATCGAACTGGTGCCGGTCCACATCGACAACCTCAACCGGATCCTCCCCCGCGGCGAGTTTCTCCCCGTGCCTCTCCTCTCCTGCATCAGCTTCGGCCCCCCGATGTGGCTGGAGCACGGCGAGGCGAAGGCCAGTTTCCTCGCCCGCGCGCGGAAGGCCGTGCAGGCGCTCAAGGAATGAACGCCCGGTCATGAACGACATCCGCACGATCGCCCTCATCGCCGGGGTGCTCCTCCTCCTCACGGTGGCCACCGCCGTCGGGCAGTTCCTCGCCCGCCAGCCCGACCGCGGTCTCGATCCGGCAGCCGTGAACGCCTTCAACCTCCGCCTTCGCGGCTGGTGGATCATCTGCACCGTCCTCGCCGCGGCCTTCTGGCTCGGGACAACGACGACGGTGGTCCTCTGTGGGCTCGTGTCGTTCTGGGCCCTGCGCGAGTTCATCACGCTCACCCCCACGCGCAAAGGGGACCACCGCGCGCTGTTTTGGGTGTTCTTCCTGTTCACGCCGCTCCACTACGTCCTCGTTGCCTACGACCGCTACGACCTGTTCAGCGTCTTCCTTCCTCTCTATGGCACGCTCTTCGTGCTCGCCCGGGTGGCAATGGCGGGCGACTACAAGCGATTCCTCGAGCGGACGGCGAAGATCCAGGCCGGCCTCGTCGTCTGTGTCTACTGCCTCTCCTTCGCCGCGGCGCTCCTCCACGTGAAGATCCGCGGTCAGGAGCCGGGCAGCGGCGCCAACTTCCGCCTCCTCTTCTTCCTCATCCTCCTCGTGCAGTTTGCCGACTGCATGCAGTATGTCTGGAGCCGGATGGCCGGCCGTCGGCCCGTGGCCCCGGAGGTGAGCTCGACGCGCACCTGGGAGGGCCTCCTCGGCAGTGCCACGAGCACGGCGCTGCTCGCCGCCGTCCTCTGGTGGGCGGCTCCCCCCTTCGAGCCCTGGCAGGCGGCGCTCGTCGGCTTCGTCGTCGCGGTGATGGGCTTTGCCGGTGGGATGACGATGTCGGCGATCAAGCGCGACCGGGGGGTGAAGGACTACGGCACCCTCGTGGTGGGCCACGGGGGCGTCCTCGACCGGGTCGACTCGATGTGCTTCGCGGCGCCGGTCTTCTACCACCTCACGGTGCTCGTCGCCGGGCAGTAGCGCGGCCACGCCTCGCAGGCGCCGAGCAAGGCAAACGGCAATCGCCCCTGGCAAGGGCTGCCGCGTCCTCACGATGACCGTGAGTCGCCAGGCTGATCGATGTCGGACAGAACGATCTTCGTGGCTGTTTCCGACGTGTCGGCACGCCGAAGCTTGGCAATCCAGGGGATGCGAAACATCCACAGTGTGTGAAGGCACAGGAGCAACACGAAGACTGGCGGCAGGAACGTCATCCAGGACGAGCCCGTCCAGACCCCTTGCACCGTCAGGTACGCCAACCAACCTGCGAACGGAATGGAGGGCAACGCCAAGCTTCTGGCACGTCCCTTCAAACGTGGCTCACACGCATACGGAACAAGGACGTAGACCGCTCCGAGAAAGAGCACGAGCAGCCCGGGCACCAGCATGTTTCCTCCCGCACGCGTCGGAGACCATACCGGCGGTGCTGTTCACCAACCGCTCGGACGTCGGTTCATCGATACGCCGCAAAATCGTAGTACTTCGGCCGGTTGTCGAGCCGTACGTGGAGCCACGGCACCCCGGCACCGGCCGTGTTCAGCCACACCGCCTCGGCACCGACGCGCCGCACCATCTGCTCTCCGACCGCCCGCCACAGAGCGTCGCGCTGATCCTCCGGGGCCAGCCGCACAAATGACCCCAGGTGGCCGTAAGCAGCCCTGTCAGCGACCGGGCACGGAACGACAAGAATCGCATCCCGGCCAAGATTTGGAAACGCCGCAACACCGGCCTCCGCAACAACGAAGTGCTCCACAAACGCCTCCGGGTCAGGGCGACGCCCCAGCCCCGGGCTGTCGAGGATCACGAACTCGAACGGTCGCGTCCCCGTGTCGGCCGTGACAGCAGGCGTCTCCCACCGGAACGCGGCGTACGGCGAGCCTGCCAGGAAGGCGTTGAACTGCGAGCGGAAGGCGCTGTCTCCCTGCCAGGCCGTGATCACCTCCGCGAAGGTGGCCGGCCGGGAGTCGACGGCGACGGTGCCCCGCAGCCCCCTGGCGCCGGCCAACTCCTCGCTCTGCATGCTCCACATCGGCACTCTCTCCACAAATGGACCCGATCTCGAGGCCACAGCATCGCGTGGCGATCCAGGCCGCACTCACGGCTCGTTGAACAACTCCCGGCGACCCCGGCACAACCTCTGAATGACCGACTCGGCGTCATCGGCCACGCCGAAAAACTCGTCATTGAGCTGCTTCAATGACTTGTCCCACCCCCCCGGGATCGATGCGAAGAAGTCGTCGCCCAGCTGGCGTTCGAGTCTGGAACGGCCCTTCTGATGGTGGTAGTAGACGATCTCCCGTAGCACCAGCGCAACCTCGGGAACCCCAGCCTCCCGGGCCGCCTGTTCCGCGGTAAGAATCAATGGCCAGGTCGAGTTCGCGTATAGCTGCGGCGCTCCGCCATTCATGATCTCCGAAACGACGTGGTGAGCCGCAAAGCAGAGGGCATATCCCTTTGGCAACGACTGGAGCTTCTCGAGAGCCTCCTCGTAGCGTGTGAACGGCGCGATAGTGGCATCGATCCTCGCAAGCATCGTCTCCTCGAACAGCACCTCGGGGGACTTCAGGGAATTGCGATGACAAGGGGCGCACATGCCGAAGCGGCGCTCCGCCGTCGCCCGGAGAATCTCACGCCCGCATGCCGAGCACGGCGTTGTTTCATCGGCCATTGCTGGTCCCCACGGCAACGTTGACTCGAAACCGGGAACAGAACGAACGCTGTCGAACCACACGGTCAGCCGACAAAGTCTTCCTCCTCCAATCGCCCGACGGCTTTCTCGCGGACGAACGACTGATGGTCATCGGCAAGCATCTGCAAAACACGCTTCGTCGCCTTCGCGTTGCAGGCAATCCTGTGCCGAACCCCCTCATCGGGATCGCCCGCCAAGACCAGCTGCAACGCCTCTGGAAGCTTCCGCTTCATAGCCACGGCGACGCGAACCCGTGAATCCGGGTCGCGACTGAGCTCCTCGAGAACCTCGACCGGCACGGTCTTGTTGCAAGCCACCCACTCCCGCATGTCGGGATACTTCTCGATGACCGCCCGCCAGACACCGATGGCAGCGGCATCATGCGTTGCCCTGTACTGGTCCCCCGGAATCTCGCTGGTGCGGAGCCTCACGAAGTCTGCAGCCGATTCGATCATGGTGTCGGAGTCGCCACCTGGCGAAGGAGTTCACCGGCCAGGGCGAGCTTTGCGCCCCCGACCGGACGGAGCGACCGTTTCGCTGACCGCGCTTGCCGCAACAGGCCCGCAGGCCGGCAGCCAAGCTTTCAGGCGCCCTGCTTTCGGCGGCTCCGGATCGGTGCTTTGTTCGGCGAGACCTGCGTGGGCATCGCCGCGATCAAGGATCGGAGCGCTTTGTTGACCGCCGCGGGGGTGGAAAACACCACCGACACGTCGGCATCCAGCGTCACGACAAGCCGCGTTTGATCGACGTGCGAGGCGAATCGGTTCGGTTTTGCCTTGGCATAATCGAACCGATACTCGTCGCCGAGTTCGCCGGCCGACTTGGCCACAGGTTTACGGGTGCGTGGCTTCTTCATGGTCTTCTCGCTCCCGTCGAGTTGCTTTCCTCGCGCTGATGATCCTCACCATCATCCTATCGCGTTCCGTGAACGCGACCAACAACAGTCGCCCGAGCGACGAATGCCCGACAATGATTTCGCGAAGCTCGTCCTGGGAATGCCCGGCATCGTCGAGGAGGACGGCCAATGGATCAGAAGATGCATCGTCCGCAGAGCCAAAACGAGCCTGAAAGGACACCACCGATGACTGGCGGTGCTTCACACAACTCTGGATCGATGACGACGTCGAACGAGCCGCCAAGCGTGTCGACAAGTGCCCAATAATACGGCTCGCCTGACAGGCTGTTCTTCTTCACTTCCGTGGCGACGACATGGCCAGTGAAGATCGCCGTCGAGGTCGGCGGCCCCGCTGATTCGCCGTCGGGCTTGAACAGACCGGACGGGATGAACGACCGGGACGCAAACTTCAGCTCGCCGGTCTGGGATTCGTTGTAGGCCTCAAGTGATGAATGCACCGAGATCTCGTGGGCAAAGGCGGCAATCTGGACATCAACGATCTGCGGCAAGGCGACGCTTGCGTATCGGTCGGAGTCAATCGCGTCGAAAACAAACGGGTAGGCGCCGGAGTCCATGTCGCCCTCATCCGGGTCTGCCCACCCGTGGAATGCCCCTTCCAGCGGCGTATCGTCAGGCCGTGCGACGCGAGCAGTGAGTCGAACACGAATCCGACCGCCGCCGGCAAAGAACGGCGTCATTCCAACGAGTTCGTCGTCGTTGTTCGTTTGGAGCCACATTTCTGCCCCACACTCCGACGACCATCGCCAATACACGCCGTGGTCCGCTTCGATGGATGTCGCCAGCGGGCCGATGCGGCCCACGAGCGCGCTCAAGTCGGCTTGATCGTTGACGGGAAAGCCAATGGATGACAAATGACTTGACATGATGTGAAGGCGGTCTTTGCCGCCCAAAGTGCTTACCCAACCTCGGAAGCCCACGGGAGCTTCGCCCCTCGGAGAGCCTACCCGCCCGCGCCGCCGGTTCCATCCCCTGGCCCTGGCCGGCCCGGATGCCTCGGGCATCGCCGGCGCCAAGAGCGTCCACACGACATCCGCCATTTCGTCATGCCCCTGCTGAGTGAGGTGGAGCGAATCGACGGTGGCGTCGGCGGCTTCGATGACCGAAAGGAGGATTCTCTTGGGGATCAGGGCCACGCCATGGCGAGAGGCAAGATCTCGCTGAACCCTCCCGAAGCGTTCATAGAGAGGCGGAATCGGCAACTCGAACATGACCACCTGCCTCCCTGGCTTGCACACCGCTCTCAGGAGCGCCTCGAGCCCCGCTTGAAAATCCTCGACAGAACCTCCCCCGAGGAAATCATTCCCGCCGATCTCCACGATGACGATGGGCGCATCTATCGGCACCTGCTCGAGCTGCTTCGCTGCGGAACCCGCGGTGGCCCCCGCCTTCGAAAAATCCTCCACCGCCAATCCGTGCCGGTCGCGGAGAATGGCAGGCCACTTTCGGGTCAGATCACTCTCGCCATGCCCCGCCGTGATGGAGTCGCCGATCACGGCGATCTGCCGGTCGTGGACTGCCGTGAGCACCGGCATGATCTGGGAACGGGCTTCATGGAGCCCGACTCCGAGCAGAGCAAGGGCACTTGCGACGGTGGCCGTCGCGGCATTCGCGCCGAACCGACTCGCCCCCCACCCCGCGGCGATCGACAAAAGCATCACGGCAGAGGCCCAGATCGGCAGCGGCGCAGCCGACACCGACAGACTGATCAGCCCGATGAGAAGACACCACGTCCCACCGCGCCGCAGCCGCGGTGTGGCGCTCGAGCGAAGCCCGACAGCCGCGACCAGCAGGGCCACGGCCACAAAGAAGACCCGACCGCTCGCGATTTGGAAGACCACCCAGTTCATCGCGGCGATTGCCCCCGTCGCCGAACGACTCCGAACAGCGGCGACGCAACGAGCCAGACTTCACCCCGGAGAGGATTGGCCATCGTCAGCCTCTCGTGCGTCCAGGTCGAGGAACATCTCCTCCGCGACGGCGACAAGACCATCGTCACCGACATCCCCCGCTTCACCCTGCACCACCTGCCTGAGGAGCAGACTTGCAGCCTCATGCTTTTCCGCGTCGCTGAGCGACTGGAATGATCGGAGAAGGTCGCGAACAGCGCTGGTCATGGTGGAGATAATCTCCCGAGAGGATTCTCCTAGTGTACGCGAGAACAGGCATGCAGCCAAGATCAGGCCCCGGGTGAAGAACGCTTATCCGCCCCCGCCGTCTGCCGGAGCATCTGATTCAGTGTTTCCCCACTCGCTCAACACGACGTCGTAACGGGTCTCAACCTCTCCCGACTTGGCCCACAGGTTCATGAGATGGATTTCCCCATTGACCCACTCGGCGTACCCATTATCGCCATACCCCCTGACGGCACCCTCAATGGCGATTACAGAGCTGCTGCCCATGCCTCCGGCCTCCAGTCGAACGATCAGGCGTTCGCGATCCCGATCTCCGCGGGCCGGCCCCTCCCCGGCACCAAAGACCTGGATCGATACGATCGCCGTGTCCGGCGCGGTCTGCCACTGCATCGATGAGCACGTCTGTTCGGGCGCCCCTCGGGCAACCTTTTCGTAGGCCCAGCCCTGGTTCGCGTCCATATCGGCCGATCGCACTGCGGCTCTGAGACCAGACTTCGGACCAGCCCTATCCAGCCGGACAGAAAACACCCACGCCCGATCCGTCGGCCAGAGCATCTGTTCCGCCGGGCCAGCCGGGAAGATCTTGCGAACAACGTTCGCTGTCGCCGCCACACCTGGCGTTCCTGGTCGAAGGCTCATCGTCGTGATGACGGCCGTCGCGGCCGACACGAGCACGACCGCCACCCCAGCGAGGATCCCTCGGCTCATTGGCCCCATCGGTGCGCTCTCCGCGTGACGACCGTTCCGGCTTCGCAGCGGCCATGGCTGCTGAAACACTCCCCCTCGGACAGCCTACCAGCCTCGTCGGTGAACGACCCATCCGCGGCGTCGAAAGCCACGACCGCCAAGGCCCAAGGAATGCTGGCGATTCCAAGGCGACCCTCAAGCGACGGCATGCGACTGACCTCCGCCGTGATGCCGAACGACGAAGCCGAGCACTGGCGGGCCATGCACTCAGCTATTCAGCGGGAGTTGATTCGCCATCCGGTTCGCCCGCTTCATCGGGCTCACCCGGCACTGGAATGCCGAGATCTCGGCAAATCTTTCTCGCGAGGAAGTCAGGAATCTCCCGATGGCGGGGCACGGCAGACCGGTGCTTGAGGACCACATTCCCCCACCACGAGTGGCTTCCGCCTTCGCGGACCAACTCGCAGCCATGATCCACCATGTGGCGAACAAGATCGCGACGCTTCACGGCTGCAGTGCCACTTCCTCGAACTGCTCGCCGGCGGCCTTGCGGGCCTCTTCACGATTCATTTGGATCGCTTCACCCAGAGCTTCTCGGAGGTTGGCAAGGAGTTCCTCGCGCGTCTCGCCCTGCGAGTTCACGCCCGGCACCTCCTCGACCCAACCGATCCACCATCGCCCATCGCGCCGGATCACGGCGGTGTAAGGACTCGCGCTCATGGGAGGCTCTCTGCTCGGGGACGAAAAAGTCGAACAGCCGCGGGCATGAGGCTACACCAGAAGAGAACGCTCGCGATCGGCAGCGATTGGCTCTCTTTCGCACCTCGCTGCAAACAGTCTACCGCGGGAGAAGCAGACCATTCGCTCCACGCTTCGGCCTGCACATCTTCCCCCCGGAAGGCCTCTGCCGACGAACGTCTCTGGGATGGCCGTTCCCCGAATCGCTCAGGGGGCGAGGGCCGGAGCCGAGGGCTCGGGGCGGTCGGTGGGCGTGCCGCCGTCAGGAATGCGGCGGGCCTGGAGGGCGTAGATCGATCGCCGCCCCGCCGCCATCGCCACCGGCCTGGCCTGCGGGCCGGCCGGCTCCGGCTGCGGAGCGGGGATCGGCTCGGGGCTCTGCCCACGCGCCGTGGGGCCTTGAGCAAGCGTCGTCGGGGCAGGCTGGGCCGCGGCCATCGATGCCGGGGGGGCCGGGCACCCCTGGCGCACCCAGTCGAGCCAGGTGTGCTGGAGTTGGGCAACGCCGGGCACGGCGTAGTGACGCTGGAGGGCGCCGGTCCAGTCGTCGGTGGCGAGACCGTCGCCAACGAAGGTCACGTAGCGATGGCGACCACCGCGCTCGATGAGATAGCGGGCCAGCGAGTAGCCCTGTGAGTAGAGCGGGAGCACGTCGGCGGGATACTCGCGCATCGCGAACATCTCCGGGAAGGCGATCCCTCGGCCAGTGGTGAGATGCTCGATGAGGAGCCGATGCTGCCGGGCACGCTCCACCGGATGCTCGACGGTCGTGCAGGCCCCCTCGTCGGCCCAGCGCGGGAGCGGACGGCGGAAGTGACTGGCGAAGATCGTGTGGGTGATCTCGTGAGGAAGCACCGAGTCGAGGATCCGTTCCTCACTCCCCTGGATCGTCATCGTCCAGCCAAACACCTCGCCGGAGTCGAAGACGAAGCTCGTGGCGCCGCCAGCCCCGAGATGCGGGGCGACCTGGGCCTTGATCGGACAGGGGCGGCTCCACCGCGGCAACGGCTTGCCGAGCCACTCCACGGCGAGATTGTGTCGATATTGCTCGGCAGCGTCGCCGATCTTCCTGGCCTGTCCGTCGGTCGGTGCCTCGATGACGAAGTTCGCGGTCCGATGGCTGGCAGCACTGACCCGTCCGGCCCCGAGGGCGAGCACGGCGGCGAGCAACACGAGCACCGGTCGCACGAAGACTCGTTCCAGCATGTCGGCTCCACCTCCGTGGGATCCCACGCGCCGTTCCTTCGGCACGCGATCGCTCTTTTCCGCCCGGCTTCCATCGCGGGGGGCGGACACTAGCGAACGGCCGCGACGCGGAACCAGCCCGCTTTCCCCTGCTGATCAGCGGGAAAAACGGTCTTGCGGCGACAACGCTCCGGCGGGGGGGCGCCGCAGAGAGGCCCGGCGGAGAAGGCCAGGCCCGGTCAGCCGTCCGGCCGGACCGTCGACCCCGACGCATCGCGGGGCGCCTGCCGGCGGCTGCTTTCTGAGGATCCGGGGACCGGCCCGAGCCGCGTCACGGTCTCCCCCGTCACGGATCGCCCGGGGGGCGTGCGCCCCGCGGCGAACGTTCTCCCGAACCAGCGCCGCGACTCCCGCGGCATCCACGCCGCCACCGTCGCGGCGCCGACGACCGCGGCCAGCCATCCCGGCCAGACCGGATCGAGGGTCGCGATCCACAAGGCCCCCAGGGCGATCACCAACAGCGGCACCACCCACCAGGGGCCGAGGACGGCAGAGACCAGCCGCGACACGATTCGCGTCCTCCGCCGGGCCTCGAGGAGCGCAACGACGCCCAGGAGCATCACGGCGGTCGCCAGCCATCGCCCCGGCATCGAGGCATCGGCGCGGCGGGCGACGAGGAGCCGGAGGCTGGAAATGTCGCGGGCCTGGAGCAGGCGGAGCGGTGGGGCCCAGGCGGCGGCGGCATGGCTGTCGCGCATGCCGACATGCGCCCAGGCCGCCGGGAGCGGCAACACGGCCTCCCGACGCCGCTGCCTTAAGAATTCGTCGAGCCGCCGGGCGTCGTCTGGCGCGGCCCGGGCGATCGCCCGTTCGAACTCGGCGGCCAGGCCCTCGATCGCCGCGTGGCGCGCCGCCGTCATCGCAGCCTCATCGACGGCGACGGACGGCGGGAGCGGTCGGGCCACGCTCCCCTCGGGAAGCTCGACCACCCACGCCGATCGGAGGCAGGAGAGACCGACGATGCTCGGCTCGGGGATCTCGAGAACGCCGTCGATCGGCAGGCCGTCGCTGACATCACCGGCATAGATCGCGACGATCGACCGCGGCCAGCCAACGTCGAGCAGCCGCAATTCCCAGGCATTCTCGGCGATGCTCGTTCGAGCGGGAACGGCGTCATTGGCGATCCTCCCGTCGACAAACACATCGAACATCCGCATCCCCACCGGAATCCGGATCCGAATGACGGGGTCGGCAGCGACGATGTCGAACCTCGACACCCCCCAGGCGCGTCCCCGGGCATCGACGGCCAGATGGGTCTCGGCAAACGCCACCCGCGGCCCGCTCGCTCCGACCGCCGTGACAGGATCGCTGGGGGCCGGGCTCGCCGTCGCGGTGGCAGGCTCAGGTCCAGGCTCAGGCGCGTTCGGGGCGCTCGCGTCGGGCCCGGAATCGAGCATGCGGTAGGAAGGGGGCTCGGCGTCGGCGGCGACCTCATACGACCCACTCGACGCGGAGCCCTCGCGCGGCGTCGTCTCGCTCCCGGTCGCCTGCTCACCGATCACGGCCACGCTTCCCTCGTGCATCCGCCAGGTGACGGTGAGCGGACCACCGGGCTCGAGGGCCGCCCGCACCAGCGGCAGGGTGCCGGAGGCGGCCGGGGGGCCGTGGAGGTGGACGGCCATCTCGAGCATGAACGCACCGGGGCGGGGGCGCTGCACGACGACGAGGATCCGCCGCGGGCCATCGCGGCGCCAACGCACACCGATCTGACCATTCTCGGACGGAGGAATCCCGGCGGTCGTGTCGTCACGGAGCGTCACCAACTCGACCTCGCAATGCTCCGGGACCTCGACCGGGATCGCCACCAGCGGCGTGCCGCCGGCATCGATGCGGGCCTCGAGGCGGAGATGAATCGCCTCCGCCGCGAACTCGACCTCCATCCGCTGATTGCCACGCGGCGGTTGGCGGCGCCGTTCGACGGAGACGCGCGCCGGCACGGTCGCCATCGGCCGGGGGCGCGTCAGGCCCCCCGTCGTTGTCCCTTCGAACTCCCCCTGTCGGCCCCCGCGACCACTCTCGCTCCGCCACACCATCCCGCCCGTCGGCCCACTCCCCGCCCGAGGAGGAAGAAGCGTGGCATCCTCGGGGAGCGTCGCCTTGACGATCAGCTCGGGAGACGGCTCGAGGTGCGTGGTGCGGGCGTCGCTGGCCACCGACTCCAGCCACGCCGACGGGAGATCGAAGACGCCGACCGGATCGACCAGCGGCATCAGGAAGGTGGCCGCGAAGGCGATCCGGCCGCGGCGGGGATTGGCCACTTCGACGAGAAACCTTCCCCCGCCGAGCGACGATGCCGTGAATCCCGGCTCGGTGATCATCGGTGCCCCGAGGCGGGGATCGGCCCTGACGATCGCCCCACGGACAATCTGATCACCAGGGTCGAGCGTGTAGGTGGCCGTCAGTCGGCAGCCTCCGTCATCCCAGAAGAGATCGTTACGACTCTCGACGACGGGGATCGTGTCGACGATCCGCGTAGCCCCGTCGCTCGCCCAGGCGAGGCGCACCTCCGTCGCGCGGCTGACATCGAATCCGGCCCCTGCCCGCTGGTTCTCCCCGACATGCCGGACCCGGCGTGGCAGGCCGTCCGGCCCGAGCGTCTCGACCTGGAGTACCGCCGCATCCCCGTGGCCGACCGGGAGCGGCCCTTCGACGACCAACTCGGCTGTCGGAGCGAAGGGGATCGCGACCGTCGCCCGGTCGACTTCGCCGATGTGAGTGGGACGGACGAGCACGCCGGCCTCGAGCCGATGACGGCCGGCGGTGGCAAAGCCGACCCGCAGCAACCGCCCGTCGCTGTCGGCCGTCGGGGCAACCTGCTCACCATCGACGCGCGGCCCCGTCGGATCCCAACTCGCCTCCCCCGCCTGCCGCATCGTGATCAGGGCGCCGGCCTCGGCATCGAGATCGATCGACAGCTTCCAAGCCCCCTCCGCCCCCGGCAAGGCTCGCAGCCGGACGGCGTGGATTCGCACCCCATCAGCGGCCCTCCGGCCGAGAGCGGCGGAGAGGACGCGATAGAGCGGCTCGGGAACGAGCGCCGTCTCGCCGCGTTCCTCACCGCCGTCAGCCGCCCCGTCCCCGCCACGGAGGCCAGGGACGATGAACACCGGGAGTGATTCCATGGCTTCGGCCGGCTCGGGAACCATGGCTGGCGACGGGACGACCGGAGGGGGCTGCTGCGCCGTGGCAGAGGCCGGCCCGAGCATGATCATCGCCACGATGACCGAGAAGGCTTGGAGCGTGGTCCGCCACCGCGCCGTGGCCCAGCGGAGGAGCGCCGCCACCGCCAACCCCCACAGGCCGGCGCGGGCCAGGCTGTCGAGCGGCAACGGCACCCACAGCGCCCCGACGGCCAGCGCGACCGCGACCAGCAACCGCGTCACCCGGCTGGCAGTGAGGAAGCCGAGGGTCGCGAAGGCGAGGCAGACCAGGAGCACGCCCCCCCACAGCCAGCGGGAGTGGAGCAAACGCACGCTCATCCCCTGCCCGCGACCGGCACGCTGCACGAGGATTCTTTCCCGGAAGCCGGCATCGATCGTGCCCTGCCGCGACCGGGGAAGATCGGCTGCGGGGGCGCCTGCCGATCGTCCCCGCACCGTGACGGGGAGGAGGCGCTCGAGCCAGCCTGTCCGCGCCGCACCGACCTCGCGAAATCCGGCCGGCAGGGTGGCGATGTCGACGCCATCGGGCAGGAGCACCTGCCAGGTTCGTTCCAGCACCGGCACGTCGATTCCGGCGTTGGCCAGCGCCACGTCCCAGGCCATCGGCGTGGCCGGGGCGGAGATCTCGGAACGGACCACGAGCCTGATGAACCGTTTGTCGGCCGGGAGATCGACGAGCCACGCCCCAGTCATGACGTCGGGCACCACCGTCGCTGGCATGCCGTCGATGACCACCCCGCGGGCCAGCGCCGCCACCGGCGGCATGACGGCGACCGAAGTTCGCCCATGATTCTCGATGTCGAAGCGGGTCTCGTACTCCGTCACGCCGGTCGGATGGCACCAGCAGGTCGTCTCCTCGTTCCAGACCCAGGCGCGGGCCTCGTCGTCACGGTCGCGTCCCCCGGGGACGATCTCGGCTGCCGGCGTCACCGCCGGTATCAGATCGGTGGGAGGGGTGAAGGCAAACTCGGCAAGCGTCCCCTTCGGCGCGTCGTCGTCTCCCGCCCTTCCCGCGGGGGGCATCTCCTCGAGACGGCGGTTGACGATCTGCGGCCGACGGCGGCCGGCGTTGACGATCACCACTCCCCCCTGCTGCGGATCGCTGCCATCGACCCAAGCCAATGGGACTGCGACCGGACCTCCGAACGGGATGACACGGGTGGCGCGGATCCGCACCTCACCGCGTGCCGGGGGCTGCAATTCGACGAGCCACGACTCCCCGCCGCCGCCACCGGCATCGCCCCGACGATCGATCCGCCGCACCGTCAGCGTCCCGCCGCCCGATGGCAGCAACGACCATTCGAGAAGATCTTCGGTCGGCTCCGAGAAATGGACGACGACGGCATCGAGCGCCGATGCCCCCGGCCGACAGGAGAACGTGAACGACTCCGTGATCCGGTCGTCGACAACGGTGAGCCGGACATGCGTATCGGCCTCGACCGGGGGGCGGCGTTCGAGGAGGCTGGCAGGCGCCGCCATGGCTGCCTCGTCGACCGGGATCCAGGCGCGGATGGCGGTCTTCGCGGTGAGCGCGGCGAGGCGTTCCGGGGGCGACGATGGCGGGGGCTGCGGCGGGTCGAGCTCGATCGTCGTCTCCGGCGGCGAGGTGAGGGCGAGCACGGCGAGCCCCTCGGTCTCGCCGTCGAGTCGCACCATGTCCATCTCGGCGCCGGTGAAGGGCTCCTCGGTGGTGATGCCGGCCCGGTGCCCGGCGATCGAGAGCGTGAACCCGCGCTGCGGGGTCGCGGCCGTGGGGAAGCCGATCTGCAACCGATCGCCGCGGTCGTCGCGCACCACCCGCCAGTCGAGCGATGCGATCATGGCGGCCCGATCGCCACCGCCGCGCCGCTCGATCCCCTCGACCGAATCGATGAACCACCCCGGCGCGATCCGACCGGTGACCTCGAAGGCCTCGCCACTGCGGACGCGGAGATCACACGCC
>Ga0208249_1000362_pt1 | contig 14900 bp, 7 predicted proteins | sample CryBogmetaGMA1M_FD_184546 | JGI IMG/M metagenome (GOLD analysis project Ga0208249, IMG submission 184546) | Freshwater microbial communities from Crystal Bog, Wisconsin, USA - MA1M (SPAdes) | ecosystem: Environmental > Aquatic > Freshwater > Lake | place: Crystal Bog, Wisconsin, USA | collected...
GTAACCGTACCGATAGAAGCCCGGTCGATACCCGAGGCCGGGGCGGGCGACGTAGGTGTTGCCGCGGATGGCGACCGTACGATCGACGGGGCCGGCGACCATGGCGTTTGGATGCGGCTCTCCGAACGGGACGATCCTGGTCTCGTCGCCGGTGGCGGAGGCCAGTTCCGCCGCCGCCGCATCCGCCGCGGCCCGCGTCTCCCGGCCGCCGTAAAACGTCCACCGCGCCTGAGGACCGGGCCGGTAGTAGACGTCGAACGACGCCGCGGAGAGCGACGCCGGCGCCGTCGCCGACCAGACCACCGCCGCCACGCCGCCGAGCAGCCACGCAGCCCTGCCTCGCGACGCCCTCGCCTGCCGTGTCATGAGTGCCTCCCGGATTGGTCGCTACGCCGCCGGAGCGGCGGCGGTTCGTGGCGCGTGCACCGGACGTGCGGCGGCGGCGGCCGCGCTCGACCGATCTCATCACGCCCCGATTCTAAAAAGTTCCGGCTGCGGTCGGGAAGCCGGCGGCCGGAACTCGCTCCCGCCGATCGGCGTTCGTCCGGCCGCGTCCGTCGGCCCGGGATCGGCAGGCGAAAGACCGGGTTTCGGCCCGTCAAATCCGGCTGGCCCCGCGGGGGGCGACTCGCCAGAATCCCGCCCCCCGTCGGCCCGGCGGTTTTCCCGCACGTGCCCGGCGGACGACCCCGTCACGCGAGCCTCGCATGCACGACCGCCCGACCCGGATTGCGGCCCCCACCCTCGGCATCTCGGCCATCGCCGTCCACCAGCCCGCGTGGGAATTGGAGAACGGCTGGTTCGGCGCGGCGATGCCGCGCAAGTTCGCCCACCACACGGGCATCGAGGCCCGCGGCATCTCCGAGGACGACGAACTGACGATGGGCCTGCACGCCGTGCGGCGGCTCAAGCGGGAGACCGGCTGCGACCTCGCCGACTGCCGCGGCATCGTCTTCGTCTCGCCGTCCTTCATCCCGGCGAGCGTCGCGCGGCGGCACCTCGCGCCCGCCCGCGCCGCCGAGGAGCGGACGAGCCGGGCCGCGCGGGGGCTCGTCCGCGCGCTGGGGCTGCGCCGTTGCCGCACGATCGGCCTCAACTGGTTCTGCTGCGGCTACAGCCGGGCGCTCGCCGTCGTCAGCCGTCGCTGGGCCCCGCGACTCGCGCTCGGCGACGACGAGTTTCTCCTCGTGGTCGTCGCCACGCGGATCAGCCGCATCACCGACTTCTCCTGCAGCCAGACGGGGGGCCTGTTCGGCGACATGGCGTCCGCCACCCTCCTCAGCCCGACGACGAGCCGCCGCCATCCGGTGCACTTCCGCATCGTCCACGCCGACGCCCGCCGGCAGGCGGTGCCGCGGCCGGTGTTCGACTTCCACCTGCGGTCGCGGGTGCCGCTGCCGGAGCCGGGCGGCGGCACGGCCCACGCCGACAACCACGTCGTCTATTCGCTCGACGGCATGGCGATCGCGGAGATCGCCCCGCGGGCGATGTCGGCCGCCGTGGCCGCGGCGCTGGCCGACGCGGGCCGCACCGGGGGCGACGTGCGGTTCGTCGTGCCCCACCAGGCGGGGTCGGGCATCGTGCGGTTCACCGCCATGCAGCTCGACGAGCACGGCGTGCGGGGCGAGATCGTCAACGGGCTCACGCGGCGCACGGGCAACGTCAGCGCCTGCTCGATCCCCCACGCGCTCAAGGAAACCTGGCCGCGGCTCGCCGGGCTGATCGCCTGCCCGAGCGCGGCGGTCGGCGCCCCGGGTAGGCCGGAGGTGCTGCAGGGCTGCATCCTCCTCGAGGCCACGCCACTGCACGAGCGGCAGGCAGCCGCCGCCTGAGCCGAGCCAGCGGAGCAGCGCCGGCGGACCCGAGCCGCCGCCGCCGTGCCGCCGCCTCCCTGCAACGGGCGCCGCGCAACTGTCGCCGTGCCGTCCGACTTCGTGAAAACTTTCACGAACCTCAGTTCGCGCACGCCCTGCGCGATTTCGCGCAGGGCCGGCGCGACGAATCCGCCAGTCGCCGGAGGTCTTCGCGCAGCCCAGGAAAATCGGGATTTTTTCGGAGATTTTCTGCGCGGACGGGCTTGACTCGGTCCGAGAAACGCTAAGAATCCGGCAAGGGTTTGGAGGGGTGTGGCCGACGCGGCTCGGACGTGCGTCACGGGGCGAGGGTCACGCGGGGTGGTTCATCTCATCACGTGCACGTGATCACGCGACCGTGGTCACGTGCCCACAAGGGGGCATGTCATGGACGCTCGCTTCGAGGCGCCGTCGCGCCGTCGCTTCCCGTTTCCCTCCCGGCGGCGTGGTGCCGTCCAGAGGCGTCCCCGTCCCCGGCTGGCCACCGAGTCGCTCGAGCCCCGGCAGCTCATGCACGCCGCGCCGCACGGCGGCGGCGGCATGCTCTTCGACGAGCACGAGGCCGTGATGCGGCTCGTGGACTTCGCCACGATCCACCAGGACGCCGACGCGGGTGCCTACTACGTGGCCCGTGACGCCAGCCCCGCCACGCCCAACGTCTGGAGCGACGTGGCCAACTGGACGGTCCGCAGCTTCGACGCCTCCACGCAGGCGTTCGTCGACGCGCCCGCCACGCACCTGCCCGCGACCGGCGACGACGTCGAGATCCCGCAGGGCCTGAGCTTCGTCTACGACATCTCCCCCGCCGCCTTCAACGTGCCCGTGCTGCCCGGCGCGGACCCGGCGACGACGTCGGTGAAGAACAACATGCGGCTCCATTCGGTGGCCGTCGAGGGCGCGCTGTCGTTCGCCACGAACACCGATGTCCTCATGGTGTTCGAGACGATGGTGGTCGCGCCCACGGGCTCCCTCTCGATGCACGTGGACGCAGCCCACTCCGCCCGGATGATCATCGCCGCGCCCGACTGGCGGCAGTTCTCGCTGGCGGCGCCGTTCGACACGGAGCTCGACCCCTTCCAATTCGCCCGCGGGATCATCTCGCACGGCTCGGTCGACATCCAAGGGGAGGACGTCACGCCCTTCATCACGCTGCCCCAGCTCACCCGCGCGGAGGCCAACATCGCGGCGACGAAGGCGAAGGCCGGCGTCCCCGCCGATCCCGGGGCGTTCCGCTTCACGGTGCCCGCGGGCACGCCCACCACCGGCTGGACGGTCGGCGACCGCATCCTCGTCGCCGGCACCGACCCGACGCGGTTCAACCCCGCCACCGGCGCGAGCGCCGACGAGGAGGCGGTGATCACCGGCGTCGCCGTCAACGCCGACGGGTCGCGGACGTTCACGGCGAAGGTGCAGGTGGCCGTGCGGCAGTCGAGCGACCTGCTCGCCCCCCCCACGTCGATCACCACCGTCGGCGGCCTGCAGTACGACCACGTGCTGCCGAAGGATCCGTCGGGCGCCGCCTACCTCGGTGCCGACGGCCGGCCGGCGTTCGGCGTGCAGATCGCGAACCTCAGCCGCAACATCAACGTGCAGTCGGAGGATCCCTACCACGTCGCCGCCCGCGGCCACACGATGTTCATGCACAACGCCAACGTGAGCATCGCCGGCGTCGGCTTCCTCGGGCTCGGACGCTCCGACAAGCGGACCGTCGTCGACGACGTGCAGTTCTACACCAAGGAGATCATCGACGCGGTCAACCAGGCGGCGCTGCTCAAGTCGCCCGACGCCGCGATCCTGCCCGACAGCATGATCGGCGAGCCCATTCCCGGCACCGGCCTGAATCCCCGCGGCCGCTACGCGGTGCACCTCCACCGCGCCGGCATCAACGAGGTGGACGGCACCGACCCGAACAGCCCCATTCTCAAGGCCGCCACGCCCGCCTCCGTCCGCGACAGCGTGGTCGTCGACAGCCCGGGCTGGGGATTCGTCAGCCACACGAGCTACGTCAACTTCGACGACAACGTGGCCTACAACGTGGTCGGCGCGTCGTTCGTCACCGAGGTGGGCAACGAGATGGGCCGCTTCTCCGGCAACCTGGCGATCAAGGGCGTGGGCGCGAACACGGGCGAGGGGATCGAAAGCCGCAGCGTGAAGCAGGACTTCGGCTTCCAGGGGGACGGCTTCTGGTTCCAGGGCCCGGCCGTGTCGGTGACCAACAACGTCGCCGTCAGCCAGCGGCATGACGGCTTCGTCTTCTTCACCAAGGCGCTCGTGCAGAACTACTCCTGGTCGGTGCCCGACCCCGCCGACCCCGACGGGACGATCGTGATGAAGTCCCGCCAGGGGGCGCGGCTGACCACGACGATGCTGGCGCGGGTCTACGCCGCCGACCTCGTCGCCCGGCTCGGCGGCGCGGGCCTGTCGATCGACCCCGGCGCCGTGCCGATCCTCGGCTTCAGGAACAACACGGCCCAGAGCGTCGGCACCGGCTTGGAGACATGGTTCCACCTGCTCGGCTCGAGCCTGCCCCGCACGATGGGCAGCACGATCGAGGGGCTCAAGGTCGCCAACGTCCGCAACGGCACCGGCGCGTTCACCCCCTACACGAACCTGACGACGTTCCGCGACGCGACGATCGTCGGCAATCCTTCGAGCCCCGGCGGCACGGGGATCGGCCGGAACACGGTCACCGCGAACATGACCTACGACAACGCCACGATCCGCGGCTTCGGCACCGGCATCGCCGTGCCCGTCAACGGCACGATCGTGGTGAGCGGCGGCACCTACCAGAACCTGCGCAACTTCGAGATCACCACCGCCAACAGCCGCACGCGGACGGTCTGGTTCCGCGACCGGCTGGCCGCCGACGGCACCACCGTCGCCGTGCCGCTGGCGTTCCTACCGCTGCCGCGGCCCGCCGACGAGGCCGTCCGGCTCAACATCGACCTGCGGACATCCTACGACCCCAAGGACCGCGACCTGAGGAAGATGTTCAATCCCGACGTCGTCCGGCTGGGGACGGTGTGGGTGAACAGCTTCACGCTCGGGGGCGTGCCGGCCGGCGAGCCGCGGCAGCTCTACTACTACGAGCAGGCCGCCGGCATGAAGCCCTTCCCCGCGCTCGACGCCAACGGCCAGCCGCGGAATTACGGCAGGCCGGTGACCGACGCCTTCGGCAACGTGATCGACTCGTCAGGCATCGAGGTGCCCCCCGAGCTGCTCGACCTCACCAACGCCCAGCTCTTCAGCAACTTCGGGCTGGCGATCGGCGGCACGGTGGCCCCCGCGGCGGCGGTCGACGCCAACCCGAGGGACGCGGCCGGCCGGCCGCTCGCTGCGGCCGTGTCGCCCCGGATCAACGGCCTGATCGGCCCCGCGAGCGGCTACCAAGGGGCCCTCGACGCCACGAGCGCCGCCTACACCCGCGCGATCGACACCTCGGCGAACGGCCGGTCGAGCCCGCAATACGCGCTCTCCTACCGGTCGACCGACGCCACCACGGGGACGGTCACCAACGTCACCGTGCGGGTGGGCAACCTCGTCAACGCCGCCGGCTACGCCGTCCAGATCAAGACGCTCCGCGTCAACGGCGTGGCGGTGACCGCGCCCGCGCCGGTGAATCCGCCGGCGCAGCCCGTCGCGACGGACAATCCGACGAAGGCGGTCGCCAAGAAGTACGCCCAGGACCTCGCGGCCTACAACACGTTCTGGAAAAACTACTACGCCTCCCCGGTCCTGCTGTCGCTCCGCGCCGGCTGGAACGTGATCACCGGCGACTTCGACGGCACCGGGGCCTTGCGGACGCTGCTGATCTACGGCGACGTGGCCGCGCCCGACATCAACCTCACCGGCCCCGACAGCTCCCAGCTGCGGCGACTGGCCGATCCCGCCGGCACGGCGGCCGATCCCTGGCAGCCGGGCCGCTGGAACGCCGCCCCGCAGAAGATGCTCGGCGTCGCGGTGGGCAGCACCGACCAGACACCGAAGGTGGCCGAGGTGACCGGCCAGCTCGTCGCCGTGATGCACCCCAACGACCTGTCCTTCGGCTTCAGCCTCAAGGGCCGGCTGGTGGACAATTCCTTCGGGTCGCGGCCGTTCGACATGTTCATCGGCAACCTCACGTCCTACCTCAACCCGAAGGACCGGCTGCCGTTCCTCACCGCGCCGTCCGACGACGCGGGCAACCCACTGGCCAACTACGCCCGGATCTCCGACTACGCGTCGTTCAAGGCGGGCACGAACGCCACGGCCGTGGTGCAGCACCTGCAGACGATGTTCTTCGCCGTCAAGGACTTCGCCGGCAACTCGAAGACCTTCGCGCTGACGATCTTCCTCGACTCCACCGCACCGCGGGTCGGGGGCAGTGCCAACCCCACCGGCAGCTTCAACCCCTCGGCGAGCATGGTGGCGCTGGCCGGCCAGGCCTACGTGATCGACGCCGAGATGTTCGCGGCGATCAGCCTCACCGACCCGAAGAAGAAGGTCTGACCGGCGTCGAACGACCTCCGGCGGCCGCCGTCAGCGGCCCGCGCGGCGGGTGCGCTTCGCGGTCGCGGCCTTGCCCGCGGCCGGTTTCCGCACCCGCTTCGTGGTGACGGCCGCCTTCGTGCCCGCGGCCGGTCTGGCGGCGGCCTTCTTGGCAGCCGCCGGCTTGACGGCCGGTTTTGCCGCCGGCTTCTTCGCCGCCGGCTTCACCAGCTTCTTCGCCGACTTTTTCGCCGGCTTCGTCACCCGCTTTTTCACCGGCTTCGCCGCCGGTTTCTTCGCCGCCGATCCCTTCATCGGCGCCGTGCCGCGGACGAGCCCGGCCTTGGCCCGCCGCGCGGCAGCGAGCCGGCGGGCCTGCGCGGCCTCGGCCACCTCGTCGAGAAACTCGTTGGCCTCGTCGACGAGGGCCTGCGCCGAGATCGGCTCCACCTCGTCGATGATGAACAGCGACAGTTCGCCGCGCTGCTGCGCCATGTTGAGCGTCTTGTATTCCTCGAGCGACAGGTCGTCGTGGTCGTCGTCCTCGCTCGTGAGAAACTCGAAGCCCACGCGGGCGTGGGGATCCCAGCCGTCGGCATGGAACGACACGCCATACTCCTCGAAGAGCACGTTGCGCTGGATCGAGTAGCCGCGGGACCGGAACAGGCGGGCCAGCAGGCTGCAGCCTTCGATCTCGGAGAGGGTGTCGGACATGGGCGTCGCTTCTTCGGGGGATCGGACGGAATGCACGGATCGGGAAGGATAGCCGATCGGGCCGCGGGCCGCGACGCCGCGGCGGTTGAGGTCGGGCCCGGGACGGGGTACCGTGGCCTCCACGGGCCCGGTGCGGCCGGCCCCCCGGGGAGGCGCGGCGGCATGACCGGTTCGGCGTTCATCTACCTCGACCACGCCGCGACGACGCCCCTCGACCCGGAGGTGGCCCTCGCCATCGCGGCGGCCCAGCGCGCGGCCTTCGCCAACCCTTCGAGCCAGCACGCGGCGGGCCGCGCCGCCCGACGGGTGCTCGAGGACGCCCGCGAGCGGATCCTCGCGCTGCTCGGCGGCCGCGGCGCCGGCGGCCGCGGCGACCGGCTCGTGTTCACCTCCGGGGCCACGGAGGCCAATCACCTCGCGCTCGTCGGCATGGCGGCGGCGACGCCGCCGGGCACGCTCCTCTTCTCGCGCCGCGACCACGCGAGCGTCGTCAACGCCGCGGCCGCGGCGCGACGGCTCGGCTGGGTGGTCGACGAGATCGGCCTCGATGCGGCGGGATGCGTCGACGCGGCGGCGCTGGCGGAGCGGCTCGCGGCGGCCGGCGCCGCGCCGCGGATCGTGTCGCTCACGCTCGTCTGCGGCCAATCCGGCACCGTGCAATCCGGCACCGTGCAATCCGGCACCGGACACGCCGCCATGGAGCAGGCTCGAACGCTGCCGCAGGGGGCCGGCGCCGACGCGGCCGTCCCGCCGACGGCCGTGCATATGGATGCCACGCAGGCGGCGGGACTCCTGCCGGTCGACTTCTCCGCTCTCGGCGCCGAGACGCTCGCCCTCGCGCCGCACAAGTTCGGCGGCCCGCGGGGCATCGGCGGGCTCGTCGTCGCACAGGGCGTGGCGATCGCGCCGCCGGCGGCGGGCACGCAGGAGCACGGCCTGCGGCCCGGCACGGAGGCGGTGCCGCTGGCGGCGGGATTCGCCCGCGCCCTCGAGCTCGCGCATGCCCGCCGCGCCGCCGACGCGGTGCGGATCGCCGCGCTCCGCGACCGCTTCGAGGGGGCGATCCTGCGGGCGGCGGCAGCCGCCGGCATGCCCGCCACGGTGATCGCGTCGACGGCCGGCCGCTGCCCGCACGTCTCCACCATGGCCTTCCCGGGCCTCGATCGGCAGGCGCTCGTGCTCGCCGCCGACCTGGCGGGGGTGTGCCTGGCGACGGGCACGGCGTGCGCGAGCGGCTCGAGCGAGCCGGCGCCGGCGCTCGTGGCGATGGGGCTCGCGTCGGAGATCGTCCGCGGCGCGGTGCGATTCAGCTTCGGCCGCGGCACCACCGCGGCCGACGTCGACGAGGCCGTGGCCCGCATCGCCCCGCTGCTGGCCCGGCGCACCGCGGGGTGAGCCCACGCGACCGCGTCAGGTCGCCGACAGCTTCCGCCGGGCCTCGCCGAGCCGCTGCTCGCAGTCCTTCCGGTAGCCGTCGATCGTGGTCTTCCGGATCGCCTCCTCGTAGTGCGGGATCGACGCGCCGAACTCGCCCGCCTCGAAGTAGACGTCGGCCAGCCCGCGATGCCAGAAGTGCGCGAGGATGTCTGACCGGGCCTCGGGCTCGCTCCGCTCCGCCGCCCGCGCGGCGGCGAGGGACCGTTCCTTGTCGCCCCCCTTCTGCCAGGCCGCGGCGGCCTCCTTCCAATGCCAGGCCGCCAGCTTCGCCTCCCGGGCCGCCGTCTTCTCGAACAGCTCCGCCCCCTGCTTGAACCGGCGATCCTTGACGTATTCGCCGGCGAGGTCGGCGCTCTCGCCCACGCCCAGTTCGCGGCCCGCCTTCGCCCGCACGGCGCCGAGCCGCTCGAGCATCTCGGCCGCCCGCCGCGGGTTCGGCTTGGGCCGCATGAAGATCTCGCCGAGGGTCGCGAGCACGGCCTCGTTCTCTGGCTTCCGGGCGAGCCGCTCCTCGCACCGCGTCACGAGATCGTCCACCTTGCCGCGGTGGTGCGCGAACGCGATCAGCTCCCTCCGCGCCAGCGACCGCTCCGCCTCCAACTCGGAGGTGTCGCTGATGAACTCGAGCGACTCCGCCATCGGCTCCCAATCGGGCGCCGCGCGGTACGACCGCAGCATCGCGCGGTGGATCCGCACCCGCTCGGCGTCGCTGCCGGCCAGTTCGAGCGCCCGCGCCGCCGCCGCGCGCCCCTGCGCGTAGTCCTTCACCGTGTGGAAGGCGATCGCGGCCTCGACGGCGTCGCCGACGGTGGCATATCCGGCGGCCGGCGCGGCGTCCTGCCCGCGGGCCGGCAGACCGAGGCAGGCCGCCGCGACCCATGCCACCGTGGCACCGGCGATCGCGGCCCTGCCAGATGACGACGTCCCCGACGACACACCTGCGAGCATGACATCCCCTCCTGCGAACGACGAAGAACCCCGTTCACAGTATACGCCCGGGGCCGCCCGTCACCGGATGAACGCGGCGGTAGGCCATCGTCCTGCTTGGAGATCGAGGAGTTCGCCCCTCTTCGTCGTCGAGGCGAGGAGGGGTCGGCGAACGCTTCCTGAGTGGAGGCCGCCGCGGCCGAACGAGGAGACTTTTGCCGCCCCTCCTCGCCGTTGATTCACCGACTCGAGTCACCCTTCCGTGCCTGCGTATGACCGTGACGCCCGGGGCCGCCCGTCACCCCGCTCGCCGGACGTTCGCCTCCGCCCTGTGTTGCTTGATTCCAGGCCCGAGGGGCCTGGAATGTCGCTCCCGCGAATCGAAGTGAATTCGATTCGCTCCGCTGGGCCTTCAGCTCACTCGAAGCCGGCTGCGCTCCGGCATCCTGCCTGCGCTTGCCGCCTACGCCGTCTCACGGGGCGACGGGCAGCCCCTTCACTCGATTGCAGGTGCTATAGGCCGTCGACTCGAGACATAGCTGGTGCGCATCGTGTGAGACTGTGGCGCAGCGCGTGAAAACCGGAGGTTTTCATCCGTGGAGAAACGTCCGGAGGACTTTCTCCACGGCAGCCGGCAGGCTGTGGACGCACAGCCTGCCGGATCGCAGGGATGCGATCCCGGGAGCGCAGCTCCCGTGAAAACCGGAGGTTTTCATCCGTGGAGAAACGTCCGGAGGACTTTCTCCACGGCAGCTAGCGCTGATACGCCGGCAGGTAGTGCATGTACACCTCGAGCGTGATCGCCCCCATCGCGGTGGAGTAGCACTTCGCGGCGCCGTTGATCCGCTCCTCGCTCCAGCCCGGCCAGCTGCCGTCGGCGTTCTGCGTCTCGAGCAGCTGTCGCCGCACGCGCGGGTGCCACAGGTCCCACTGCTCTTCCCCGGCCTGGAAGTGGGCCTGCATCGAGTAGTAGTTCATGTAGTGGAAGTATTGGTCCATCGCCGGCTCGTACTCCCTGGCCCGCAGCGATTCGAGCGCCTTGGCCACGTCGGGATCGTCGAAGCGGCCGAGCAGCTGCAGGCACAGGGCGCCCGCCGCCGACTGCGCGTGCTTCACGCCCTGCCCCGGCTGGTAGGCGAAGCCCCCCTCCGGCCGCGCGCACCGCTTCACGTAGTCCACCGCCTTGTCGAGCGTCTTCTGCGGCACGTCGAGCCGGGCGTTCTGCGCCGCCCGCAGGGCCACGACCTGCATCACCGTCACGCTCAGGTCGGCGTCGTTGGGCTTCGGCTGGTAGCGCCAGCCCCCCTCGCGGTTCTGCGCCGCCACGATCACGTCCACCGCCCGCTGGCACCGCGGCCGCACGTCGGGGCGGTCGAGCCAGCCCGACGATTCGACCAGCGCGAGCGTGGCCAGGGCGTGCTCGTACATCGGCCCGTGCGAGTTGCCCCCCGGCCGCACGACGAGGCCGTCCTTCTGCTGACTCTCGAGGAGCCCGTCGATGGCCCGCCCCACGGTCTCCCGGTAGGGGCCCCGATCGGGCACGTGGCCGCGGCCCATGAAGGCGAGCAGGCACAGCGCGTTGACGCCGGTGTTGGGCCGCTGCGACACCCCCTGCGGCCAGGTGCCGTCGGGCTGCTGCTGCGCGGCGAGGTATTCGAGCGCCCGATCCACCGCCGCCTCCACCCGCACGAGCTCGCGGGCGTCGGGATCGGTCTGGGCCGCGGCGCCGCCGGGGCCGGCGAGCAGCAGCCCGCACGCCACGATCCACGCGACGGCGCCGGAGAGCGGGCGGGTGCGGTCGCGGTGCATGGGCATCGTCCTCGTGGATGGCGGTCGTGGGCGGGGCGCACGGCGCGGCCGGCCGTCGGGCGGGATGCCGTGTCGATCGGAGTGTCGCGTCGCGTCCACTAGCTCGACCCCGAGAACCGGCGGATCGCGATGTCGACGCAGTAGAGGCCGACGAGGAGCAGGAGCACCGGCCAGGTGTCCCACACCTCGTCCTCGAGCGCGAGCTTCGCCTCGACCGACGACGACTCGAGCTTGTAGGGGATCGTCGAGAAGTCGCCGATCTCCACGACCGCGCCCCCCGACACGTCGGCCAGCGCCCGCAGCGACTCCCGGTCGACGGCCGGACGCGCCCGCTCGCGGGTCGGCTCGGCCACCACGCATTCCGCCACGAGCGGCGCCGCGCCCGCGGCCGGCGTGTGCCGCACGACGATGCGGCCCGGCTGGTCGGGCGTGAACGTGCCGGCGTAGAGGCCCGGCCGGCCCGCGGGGGCGAGTTCGAGCGCCGTGGTGGCCTGGCCGCCGGCCCCCGACCGCTCGAGCGACACGGTCCGCGACGCGGCGGCCGTCGGGCCCTTCCGCGCGGCGGCCTCGGGCACGTTGAGCTCGACGAGCACGGCCGACCCCGGCTCGAGCCGTCCGGGGGACGCCGCCAGCCACGCGGCGTCGGCGGGCCGGTCCTCGCGCCGGGCGACGCTGCGGAGCGCCTGCCCCCAGAACCGCCAGAAGAGCTGGTCGCCGACGTTCCGCCGCCAGCGGAAGGTCTCGTCGGTGCCGATCCAGGCCACGCGGCCACTCCCCAGCGGCGCCTCCGCCACCAGCGGGATCGTGCCGCGCGCGACCGGCGACTCCACCTCCGCGAGCACCGTCGCCGACGGCTTCGGGCCAGTCGCCGCCGCCGCGCGGAAGAAGGGGGGCATCGTGCTCCACTGCGCCCGGTTGCGGGCCGCGTCGTCCCCCAGCGCGAACGCCGGGTGCATCGCGCCGCGGGCGGTCACCCGCATCGCGAGCGGCTTGAAGCCGGCGGCCTCCACCGTGGCCGAGCCGTTGCCCGCCCGCCAGTCGACCTCGACGGGAAAGAGGCCGGCGAGCGGCGCGGCTTCGTACTCCCGCGGCAGGTGCCGGCCGCCGGGCTGGAACACGACGCCCGTGCCCCGGGTCGAGACGGCCTCGACGAGCGCCCGCTGCCGCGCTTCGTCGAGGATGCCGGCGGGCAGGTCGCCGAGGACGACCAGGTCGTAGGCCGCCCACGCGTCGACGTCGGCGGGCAGGCCGGCGGCGTCCCCCTGCCCCGCCGCCGCCGAGTCGAGCGAGCCGGTGAGGATCATCCGCGGCTCGAAGCCGGTGTCGCGCTGGATCGCGTGATCGATGAAGCGGAAATCCCAGCGGGCCGCGTGATCGACGACGAGCACCTTCGCCCGCCGGTCCGACACCTCCACCGCCACCGTCGCCGCGTTGTTCTCCCCCGTCGCCTCGTCCGCCTCGGGCGGCACCGCCACCGTGATCAGGCTGGAGCCCGCGGCCGCGGCCTTCCAGGTGAAGGCCACCTGCTGCCGGCCGTCCTTGAGCGTCACCGGACGCGACTCGACCACACGGCCGTCGGCGTCGCGCAGCTCCACCGTCACGCCGCGGCCCGCCATCCCGGCCGACTCGATCGCCGCGCCGATCGCCACCGAATCGCCGAGGGCCACCACCGGCGCGGCGAGCACCGCGGCCACGGCCACGTCGACCGGCGGCGCCGGCGAGCCCACGGGCACGGCGAGCACGGGCGCGCGCGGCTCCCCCCCGGAGGCGTCGGCCGCCCGCCGCACCGCCTCGAGCGGATCGATGCCGGCGGTGGAGCGGCCGTCGGTGACGAGCACGATCCCCGCGAGCCGGCGGCCCGAGGCGTCGTCCATCGCCATCTCCACCGCCGCGCCGAGGCTCGTGTCGAAGGACTCGTCGCCGGCCGCCACGCCATCCGGCGACTGCCCGGGGGGCACGGTGCCGGATGAAGCGGTGCCGGATGAAGCGGTGCCGGATGAAGCCATGCCGGGAGACACGTTGCCGGCTGACACACTGCCGGACGATGTCGCGCCCGCGGCCCCCGCGGCGTCGCGCACCCGCCGCGGCCGGCGGGCCACTTCGTAGCGGCGCAGCTCGAAGCCGTCGCCGAGCTGGCGGAGCGTCGTCTCGGCCTGGCTCGCGAGCACCTGCCGCGCGAGCTCCGCCCGCGAGAGGCCGCCGATCCGCTCCACGAGCGCCGTCGTGCCGGCGTCGTCCGTCTCCGGCGGCGGCTCGATCCCGGCGGCGGTGGCCACCGCGGCGATCGCCGACTTCGGCAGCGGGCCGACGGGCAGCCGCATGCTGTCGGAGATGTCGAGCACGAGCGCCACCACCGGCTTCTCCTCGACCCGCTCCTCGAGCCGGAGCGTGGGCCCGGCCATCACGAACACGAGCAGCGCGAGCATGGCGATGCGGCAGACGTCGAGCGCCCGCCGCGCCCGCCGCGACAGCCAGGGCATCCGCTCGCGGTGCCGGCGCACGATCCACCAGCCCACGGGCACGAGCAGCAGGAGGCCGGCCACGAGCAGGTCGGGCCGCGCCCAGTGCCACTCGACGCGGTCGATCCGCGAGGCCAGGTCGTGGCCGATGCCGAGAAACCGCGCGATCGAGGCGGGCAGCCGGTTCATTGCGGGATGTCCCGGCCGAGTTGGCGGAAGTAGGTGTCGATCACGTCCTGGTAGGCCGCGGGCCCCTTCTGCCGCATGCCCTCGAGGAGCGGGTCGCGCACCCGCGGCGGCAGCTTGTAGATCGCCGCCCGCCGGGCCGCGTCGAGGCCGCGGAGGGGATCTCCCGGCTGGATCTCGGTGCGGCCCGCCATCGCGCCGCCGTCGGTGCCCGCCTCGGAATCCTGGTCGGTCGGCTCCTGCGCCGCCTCCTCGCCCGCCCCCGGCTGCCTCGCCATGGCGGCCTGCGCCTGCGTCTTGCGGGCCTGCGCCGCCGCCTCGCGGGCGGCCTGCGCCGCCAGCCGCCGCGCCCGTTCCGCCATGTCGAGCGCCCGCTGCACCTCCCGGCTCTTGAGCAGGTCCGCGATCGCCTCGGCCCGGGCTCCGTCGCCATCGTGCTCACCGGCGCCGGCATCCGGCTCGCCTTGCCCGGCCTCGTTCTCGCCGGCGTTGTTCTTGCCGGCTTCATTCTTGCCGGCTTCTTTCTTGCCAGGCTCATTCTTGCCGGGCTCATTCGTGGCGGCGTCCTTCGCGGCCGGGACGTTCGCGCCCGGATCGGTCGCGGCGGGCGTGGCGGCGGCACGCTCGCCCGCGCCGGCCTTGCTCGCGGGGGGTTCGACGGGCCGCCGGCCGGCGAGCTGGTCGGCGAGCGTCTCCGTCGCCCGCGCCGTCTCCGCCGCCGCCGCCAACGCGTCGAGGAGCGCCCGCGACACGGGATCCGGCGGCTGTGGTGCCGGCTGCTGCATCGCCTGCGTGGGCTGCTCGGCGGCCTCGGCCGGATCCGCCGGAGCGTCGTTGCCCGGCGGCTGCTTCGCGGCCTCCATCTTCGCCGCGACCGGCTCGTCGGCCGCGGGCTCTCGTGTGTTCTTCGCCATCGCCGCGGCGTCGGCCGCGGGCTCTCGTGTGTTCTTCGCCGCTGCCGCGGCGTCGGCGTCAGGCTTCGCGGCGTCAGGCTTCGCGGCATCGGGCTGCGGCGCCGCGGTCTGCGTGGCCGCCGTCTCCTGCGGCT
>Ga0208249_1000364_pt1 | contig 14868 bp, 15 predicted proteins | sample CryBogmetaGMA1M_FD_184546 | JGI IMG/M metagenome (GOLD analysis project Ga0208249, IMG submission 184546) | Freshwater microbial communities from Crystal Bog, Wisconsin, USA - MA1M (SPAdes) | ecosystem: Environmental > Aquatic > Freshwater > Lake | place: Crystal Bog, Wisconsin, USA | collected...
CCTTTGACACATTTCTCCTGTCTTGGCCCGCATAAATTCTTGTGGGATGCGAGCCCTAGTTGTTCGACCTCATGATGTAAACGAGCTCATTTGAGTTTCATATCTTTCGCATCCAATTCATTAATAGCGCCAGCAATTTCCTGCTGGTGCGATGTGCCTAGTCTAGCGAATGAGGGAGGAATTCCCTATTTCATGCGGGTTTATGCCGTAGGCGCAGGGTTATCTGGATGGATATCAATACGCCAGCCCGTAAGGCGCGCAGCCAGACGTGCATTCTGGCCATCTTTACCAATCGCCAATGAAAGTTGGTAATCCGGAACAACGACTTTTGCTGATCGTGAAAGTTCATCAACGATAGTGACGCTACTGACCTTTGCGGGCGCAAGTGCATGTGCCACATATTTTGCTGGATCTTCGTCGTAATCCACGATATCGATTTTTTCGCCATTAAGTTCATCCATCACAGCTCGTGAGCGAGCACCAAGTGGACCAATCAATGAGCCCTTAGGTGAAACACCGGAACGATGTGAACGCACTGCAATCTTGGTGCGATGTCCTGCTTCGCGTGATACTCCCATGATTTCAACAATTCCATCTTTGATTTCCGGTACTTCCAGCGCAAAGAGTTGTTTAACGAGCCCTGGATGGCTTCGAGACAACATAATTTCTGGCCCTTTGAGACCTTGCTTTACTTCAACAACAAAACACTTAATGCGTTCGCCGTGTGTGTAGACCTCGCCTGGAACTTGTTCTTGCGGCGGAATTTTTCCTTCAATGCGACCGAGATTTACTTGAATCATCTTGGGATCGCGTCCTTGCTGAATAATTCCAGAGACGATATCTCCTACAGATGTGGTGAACTCGCCGACGATTTCTGCATCGTTTGTTGCACGCATCTGTTGCTTAATAGTTTGGCGGGCAGTTGAAGTTGCAATGCGATCAAATCCTTCAACTTCAAGAACGTCTTCGCTTATGCGTTCGCCGAGTTCGTTAAATGTCGGAACAAAAATCTGAATATCGCCAGTTTCACGATCAAGCTGCACGCGCGCATAGCGATTAGGTTCAGGTGTTTCGGTATATGCAGTCAAGATTGCCGCTTCGACAGTTTGGATGAGTTGCTCAAGCGGCATTCCCTTAGCTTCGGTCAGCTGCACGAGCGCTGCAATATCGACGCCCATTACTTGTCACCGTCTTTACGATTGAATTCAATTTCAACCTGTGCGCGCTTGATATCGGCGAGCGAAATAGTGGTTTCTTTCACTTCCTTCTTGTCTGTGACCGTAAGCGTTACATCGCTATCTGTATTAGAAAGAATTCGACCTGAAACTACAGTGCCATCTGTCTTAGTAACTTTAAGAAGGCGATCAACATTCTTAGCGAAGTGGCGTGGAAGAGTGAGTGGGCGATCAATTCCGGGCGAAGTAACTTCAAGGGTAAAAGGTGTTTCTCCCATGAATGAGGCATCATCGAGTAATTCAGAGACCAGCTTTGATGCAACGGTTACTTGATCAAGGTTGAGTGCACTTTCGCCATCGACGATGACTGTGACGATGCGGTGCTGTCCAGGAGAGACGATATTTACATCTTCTAGAAAATATCCAGCTTGGGCAAGCGCTGGGGTAATGAACTCTGCGACTTGGTCTTTTAATGCCATGAGTACTGCCGTCCTATTCGATTGTTATTTAATTGTGAGCCAAATTTTACTGTATGTAGAGCGAGTAACCAAGTCGCAGAATGAGCAAACCTGTCACTATGAGATAGAAGATTCGGATAAATCCCGAACCTTTTTTGATTGCCATATGCGAACCGAGATAGCCACCGATCAGATTTGCAACGGCAAGGAGTAATCCCAGCTTCCACATGAATCCGATTCGAAAGCCAATCACGATGATGGAAGCAAGATTGGTGGTGGCATTGACCACCTTTGCGATTGCAGATGCACCTACGAAGGCAAATCCCATAATTGCGACCAGCGCGATCATCAACATAGTTCCGGTACCTGGACCAATTAAGCCATCGTAGAAACCAATCAGAGTTGCAGCGATTGCTCCGATAACCATAAGGCGACGCGGTGAATGTTTTTCGACATGAACTTTGCCTAGGTCCGGCTTAAATAGCGTATAGATAAAAATTGCAATCATGATGGCAAAGATTGAGCTCTTGTAGCTTTCGGGTGAAATATGCGAAGCAAGAAGTGCTCCGAAAGATGCTCCGATAAATGCAGGAATGACCATTGCAATGAGAAGTCGCGGATCTGTCTTGATGGATTTTCGGTATTGGATGGCAGCAGTTGAGGTACCAAAGAAAGCGGCAGTCTTAGAAGTTGCAACAACCGAGACAGGATTTCGATCTGGGAATGTGAGCAACATTGCCGGAGTCTGAATGAGACCTCCCCCACCGGCAATCGCATCAATGAAGCCAGAGGAGAACATCGCTAACCCGAGGAGAGCGAGATTTATTGCGCTGAGATTCTCAAACATTAATTTAATGTAGGCAGAAGTGCTGCAATATTTTCAACTGCTGAAGCAAGTGCAACTTCGGACTTATCGCCAGTCTTACGGACTCGAACTTCAACATTTCCTTGTTCGAGCGCCTTACCGACGACGACAATGACCGGAATACCGATGAGCTCTGCATCCTTAAATTTAACGCCTGGTGATGTTCCGCGACGATCATCGAGCATCACTGAAATTCCGCGAGATTCTAGTTCGGCCGAAATTTTCTCAGCGGTCTCGAAGACAGAATCTTCTTTACCTGTTGCAACAACATGAACCTTTGCGGGAGCAACTTCGACCGGCCAGGAAAGACCTATTTCGTCGTAGCTCTGCTCAGCGATAGCTGCTACCGCGCGAGATACACCAATTCCATATGAGCCCATCGTGACGACTTGAGATTTTCCATTCTGATCAAGCACAGTCAGATTAAGAGCATCTGCATATTTGCGTCCGAGTTGGAAGATATGGCCGATTTCGATGGCGCGATCAATAATGACTGGAGTTGCACACTTTGGACAGGCATCCCCCTGCTTGATTTGTGCAGCTTCGATGTAGTGATCGACTTCAAAATCACGGCCGTTTACAACATTGCGCGCATGCTTATCTTTCGCGTTCGCACCAGTGACCCATGATGTTCCTGGAGCGATACGTGGATCGGCATAAACAGTGATGCCGTTCTTCTTTGCATCCTGTGGCCCGATATATCCCTTGACTAAACCTGGGAACTTTGCAAAATCTGCTTCTTCAAAGACGCGAATGTCATTAACGCCTGCGAGATTTGCCTGCAAACGCTTGAGGTCGACTTCACGATCGCCAGGAACCAAAACAGAGATTGGAGTTTCATCAGCCATCAGCATTACATTTTTCAAAGTCATCCCGCCGTCGTACCCCCCACCAAATTTGGCATTGAGAAGTTCGACAAGAGAGTCAATTGTTGGAGTATTAGGTGAATCAAAAACTTCAAGTGCTGGAACACCGGATGGATCGCTAGAAGCAACCACTGTTGTCATCGCTTCAACGTTCGCCGCATATCCGCACTTCTCGCAGAGAACGTAGGTATCTTCGCCAGTTTCGCATGGAGCAAGAAATTCCTCAGAAGCCGAACCACCCATTGCGCCAGAGACTGCACTGACGATGTTGTACTTCAAACGTAAGCGGTCAAAGGTCTTGATATAGGCGGCGCGATGGCGCATATATGACTCAACTAAACCTTCATCTGTGAGGTCGAATGAATAAGAATCTTTCATGACGAATTCGCGACCACGGATGATTCCAGAACGTGGACGGGCTTCATCGCGATACTTTGTTTGAATCTGATACAAAGCAAGTGGCAAATCTTTATAGGATGAATATTCACCCTTGACCATCAAAGTAAACATCTCTTCGTGCGTTGGCCCCAATAGGTAATCAGCGCCTTTACGGTCTTGTAGACGAAATAAATCAGGGCCGTAATCGTTCCAACGGCCAGTTGTTTCGTAAGCATCCTTTGGCAATAAAGCTGGGAAGTGAACTTCTTGGAAGCCCGCCTTGTCCATCTCATCGCGGACAATATTTTCGATGTTACGTAAAGTGATGACGCCAAGTGGAAGCCACGAATACACACCCGCTGCTATTCGGCGAATATATCCAGCGCGGACTAAGAGGCGGTGACTTGGGACTTCAGCATCTGCTGGGTCATCGCGCAATGTGCGCAGAAATAGTGTGGACATTCGCAACATATCGCGAACCCTACTAGACCTTTAGGAAGTTGTGACGGAAGGTTCTCCGGATGCGACTCCTGCCGCCTCCATCTCTTCTGCAAGACGCATCGCTTCTTCGATAAGAGTTTCTACAATCTGCGCTTCAGGTACTGTCTTAATGACTTCACCCTTCACAAATATCTGACCTTTACCGTTTCCTGATGCAACGCCGAGATCAGCTTCACGAGCTTCGCCCGGTCCATTAACAACGCAGCCCATAACGGCTACACGAAGTGGAACTGTCATTCCTTGAAGACCGGCCTGAACTTTTTCAGCCAATGTATAGACATCTACTTGAGCACGACCACACGAAGGGCAAGAAACAATCTCGAGTTTACGTTGGCGCAAGTTAAGTGATTCAAGAATTGAAATTCCGACCTTCACTTCTTCAATTGGAGGAGCCGAAAGTGATACTCGAATGGTGTCGCCAATACCTTCAGCTAAGAGAATTCCAAATGCGGTTGCAGATTTAATTGTGCCTTGGAAGATAGGGCCAGCTTCAGTCACACCAAGGTGCAATGGATAATCGCACTTTGCAGCCAGGATGCGATACGCATTGACCATAGTCACTGGGTCGTGATGCTTTACTGAAATCTTGATATTGCTAAAACCATGTTCTTCAAAGAGTGATGCTTCCCAGAGTGCGGATTCAGCAAGCGCTTCAGGTGTTGCCTTGCCGTACTTTGCAAGTAAGCGAGGGTCGAGAGATCCGGCGTTTACGCCGATACGAATTGGAATACCTGCATCTCCTGCTGCCTTTGCAACTTCCTTTACCTTGTCATCAAATTGCTTGATATTTCCGGGATTAACTCGAACTGCTGCACAACCGGCATCAATTGCGGCAAAGATGTACTTTGGCTGAAAGTGAATATCTGCAATAACCGGGATCTGTGACTTCTTGGCAATCTGTGCAAGTGCATCCGCGTCATCTTGTGAAGGAACTGCAACGCGGACGATCTGACAACCTGATGCCGTAAGTTCGGCGATCTGCTGAAGTGTTGCGTTCACATCAGATGTGAGTGTTGTACACATTGATTGAACGCTGACCGGCGAGTCAGAACCTACGCCTACTGAACCAACTTTGAGCTGCTTCGTCTTGCGACGTGGATGCAAAGTTGGTGGTGGCGCTGAAGGAATTCCGAGATCAACCATGAACCGTATTCTGCCTTATCTCTAGAAATTGAGCGAGACGGGATTAAAGATGTCTGCAATGAGCAGTATCACTGTGAGGACAGCAAGCACTGCAAATACCCCAATCGTGATTGGTGTTAGGACATTCACATCAATTCCGGCTGGCCGAGGCTTTCGGCGCCGGCGTGCATAGAAGGCACGGATTTCATCCGCAATTGCAACTGCCATGTGACCGCCATCGAGTGGCAGTAGTGGCAATAGATTGAAGAGACCTACGAAGATATTGAGGCTCGCAATAAGGAGCATGAAAGTGCCAATGCGTTCGGTATTGCTGAGCTTGTTACTGCTTAGCGCATCTCCTGAAACGCGAGCTGCGCCCACTACTCCGACTAGACCATTGGGATCTCGTTTTTCATGGCCAAATGTTTGGCGAATTAATTGAGGAACTTTGGTCGGAAGAGCGACTAAAGATTTTGCGGATTCACGAATGAGCGAGACTGTTGCGGTAGAACTAAATTTTACGGATGTTAGGAATGGCTCGCGCTTCATTCCAACTTTTGTCACGATTCCAAGCAGGTAACGCTTGGCAACGCTGTTGTACTGAGGGGATGCGGTGATGCTGATAGTTGATCTACCTCGAGAAACGGTAAATGTCATTGCCCGTCCGTGAGATTTCGCAATCTTCTTAGAGTCGATCGCCCAATCCTTTACTGCAACACCATCCACAGCAATGATGCGATCGCCTGTGTGGAAACCTGCATCTGCCGCTGCTGAGCCAGGTGTCACTTGAGCTACATCAGATAGAAGAGTATTTACTCCAACTCCGAAGAAGATGGCGAAGATCAGAATGAAGCCAATAACAAAGTGCGCAAATGAGCCGGCGCCGAGAACAATTAATTTACGCAGCGATGATGCGGCAAAGAAGGCTCGCTTCTCTTCGCCTGCAGGCATTTCATCACGCGGGGTCATTCCTTCGATGCGGCAATAACCGCCCGCAGGAATCGCTTTGATTCCAAATTCGGTTTCGCCCTTTGTGAAAGACCAGATGCGCTGCCCGAAACCTAGAAAGAATTCAGTGACCTTCATTCCGAATCGTTTTGCCGTGATGTAGTGGCCAAATTCGTGAACCATTACCGAGAGAAGAAGTGCAACTGCAAATGCCAGAATTCCAAGAAACTTCATTAACCAACCTTTTTCAAGAGTTCGCGAGCGGTACGTCTGGCATCTTCCTCGGCCGCGCTGACATCAGCAAGATCGCGAAGTTGCTTCGTGGCAGTAGAACGTAGGGCATCTACTACCGATGTGACGATATCGATGATTCCTGTGAAAGTTATCTGACCGTCGACAAAAGCTTGAACTGCAACTTCATTTGATGCATTGAAAATCGCAGGCAGGGCTCCCCCGGCTTCTCCACAACTACGAGCAAGCGCAATTGCTGGAAAGCGCTTTGTATCAATCGGTGCAAATGTCCATGAATGAGCAGTCGACCAATCAATCGGCTTAGTTGCCATCGGAACACGATGTGGGAAATTCAAAGCAAGCGATATCGGTCCCTTCATATTGGGAGGTGAAGCTTGAGCAATTGTTGAGCCATCGATGAATTCGACCATCGAGTGCACGACCGATTGCGGATGAATTACTGCATCGATTCGAGAGTAAGGAATATCGAATAGGTAGTGCGCTTCAATAATTTCTAAACCTTTATTCATGAGCGATGCTGAGTTAATAGTGACGACTGGTCCCATCGCCCACGTTGGGTGTGCAAGTGCTTCGGCAAGTGTGACTCCAGATAAATCTGCACGATCACGGAAGGGGCCGCCGCTTGCTGTAAGGATTAGCTTTGAAATTTCGGACTTACGTTCACCAATCAGCGCCTGCCAAATTGCAGAATGTTCGGAATCCACTGGCAAGAGTTGATCTGGTTTCGCACGAGATGTAACTAAATCACCGCCTGCGACAAGTGATTCCTTATTTGCCAAGGCAACTCGATTATCTGCCTCAAGTGCGGCAAGTGTTGGTGCAAGCCCAATCGATCCTGTGATTGCGTTCAGTACAACGTCACACGAGATTGCTGCGATTTCGGTAGACGCATGTGAGCCATCGATGACCTGAACCCCAGGAAGTGCTTGTCGTACGACATCGCCATTACCTGCAACACCGACAGTTGAGACACCGAACTTCTTCGCCTGCGAAATAAGTAAATCTGTATTGGATCCACCAGCAGAAATAGCAATTACTTTGAATAGCGTTGGGTTAGCTTCAACAATTTCTAGTGCTTGTACACCAATCGAACCTGTCGAGCCCAGAATGATAATTTCATGCATTGATATTGGACATCACATGTTTGATTCGTGTGTAATCTTCAAATCCATACGCTGAAAGATCTTTGCCGTATCCGCTTCGCTTAAATCCTCCATGAGGCATTTCGGCAACGAGTGGGATATGTGTGTTAATCCAGACGCATCCAAAATCAAAGGCTTTCGCCATGCGCATCGCGCGTCCATGATCTTTCGTCCAGACTGATGATGCCAATCCATATTCAATGCCATTAGACATCGCGATTGCCTCAGCTTCATCTTTAAACTTTTGGATCGTGATAACCGGCCCAAAGATTTCAGATTGAATCATTTCATCGCTCTGCTTGAGATCTGCAATCACAGTAGGTGCTACAAAGTATCCAGGGCGGTTTGTTGGTTGCCCTCCTGCGACGATGCGGGCATGTGATGGCGTGCGTGAGATAAATCCATTTACACGTTCGAATTGTGATGCGTTATTGACGGGACCAACGATGACATCTTCGTCAGGCATTCCCATGCCAATGTGGTTTGTCGCTTGATCTGCAAGAAGTTTGACCATCTCGTCGTAGACACCTTCTTGTACGAGAACACGTGTTGCTGCTGTGCAATCTTGGCCAGAGTTAAAGAATCCAGCGATTGCGATTCCCTCGGCTGCTGCCTGCAGATCTGCATCATTGAAAACAACAACCGGTGCTTTACCACCGAGTTCGAGATGCACTCGCTTCAGTGATTTAGATGCTGCTCCTGCTACTTCCATTCCTGCGCGAACTGAACCAGTAATAGAGACCATCGCTGGAGTTTCATGATCAACAAGTGCTGATCCGGTGGTGCGATCTCCAGCAATCACATTGATAACGCCAGCAGGAAGAAATTCGGACATGATTCCGGCCATAAAGAGAGTCGATGCCGGAGTCGTATCACTTGGTTTTAGAACGACGGTATTCCCTGCAGCAATTGCGGGAGCCCATTTCCAAACTGCCATCATCATCGGGTAATTCCATGGAGTTACCTGCGCACAAACACCAATAGGTTCGCGGCGAATAAAAGAGGTCATGCCGCGCATGTATTCGCCCGCTGACTTTCCTTCAAGATTTCGCGCAGCACCTGCGAAGAAGCGGATTTGATCGACCATCGGAGGTACTTCTTCAGATGCAGTCAGCCCCTTTGGCTTTCCGCAATTTTCAGATTCAATATCAACAAATTCTTGAGCCCGGGATTCGATGGCATCGGCAATCTTGAGCAAGGCGCGTTGACGTTCAGATGGAGTTGAGTCGCGCCAATCGGGAAATGCGTCGCGTGCTGCTTTCATAGCTTGATCAACATCTGCGGTATTGGAAAGTGGCGCAGTCGCAAAAGCTTCGCCTGTAGATGGGTTTATCAAGGCAGTGGTTTCACCTGATGTGCCATCTACATACTTTCCATTGATGAAATTCTGCAGTTTCTTCACGAGTTATGCCTGACCCTTCGTTGCACGCACCATCTGATCACCATGGTCATAGGGATGACGAGTATATGTTTCGAGCCAGCGTGCCAAGGTGTATCGACCAGCTTCAGTATGTTCACCGTACTTCTCGAGATCGCTTTCAGTTAAGCGCTTGATGACATCAAGAGAAGATGCGCGCACAGCTGCATATACTGCAATTGAATTAGCTACATCGCCATCGGCATATGCGAGCTTTGGTTCATTTGCCCAAGCGGCTTCGTCATAACCCTGAATGATTGAACCCTCAGGTTCAGCAACCAGTCGACGCAGACGAGCATATGACTGAGCTTCAGAGTCAGCCATGTGATGAATGCATTGACGCGCAGACCATTCATTCTCGGCGTGAACATCCATTAATTCAGGAGTTACTGCACGAGCTAAATTAAGAAAATACTGTGATGCTGCTTCATATGCTGCAGCTGCTTCTTTGAGGTCCACGGTTGTCATGGAAGTGATACTAGTTAATTCTTCTCTTTCTCGGAAGCCGCAAGCTGTCCACATGCGCCATCGATTTCACGGCCACGAGTATCACGGACTGTGACTGGCACTCCGTAGCCTTCAAGGATGCGAACAAATTCGGCTTCGTCTTCGCGACGTGATGCAGTCCACTTAGAACCTGGAGTTGGGTTGAGAGGAATGAGGTTTACATGCGCATTACGATTTTTCAGCAAACGACCCAGTAAATCAGAGCGCCACGATTGATCATTAATATCGCGAATGAGTGCATATTCAATTGAATATCGGCGACCTGTCTTCTTTTCGTAAGCATCTGCCGCAGCTAATACTTCGCGAACTTTAAAACGGTTATTGATGGGAACCAAGCTGTCGCGGAGTTCGTCATCTGGAGTGTGAAGAGATACAGCTAGCGTGCAGTTAATTCCTTCATCCATCAACTTTTCAATTCCAGGCACAAGACCAACTGTCGAAACAACAACAGATCGTGCTGAAATTCCTAGACCATCTGGGTTTGGATCTGTGATGTTGTGAAGCGTGCGGACAACTGCGTTGTAATTGGCAAGTGGTTCGCCCATTCCCATAAAGACAATATTGGAAAGTCGGGTTGGTCCGCCAGGCATTTCACCATTTGCACATGCGCGAGCTGCGGCGACAATTTGATCGGTGATTTCACCAGCTGAAAGATTGCGCGTAAGTCCTGCTTGGCCGGTTGCGCAGAAGGGACAGTTCATTCCGCATCCAGCTTGCGATGAAATACAGACAGTCGTGCGATCTGAATAGCGCATCAAGACGGATTCCACCAGAACTCCGTCATGTAACTTCCACAAATCTTTGCGAGTCATCCCGCCATCGGTTGTACGAGTTGTTACTAGTTCAATCAGCTTTGGAGTAAGTGCATCCGCAATTGATTGGCGCTCTGCAGCGGGAATATCTGTCCACTCATCTGGATTATTTGAAAGGTGGGTGAAGTAGTGGGTCGCAACCTGTGCTGCGCGAAATGGTTGGAATCCCAGTTCCTTAGCAAAAGCTTTTCGTTCTGCTGGACCAAAATCAGCTAAATGCTTAGGCGCCTTCTTGCGTTGGACCGGTTCGTCAAAAACTAATTTAAGTTCAGTTGGACGTTCGGTTGTCATAGGAGACCTGAGTCCTGTGCGCGACGCACGATTTCCAGTGCGAGCCACAAGGCAGGTGCTGCAAAGAGAACTGAATCTAGGCGATCCATAATTCCACCGTGACCTGGCAAGAGTGAACCCATATCTTTAATCGCCATATCTCGCTTGAGCGCTGATTCGATGAGATCGCCAGATGTTGCAGTGAAGACTGTCAGCAATCCAGCAAGTGCACCGAGCCACCAATGCGAATTCATGATGTAGTGAAAAGCAAGTGAGCCGCCGATCACGGTAAAGATGACTGAACCAATCAACCCTTCAATTGTTTTCTTAGGACTGATCTTGGGAGCAAGTGGATGCTTACCAAAGAGAACGCCGGTCAGATATGCAAAGGTGTCATTGCAACCAACAAGAACAACAAAAGTCATTACACGTGCCAAGCCATTATGTGGACGAGCAAGAAGGATAAGAAATCCTGCAAGGAATGGAAGGTAAATCAGCGCTAGTGCAGAAGCTGATGCAGTCTTTACAAAGTTTTCGAATCCGCGTGGCAGTAGAAGCACAAGCAAACATGGAAATGCAATCGCCGTGGCAACCGCTAATCCTGAAATTCCCCCGAACCATGTTGCGGCGGAAAGTCCAATGGTCGCACTGGTGAGTGACCACAGTGGAATATGAATATCGACAGCGGTAAATGCCTTATTGATCTCCCGAATACCAAGAACAACGGCAAGCGTGACGAGGCCTGCAAAGAGAATGCGCACTGTCGCAAGAGAGAACCACACCAGTAAAACAAGGAAGACGCTGACCCCGATTGAGGGAAGTAGTTTGCGACCAGCGCGCTTATTTATCGCCTCGTTGATCGAATGTAGGTCAGACACAATGGTGGAACTTCAGAGAGGTTTACACCTCGAGAAGTTCAGCCTCCTTGTGCTTTAAGAGTTCATCAATCTTCGCCACATGATCTGCGGTGATTTTTTCAAGCTCTTTCTCGCCACGGCTGAGGTCATCCTTACCGATCTCGCCATCTTTCTCGAGTTTCTCCATAAGTTCTTTTGCAGTACGGCGAATATTGCGCATTGAAATCTTTGAATCTTCTGCCTTTGTCTTCGCAACCTTTATGTAATCCTTGCGACGCTCTTCAGTCAGCTGTGGGAAATTCACGCGAATAACAGCGCCGTCTGTTGCAGGGTTTACGCCTAGATCTGATTCGCGGATCGCTTTCTCAATGGATGTCATTGCGCCCTTGTCGAAGGGAGAAACGATTGCCATGCGTGATTCTGGTACTTGAATCGTTGCCAACTGAGATAGCGATGTAAAAGTTCCATAGTAATCAACCATGATCTTGTTGAACATCGCTGGGTGAGCGCGGCCGGTACGGATTGCACCGAAATCATCTTTAGCAACTTCGACAGCCTTATTCATCTTCTCGGTCGCCTCTTGAAGTGCGCTATTTACATCTGCCATGGTCTGCTTCTCCTTGTTAGCTCTCGTTTAAGAAACGAGAGTTCCAATCTTTTCGCCACGAACGGCGCGGCCAATATTTCCGTTGGTCATTAAGTCAAAGACCACGATCGGTAAGTGGTTCTCGCGGCAGAGGCTAAATGCTGCAGCATCTGCAACTGCAAGTGACTTCTGCAGAACTTCATCATAAGAAATAGTGTCGAACTTTGTGGCGCTGGCATCTTTACGAGGATCTGCGTTGTAGACGCCATCGACTCCGGACTTTGCAAGTAGCAAAGCACCTGCGCCAATTTCGAGAGCACGCTGTGCTGCAACGGTATCTGTTGTGAAGAATGGCATTCCGGCGCCAGCTCCGAAAATCACAACACGACCTTTTTCAAGGTGGCGAATGGCGCGACGAGGAACATAAGGTTCAGCAACTTGTCCCATAGTGATCGCAGTTTGGACGCGAGTATCAACGCCCTCTTTTTCGAGAAAATCTTGGAGCGCTAAACAGTTCATCACTGTTCCGAGCATTCCCATGTAATCCGCGCGCGAACGTTCCATACCGCGTTCGGAAAGTTCGGCGCCACGGAAGAAGTTACCGCCACCAACAACGATCGCAATTTGCACACCGCTGCGAACAACATCAGCGATTTGTTTTGCTACATCTTGTAAAACATCGGGATCAACGCCGATGCCTTTATTGCCACCGAAAACTTCTCCGGAAAGCTTAAGGAGCACCCGCTGATACGTACCTCTTGTACCTCGCATGAGTGCTCCCCTCGCTTCTTCGAATTCTTACTTTTCTTGAGTCTATTACCCTCTATAGAAAAGCTTATTGACCCACGCGGAAGCGATGGAATGACTTAACAGCCGTTCCTGCTTCATCGAGAATCTGCTTAACAGTCTTCTTCGCATCCTTAGCGAAAGCCTGCTCGATCAGTGAAACTTCCTTCACAAAACCGGTTACGCGACCTTCGATGATCTTTGAAAGTGATGCTTCTGGCTTTCCTTCGGCGCGAGCTGTCTCTTCTGCAAGACGACGCTCGGTCTCGATGAGGTCTGCTGGAACATCTTCGCGGTTAACGAAGCGTGGTGCGAATGCTGCGATGTGCTGTGCAACATCCTTACCAACTTCAGCTGCTTCCTTAGCAAGTGAAACCAAGACGCCAACTTGTGGTGGCAAATCCGGGCTTGTCTTGTGAAGGTAGAGACCAACTGGTCCTTCGATAACTGCAACGTTACGAACTTCAATCTTCTCGCCCATTGTTGCGTTGCCTTCATCGATGACTGACTGAACGGTCTTGCCGTTAGCCATTGTTGATGAAAGGAATGCAGCAACATCTGCTGACTTTGATGAAAGCAAGTGATCTACGAGTTCGTCACCAAGTGCGATAAAACGCTCGCCCTTTGCAACGAAGTCTGTCTCGCAGTTGAGTTCGAGCATGACACCGAGGTCACCTGAAACCTTTGCAACAACCAAACCATTCGAAGTTAAACGACCTTCGCGCTTTGTAACGCCCTTAAGTCCCTTAACGCGAATGATTTCGACAGCCTTGTCGTAATCACCATCTGCTTCATCGAGTGCCTTCTTGCAATCGAGCATTCCTGCTGCAGTTGCTTCGCGAAGACGCTTTACATCATCTGCTGAATAGTTAGCCAATTTACTTATGCCTCCACTGTTGTTGCTGGTGCATCTGTTGCCGCAGCCAGGATTTCCTTCTCGAGCGCTTCAGCCGCTGCAGCCTCTTGAGTTGCTGCTGGTGCTGGAGCTGCTGCAGAACGAGCCTTGAGGCCTTCTGCAATTGCATCGGTGATGACGCGTGTAAGAAGTTCGATTGAACGAATTGCATCGTCGTTACCAGGAATCTTGTAATCAACTTCATCTGGATCGCAGTTTGTATCAAGGATTGCGATAACAGGAATACCAAGCTTCTTAGCTTCCTGAACTGCGAGGTGCTCCTTCTTGGTATCGACAACCCAGATTGCTGAAGGCAGCTTGGTCATGTGACGAATTCCGTCGAGGTTCTTGAAAAGCTTTTCGCGTTCGCGACGAAGAACGAGAAGTTCCTTCTTAGTCAGCAAGAGATCGTTTGCTGTTTCGAGAGCTTCGAGTTCCTTAAGGCGCTGAATACGCTTGTAGACAGTTGGGAAGTTTGTGAGCATTCCACCTAACCAACGCTCTGTAACTGTTGGCATTCCAACGCGAGCTGCTTGATCGATGATTGGCTTGTGAGCCTGCTTCTTAGTTCCTACGAATAGGACGTGGCCACCCTTAGCAACAGTCTCCTTAACGAATGCATATGCAGAATCGATAAGTGCTAGTGATTGCTGGATGTCGATGATGTAGATGCCATTGCGTTCTGTGAAAATAAAACGCTTCATCTTTGGATTCCAACGACGAGTCTGGTGTCCGAAGTGGACTCCGCTGTCGAGGAGTTCGCGCATTGTTACTACTGCCATGACGGCACGCTCCTTCTTAGGTTTTTTGTGCGCAGCACTAAAAAACCTGCTCGGTTAATGTCTAAGCGATTTACCTAGACCGTCGCACCTACAACGCCGACCGTTCAATGAAGAGCGGACCGAAGTGGCTTGTATTCCCCGAAGTTCCAGTTCATACATAGGTGCTGAGATGTCATCAATCTCGCGATTGATGCAGGGCAAATCTTACCTGTCGCCAAGGGGTGCAAAATCCACGCCCTCCCCCGGAAT
>Ga0208249_1000368_pt1 | contig 14808 bp, 7 predicted proteins | sample CryBogmetaGMA1M_FD_184546 | JGI IMG/M metagenome (GOLD analysis project Ga0208249, IMG submission 184546) | Freshwater microbial communities from Crystal Bog, Wisconsin, USA - MA1M (SPAdes) | ecosystem: Environmental > Aquatic > Freshwater > Lake | place: Crystal Bog, Wisconsin, USA | collected...
GCACATGCCGGCGCGTGCATCTCGCCGGCATGTGCCGGGCCGTCCGCATAGGCGCCGTCGAAGATGGCGATGTCGAGCTGGAAGGGCCGCTTTGACACGGTGAGCTCGCCGGCGAAGGGATAGCCGTAGAGCGACATCAGGTAGAGATTGAGGCCGATGACGAGCGCCAGGAGCGACGTGATCACCATCTGCAGACGCAGGTTCGTCACGCTGAACAGACCGGCGAAGAATACGGTCACCATGGCCCCGAGGATCAGGGCCACCCACTCCACCGGCGGGATGCCGAACTCCGCCATCCGGCCGCGGTCGCGGCGGGCGTCCCAGAGCTGCCGCATCTGCTCGAGGAGCTCCGGATAGACCGTCTTCTGGGCCTCGGTCTGCGGCTCGAAGTCGTCGAGCGAGCGGGCCAGCGCGAGCGCCGTCCGCCGGGCCGCGATGCTCATCCGCGCCTGCTCCATCGCCTTCCATTCCAGGTCGACCACCTCCCGGGCGTAGGCGCGGCAGTGATCCTGCACCCGCTCCCGCTGGGTTACCGGCAGCCGTTCGGCGAGCAGGAAGATGTCCGCCAGGCAGTTGGACTCCATCTGGACGCCGTCCATGGCCCGCTCGAAGCGGACCATCGCGTCGACGACCACCAGCCCGAGCAGCACCGCGTAGAGCGTGCCGACGATCGCGAGGAGGTTGCCGGTGGCGTCGTGGCCGTCGCGCATCACGTGGGGGGGAAACAACCGTCGCGTGAGCGTTACGATCACGAGCGCCGCGAGCATTCCGCCCCCCACGATCGCGATGCCGTTCCAGCAGCCGGTGTAGACCATGCCTGCGACTCCGCGCCGGTGGTGATGGAACGCCGCGCCGGGCCGCGACGGCCGGGCTGCGACGGCCGGGTCATTGACCCGGTCATTGACCCGGTCATTGGCCCGGTGGGGGGGGCTCGGCGAGCTGGCGCGCGAGCTTGTTGGTGACGGCGAAGGAGAGCTGCTCCAGCTCGATCGCCAGGTCCACGGCCACCACCTGCACGTGCGGCGGCAGCGAGAGCGTCACGGGCGCGAAGTTCACGATGCCCTCGACGCCGGCGGCCACGAGCCGCTCCGCCACCTCCTGCGCCCGCTCCGCGGGCACGACGACGAGCCCGAGCCGCACGCCCGAATCCCGGACGACCTGCGGCAGGTCGTCGACGTGACGGACGGGGATGCCCTGGACGGTCTGCCCCACCTTGGCCGGGTCGGCGTCGAACGCGGCGAGGATCGAGAAGTTTTGCCGCGCGAAGCCGCGGTAGCCGAGCAGGGCCTGCCCGAGGTGCCCGGCGCCCACCATGACCACCGGCCACGGCTGGTTGGTGCCGAGGATGTCCCGCATCGCCCGGATCAGCTCGTCGCAGCGGTAGCCGACACCGGGATAGCCGAACTGCCCGAAGAACCCCAGGTCCTTGCGCACCTGCGCGTCGCTGAAGCCCAGCAGCGCCCCGAGCTGGCCCGAGGAGATCGTCTGGTGCCCGGCCGCCTGGAGCCGCTGCACCTCGCGCAGGTAGAGGCTCAGGCGGCTGACGACCACCTTCGGCACCGCCGCGTCGGACGGCACCTCTCCCGGCGGGGAATGGCTTCGCTGGTCTGTCATGAACGGCCTGCCCGGAGGCATGAATCTACCGGGTCCGCCGGCGAACACCAATCGGACCGCGCCGCCCATGCCGGTAACGCCGGTCGTAGGGTCGCTGGGGGTCTGGAAAAGTAGCGCCGATCGCGGGGACTTGTCAACGTGCGTCGAGTTTGTGGCCGATCCTTGAAGGGAGCGAGCGCGGACCGCCGCGCATCGCGCCCTTGCATTCCGTTCCTTTTCCAGGAGCCGTCCTCGATCGAGGCAGCAGACATGAAACGTACGTGGCTTTGGGGTCTGCTGGCAATCGTCAGTCTCGCGTCGTCGATCCAGCGCGCCGACGCGGCCTACTGCGGTCTTGCCAGCTACAACCACGAGGGCGCGAAGATGACCACGGTCAGCTTCGCGAAGGCTCGTGAAGGGTGTTCGAATTGTGAAGCGTCCGCCAGCGAACCGGACTGTGCCGCCGCCGCGTCGTGCTGCGGCACCCGGCTGGTGAAGGACGTCGTCTACGAGCAGAAGCAGTACACCTGCTACAAGACGATCTGTGAGAAGGTCGTCGAGCAGAAGCAGATCGACTGCGTCCGCTACGAGACGGAGAAGTCGTTCAAGGAGGTCGAGTACACCGTCTGCAAGCCGGTCTGGGAGACCCGCTCGCGCACGATCAACTACACCGTCTCGAAGCCGGTGTGGGAGACCGTCGTGAAGGAGGTCCCCTACACGGTGATGCGGCCCGTCTACGAGACGAAGACCCGCGAGATTCGCAGCACCGTCTGCAAGCCCGTCTGGGAGACCTTCACCAAGGAGATCCCCTACACGGTCTCGAAGCCGGTGTACGAGACCCGCGAGCAGACCTACACCGTCTGCCGGCCCGTCTACGAGACGCGGACGAAGGAGATCCCCTACACCGTCTGCAAGCCGGTGTACGAGACGATGACGAAGGAGATCCCCTACACGGTCTGCCGTCCGGTGTACGAGACCCGCGAGCAGGCCTACACGGTCTGCAAGCCGGTGTACGAGACGATGACGAAGGAGATCCCCTACACGGTCTGCCGTCCGGTGTACGAGACCCGCGAGCAGACCTACACGGTCTGCAAGCCGGTCCGCGAGACGATGACGAAGGAGATCCCCTACACGGTCTGCAAGCCGGTCTACGAGGAGCGGCAGGAGACCTACACCGTCTGCAAGCCGGTGCAGGAGACCCGCACCAAGGAGATCCCCTACACCGTCTGCAAGCCGGTCTACGAGACCCGCGAGCGTGAGGTCTGCCGGACGGTCTGCAAGCCCGTGCACTCCACGAAGACCGTCAAGGTGTGCGGCGGCCGCTGGGAGACGGAGACCTGCGAGGTGCCCGGCCCGGTGGTGACGAAGTGCGTCCGCGAGCCCGGCTGCTGGGTCTGCGACCCCTGCACCGGCAAGCGGTGCTACCAGCCCGGCAAGGTGACCAAGGTCGAGGAGCAGTGCCCGCCCCGCACCATCGTCAAGAAGACGTGGGTGCCGGAGGTCACGGAGAAGCAGGTCGACTGCGTCCGCTACGAGCGCGAGCAGATCGTCGAGAAGAAGTGCTACAAGGTCTGCAAGATGGTGGCCGAGCAGCGGGTCAAGACCTGCACGTACACCGTCTGCACGATGGTGCCCGAGCAGCGGGTCCGCTGCTACAAGGTCTGCAAGATGGTGCCGGAGCAGCGGGTGCGGACCTGCGAGTACACGGTCTGCCGGATGGTGCCGGAGCAGCGGGTGCGGACCTACCAGGTCTGCCGCATGGTGCCCGAGCAGCGGGTCCGGACCTGCAGCTACCAGGTCTGCCGGATGGTGCCCGAGCAGCGGGTGCGGACCTGCAGCTACCAGGTGTGCACGATGGTGCCCGAGCAGCGTGTCCGCACCTACCAGGTGTGCCGCATGGTGCCGGAGCAGCGGATCCGCACCTGCGAGTACAAGGTCTGCAAGATGGTGGCCGAGGAGCAGGTCCGGACCTGCGAGTACAAGGTCTGCACGATGGTGGCCGAGCAGCGGGTGCGCACCTGCGAGTACAAGGTGTGCAAGATGGTCCGCGAGGATCGCTGCCGCGAGGAGACCTACAAGGTCTGCACCATGGTGAAGGAGAACCGGACCAAGCAGGTGCCGGTCTACACGACCCGGCCGGTGCACTACACCCGCACGGTCGAGGTGGTGCGGCTGGTGCCGAAGAAGGTCGCCACCACGGTGACCCGCTGCGTGCCCAAGACGGTCTACCGCGAGGTGCCGTGCTGCGAGTGATCGCGGCCCGGACGCGGTGACGGCGACGACTGGAACGACGGCGGCCCGGTTCGAAAGAACCGGGCCGCTGCTCGTTTCGGGGGTGCGTCAGGGCGCGGCCGGCTCGTCGGCGATCACGACGGAGAAGCGGCCCTCGATCGGCTGCTCCTGGCGGTCGGTGACGAGCGTCACGTCGACGTCGAACGCCCCCGCCTTCCCTTTCGAGAAGGCGATGAACGGCCCGAGGGCGCCCCGCAGCGTGGCGTCGCGGGCCGGAGCCGTGCCGTCGCCGACGAAGTTCCGCAGCTGGCCGCCGGCGAGCCGGTAGACCCCCTGCCGCGTGTCGAACGGCGGCGCGGGGATCGAGATCGTGGCGAACGACCCGAGCGACTTCTCGCGGAGCAGGAATCGCAGCTCGGCCTTCTCCGGCGGGAAGAACGTCGCGGGGGCGTGGATCTCGATGGCCTGCCGGTCGGCCCCTTCGAGGGCGTAGTATTCGAGCAGCCGCCAGGACTTCTCCGCCGCGTTCTCGTGGCTGAAGAGCCTGAGCGTGACGGGATCGCGGAGCGCGAGCCCGCACGCCCCGGCGGCGGGCGCGGGGGTCGCCTGGGCCGCCGGCTCGGGGGCGGCCGCCGGCGCGACGACCGGCACGAGCAGGTGGTTGCTGACGCCATAGGGCGTGGCGAGGTGGATGTCGACGTAGTCGCCGGAGCCGCAGTCCTGGCCGCACTGGCGGTCGCACTCGTCGGGCTGCGCGGGGGGCGGCCCGGGGCAGTCCGGTGTCGGGCAGGCGGCCCCCTCCGCGTCGGCCCAGTCGGCCGCCGACGCCGACGCGGCCGCCGGCCCCGTGGGAAGGGTGAGCACGCTGCGGGCGTTGTCCCGCGCGTCGGGGACGGGCAGCGTTTCGACGTTGGCGACCCGCCGCACCGGCGACGGCCGGCCGATGCCGACGATCGGCCGGGGGACGGACGCGCCGCGCCGCGACACCGCCGCCTGCTCCGCGCAGGCCGGCGGCAGGCAGTTGCCGGCCGACGGCCGGCGGATCGGCCGGGCGCCCGCGGGGATCGTGATCTTCATCACCTGCCGGCTGAGCAGTTCCGGCTTCACCTCCACGCCGCCGGCGATCACCCGGCTGTCGAGCACGCTGAAGCTCTTGCCCACGACGAAGATGTCGGTCGGCCGATCGAGGTCGACGCCCGTGCCGCCGTACCAGCCGATCAGCTCGGGCGCGAGGTCGGTCACGCCGGTGTTGAACAGCTCGAAGCCGCCGGAGGTGTTCTCGTAGGGGATCTGGGCGAGCATCGTCTGCAGCGGCAGCTCGCGGTCGAGCTGCTCGACCCGGCGCAGCAGCCGGGCCACCTCTCCGTCGCGGTAGGCCCCCGCGCAGCGGCCGCACACCGCCGCCGACTGCTGCATCGCCTTCACGCTCCGCGACAGCGCCAGCGTCTGGCGCATGCTCTGGTCGGTGTTCTTGGGGTGGGTGAGCGAGAACCAGTTCGTGCGCACGTCGAACGTCACGTAGGGGACGAACGACGGCATCACGACGATCGCCGTGCACTCGCGCATGCCCGGCTCGAGCCGCCGCTCCGCGAGGTCGCGGGTGGTCGAGTTGCTGCCGCAGAGCGTCTCGGCGAAGTTCGCGATGTTGTTGCGGGTCGGCGGCGGCTGCATCCGCGGATAGAACCGCCAGCCGAAGGTGTCGCTGCCGTGCGAGAAGCCCACGGCGGTCTTGTTGAGCGTGATCGTCGCCAGGTCGGTTTCGAGCCGGCGGGCGTATCGCGACATGGCCTGCGCGCCGGCCCGTCCGCGGCTCGCCGCCAGCGCCATGGCGATCTGCGTCTCGCGGCGGGCGGAGTAGATGTCCTCCACGTTCTGTTCCTGCGACACCGGATCGAGCGCGAAGATGCGGATCGGCCAGCGGACGCGGACGTAGTCGTTGAACGTGCGGCGGGCCTCGGGCGACGGGTTCGGGCCGTAGAAGGGGCCGGCCCAGCCCCCGCCCGCGGGCCCGACGAATCCCTTGGCGCTGGCCGACTCCTGCATGTCCTCGACGAGCCGCTGATTGAGCAGCACCGAGTCGGCGAGGATCGCCCAGGCGAGGATCGCCGTCACCGTGCGGCAGACCGGCTGGCAGCGGGACTCGTTCGCGCACGGCGAGCCCCGGCCCCCGCAGGCCGCGGCGCCGGGAATCGCGGCGTCGGGAGACGCGTTGCCGTCGTGCAGTTCGAGGGCCGGCGCGTCGAGGCCCAGGCTCGTGAAGAACGCGCAGCGTCTGGCCTCGATCGCGGCGGCCTGCCGGCCGCGGATCAGCTCCTGCAGGTTCCAGCCGGGCAGCTCGGCCCAGACGTGCTGCATCGACGGCAGCGCGAGGAAGTCGTAGGCCGCCTGCAACTCCTCGGAGAGGAAGCCGCGGACGTCGACGTAGCCGATGCAGGGCTGATTGCTCAGGTCGCCGCGGAGGGCGTCGTAGGTCTCGGCGACGAGCTCGGCGATCTGCCGGTCGCCCGCCACGTCGCAGAGCTGCGACAGCGGGAGCGGCAGCCGGGCGCGGCGGGTCTTCCCCGACGGGGCGGAGATGACGACGGAGTTCTGGACGGCCCGGCGGAGCTGTTGGAGCGGGGCGTGCGCGCGGCGGCGGATGCCGGCCCGCTCGGCCGCGTGCGCCGCAAGCAGGGTGTCGAGCCCCTGCTGGGCCGCGGCGACCGCGTCGGCGGCGTCCAGCCTTCGCCGCTCGCCGTCCGCCGCCGCGCCGCCCCGGACGCCGCCCGGACCGAGCTGCTGCGTCACGGCCGCGAGGTTCCGCCGGCGGTCCGACAGGGCCTTCCGCGACGCCGCCTCCTCCTCGTCGAGGCTCCGCGTCCGCGCCGCGAGCTCGGCGTTCGACGTCGGGTCGAGCGTCAGTCGCGACCACTCCCGGCACTGCGGGTTGTTGATGCAGTAGGTCAGGCCCGGGGCGATCGAGTCGATCAGATCGTTGACGACGAGGCTGCGGAACGTGGTCGGCAGCAGTTCGTCGCCGAGCTGCAGGTCGGCCGTCACCGTGATCTCGGCGCCGTGGCCCCGCTGCGTGTACTTGCCCGGGAGGATCGACACCGGGATGCGCACGAGGTTGAGCGCGTAACCGGGGGAATCGGCGGTGTCGTCCCCCTCGTTGATCCGCCGCAGTTCCTGGAGATGCTGCAGGTAGGTGGAGAGGTGGTCGAGGTGGATCGTGGGCTCGAGCCCGATCCGGTTGTCGTTGGCGAGTCCGAACGTGTTGGTGAACGGGGTGGAGGTGCCGCTGAACACGGAGAAGGGCTGGCTCCGGTCGATGGGCACGCCCGAGCCCGAGGTGATCACGTTCATCAGCGACTGGACCGAGCCCGCCGGGCCGGCCGTGCCGCTCGTGGGCGTCGAGCCGACCGCGAGCGCGAGGCCGAGAAACGACTGGTCGCTGCGGGCCAGCGAGGCGTTGTTGAGCTCCTGGAAGCCGTCGAGCTGCTTGGCCAGCTGCTCCTCGTACTCATGCCGGTGCCGGGTCAGCCGGCTCTGTCCCCAGACGTCGGGCTGTTTGGGCACGATCGACCCGAAGCGGTCGATGTGGTTTTCCAGCCAGTCGATCTCGTTGGCCAACTGCTCGACGGCGCAGTCGACGCCGGTGGCCGGCGGTGTGCGGTGGCGGGCCTTGAACGGCGCGGCCAGCCCGCGGACCACCTTGTCGGTGAACTCGCCTCCGCGGCCCGGCGCCGGGGCGACCACGGTCGCCGCGAGCGTCACGAGCGCGACGGACGCGCGGAGCGTGCGGGAGGGGGAGTGCATGCCGTGCCTCGGGGCGTCGTGCCGGCGGCGACCGCGGTCGCGGTCGGCCTCATCGGGATAATCGACACACCCCGCACGCCGGCCGCGTGCCGGGTTTCCAGGCCGGGATGGTCGCCGCAGGTTCGCCAGCTTTCCGCCCCGTGCGCGGCACGGGCCCCGTGGACTGCCGCCGCCGTGCGTGGGCTATGCTGGGCCGCCTCGCCACCACGCCCCTCGGGATGACCACGCCATGCACGAACGCGACCGACTCGGGCGCCTCCACGTGATCGACATGGCCCGCAGGCTGCGGGCCGGCGGCATCGACCGGCGCGGGTTCATCCGCGCCGCGGCGGCGGCGGGGTTCGGCTTCGCCTCCGCCCGCTACCTCGCCGGCGGGGCGGCCGGCGGGCGGGCGACCGCCGCCGAACAGCGGGCCGCGGAGGCCCCGCTCGCCCCCTCCGGCCTGACGGACGACCAGCGGCATTTCCTCCGCGACGTGGGCCGCGGCTTCAAGGGCACCCGGATCCGCGTGATCGCCGAAAGCACGCCCCCCGGCGTGATCATCGGCAGGATGATCCGCGAGGAGTTCACGCCGCTCACCGGCATCGAGGTCGACTGGCAGCCCGTGCCGCTCGATCAGGTGCTCGCGAAGACCGTCGCCGACACGCTCGCCGGCGCCGACGGCGCGAAGGGCCGCAACGACATCTTCTACTGGGACCAGGTCTGGCTCGCCCGGTTCGCCGACGAGAGCGTCGGCGTGGCCGAGCTGCTCGACAAGCGCGACCTCGCCTATCCCGGCTACGACTTCCCCGACTTCCTGCCGCAGCTCGTCGAGGCGACGGCCAGCTACGACGGCCGGATCGTCGGCGTGCCCTTCGATATCCCGATCTTCATCATGATGTACCGCAAGGACATCCTCGACGGCCTCGGGCTGAAGGTGCCGACGACGCTGCGCGACTACCTCGAGGTGGTGAGGGCGATCGACGCCGCGAAGCGGTCCGCGGGCGTGTACGGCACCTGCGGCCAGTGGAAGACCGGCCACTTCTCGCTGCAGTGCGACGCGTCGGCCTGGCTGTGGGCGCACGGCGGCCGCCATTTCGGCGCCGACGATCGCCCCGACTACGTCACCGAGGCCAACGCCCGGGGGCTCGAGTACATGCTGGCGCTCGGCCGCCACATGAGCCCCGACGTGCGCAGCTGGGACTGGGACGGCCAGGCCGCGGCCTTCACGCAGGGCCGCGCCGGGATCGTGATCTCCTGGAGCGAGTTCTTCCCGGCCTGCGACGACGCCGGCACGAGCCGGGTGGTGGGGCTCGTCGAGGCGGCCGACTGCCCGCGGGAGGAGGCGCTCGTGCCGCGGGAGCAGTGCGGCTTCCACGAGACGCCCGGCATCAGCCGCCAGGGCGGATCGTGCCTCGCCCTGAGCCGGCACGCGCCGAACCCCGACGCGGCGTGGGTGTTCATGCAGTGGGCCACGAGCGCCGACGTCACCGCGCGGGCGAACGCCGCGGGCGCCGACACGCCCTTGCGCCGGAGCAACTACGCCGACCCGCGGGTGACCGCCAAGGCGGCCGTGACGACGGGCACGACGCGGCACTTCGCGGTGACACGCCAGGCGATCGAGGAGCGGATGGGCACCTCGCCGCACCTCCCCGGCTGGGTCGCCCTGGCCAACGAGGTCAACGCCGCGGAGCTCGGCCGACTCACGACCGGACGGCAGGGGGTCGCGGAGACCCTGCGGGCGCTGCAGGACAAGACGGTGGCGTTTCTCGCGGCGGGCCGCGGATGACGGGCTGTGGATCCACAGCCTGCCGACGGCGCCGGCGCGGCGGCCCGCGTCAGGGCACCGTGTAGCCGTAGCGGTCGATGAACGGCCGCCAGCGCCGCGCGATCTCCGCCACGATCCGCGGGTCGTTGCGGTAGGTGCTCGCGCGGTAGCTCCGCATCGCCACGGCACGCTGCTCGAGCGGCTCCCGCACGGCGGGGAACCCGCCGAGGCCGAGCCGGTCGTAGGCCAGCCCGATCTGGCCGACCGGATCGGCGACGAGATCCTCGTAGCGCACCTCGTGCAGCCGGCCCGGCGGCAGCAGGCCCCGGTCCCGCTCGAAGGCGGCATACATCTCCTCGAAGCATTCGAACACATACTGCTCGAGCTTCTCCCCCCGGTCCACCTGCAGGGCCTGCCCCTCGTCGAGCGACCGCCAGAGCTTCATCGTCGAGCCGAAGACGGCGAACGGGTCGCGGACGACGTGGAGGAACCGCGCCTCGGGAAACATCTCCGCGAGCACCCCGATCCGCGCCGTGTGGGGCGGGCTCTTGAGCACGGGCCGGCGCGGGTCGGCCACGGCCAGCGTGCGCAGGAAGCGGCGCAGCGTCCGCCGCCAGCGATCAAGTTCCGCGGGCGGCAGGCGCGTGAGGTCGAGCGCCTCGGGGTGGGGGCTGCTCGTCACCGGAAAGGCCATCCGGTAGTAGGGCGAGGGCGCCCCCAGGTTCGCCAGCGCGAACTCGTCCTCCTGCGGCTTGTCGAAGGAGGCGGCCATGTCGTCCATCGGCCGCTTGGCCGGCAGGATCCACGACAGGGGAGGCGTGAGGACCCGCTCGGTGAGCAGGAAGTGGCTCGGCGCATAGCACTGGAAGTAGTTCGGGCAGCAGAAGCGGTCGTCGAGCATCATCAGCTCGTGGAGCAGCGTCGTGCCCGACCGCCAGTGGCCGATGATGAACAGGGGGGGCGGCGTCTCGGGGGGGGAGCGGAGCCGTCGCCGGTAGGTCGCCTCGCAGAGCCGGGCGCAGAGAGAATTGAAGCAGGCGGCGCCGGTGATCGTCGCCACGAGCCCCCAGCGGCTCGGGCTCGTCCGCCAGCCGTGCTTGCTTGCCAGCGAAAGCCAGACGCCGAGCGTCATGCCGTGCCAGAACCGGGGCGCCCAAAAGGGCCAGGGGCGCGTCGCACCGTCGCGACTCGGCGGTGCGACGCTGTCTCGGGGCGTCGCACGGGGGGGGGCGGTCACGCGAGAGGGCTCCCGGAAAATGCGGAGGGACAGATTTTTATCCTACCCATTCCCGCCGCCAAACGGCCCGGCCTGCTGAACCGCCGCAAATCGATTATCCTGACGCCGCGGAGGATCGTCCGTCCGGGCGCCGTGAGGCGCCGGGCCGGCGCCCCGCCGCGGCAGGCCGCCGCGGACGGCCGGGCGTCGGGTCAGCGAGGAGCAGTTGATGATTTCGTTTCGGTTCGAGCACGTCCGGATTGAGTCGTTTGGTCTCAACTTCCCCTCGACGATCCTCTCCTCCGCGGAAATCGAGCAACGGCTGGCGCCGGTGTACGAGCGGCTGCGGATTCCGGTGGGCACGCTGGAACGGGTCAGCGGCGTGAGCACGCGGGGCATGTGGCCCACGACGGTGACGCCGAGCTCCGTGGCCACCGTCGCCGCCCGGGAGGCCCTGGAGCGATCGGGCTTCCGCCCCGAGCAGATCGGCGCCCTGATCAACTGCTCGGTGTCGCGGGACTTCTTCGAGCCGGCCACCGCCTGCCTCGTGCACCACAACCTCGGCATTCCCGAGGAGTCGCTGGTGCTCGACATCACCAACGCCTGCATCGGCTTCAGCGACGGCATGATCATGCTCGCCCACCTCATCGAGGCGGGCACGGTGCAGGCCGGCATCATCTGCTCCGGCGAGAACATTTCCAAGGTGGTGCACACCACCTGCGAACAGCTGCTCGGCGACCAGGCGATCACCCGCGAGAAGATGCTGCAGATGCTCCCCACGCTGACGCTCGGCTGCGGCGCCGTGGCGGCGGTGCTCTGCCACGACAGCATCTCGAAGGGGGGCCACCGCTTCATCGGCGGCGTGGCCCGGTCGGCGTCGCAGCACCACGAGCTGTGCATCGGCAACGGCGACTTCAGCGTCGGGCAGGGGGAGGAGATCGCCCCGATCATGACCTCCGACGCGGCCCAGCTCATGGCGGCGGCCGCCAAGCTCGGCGGTCGGGCGTTTCCCGACGTGACCGCGGCGCTCGGCTGGTCGCGGCAGCACGTCGACCACGTCTTCTGCCACCAGGTCGGCCGGCAGGTGAACGAGGCCTTCTACGAGGAGATGGGGCTCGACTTCGACAAGGATTTCGCCATCTACAAGCGATACGGCAACATGGTGTCGGCGGCGCTGCCCGCGGCCCTGGCGATCGGCGCCGGGGAGAAGGACATCCAGCCCGGCGAGAAGGTGCTGCTCACCGCGTTCGGCAGCGGCTTGAACACGAGATTCCTCGGCTTCGAGTGGTAGCCGCTGGCCCGCTCCACAACGGAGCGACGACGTTCCCATGCACGGGCACCTCTACCCCTACGAATCCCGCTTCGCCACGGTCGGCCGCGGGGCGGGCGTCGGCGCCGCGTCGGGGTATCGGATGCATTACGTCGACGAGGGGAGCGGCCCGGTCGTCGTCTGCCTCCACGGCAACCCCACCTGGGGGTTCCTGTTCCGCGACCTGATCGCCGCCCTGCGGCGCGACCACCGCGTGATCGTGCCCGATCATGTCGGCTGCGGCCTCTCCGCGCAGCCGGGCGACGTGTTCTTCCGGGCCGCCGACCGCGTCGGCCACCTCGAGGAGCTGCTCGACCAGCTCGGGATCGGCCGCTTCTCCCTCGTCATGCACGACTGGGGCGGCCCGATCGGCACCGGCCTGGCCGTGCGCCGCCCGGCCGACGTCGAGCGGCTCGTCTACCTGAACACCATGCTCGCCGAGACGCCCCAACTGCCGGGGATGATCCGCCGGGCAGCCGCCCCGCTCCTCGGGCGGCTGCTCACGCAGGACACGGCCTGGTTCATCAGCCTGCTGACGTCGCTGGGGGGCGCCCGCGGCCTGCCGGAAGAGGTGCGGCGGGGCTACCACCATCCCTACCGCACCCGTGCCGGCCGGCGGGCCATCTGGGGCTTCGTCCGCGACATCCCCTTCCGCGCGTCCCATCCCACCGCCCCGCTGATGAACGACGTGGTGGCGCGGCTGCCGGCGCTCGCGGGGAAGCCGGTGAAGATCATCTGGGGCATGAAGGATCCCTGCTTCCATCCCGGTGTGCTGCGTCGCTTCGCCGACCACTTTCCCGCCGCCGAGGTCGTCCGCATTTCAAACGCCTCCCACCTCGTGCTCGAGGACGCTCCGGAGCGGGTGATCGGCGAGGTGCGTGACTTCTTCTCACCGGCGGCGGCGCCCGCCTCCACGGGCAGTGCGGCCCGCATGACCGCTCCGGCCGCGAGCGCGGCCCGCGACGCCGCCGCGATGGAGCCGACTCCACCCGCCGACGGGCTCTACGCGGCGCTGCGGGCGGCGGCCGCGGCGGTGCCGTGGGTGTCGGCCGTGACGAAGGTGTCGTTCCCGCGGTTCAGCGGCAAGCCGCGGTACGACGCGATCACGTTCGCGGCGCTCGCCGACCGCATCAACGCCTATGAGAACGGCCTGGCCGAGTGCGGACTGCGGGCGGCCGAGCGGGTGATCATGCTCGTGACGCCGGGGGTCGACTTCCTGGCGCTGAGCTACGCGGTGATGGGCCGCGGCGCCGTGCCCGTGTTCATCGACCCGGGCATGGGCGTCGACGCCGTGGTGGCCTGCATGCGGGAGGCGGAGCCGAGCGGGTTCATCGGTGTTCCCCGGGCCCACCTCCTCGGGCTCAAGGCCGCGGAGCTGTTCCGTTCGCTCCGGTTCCGCGTGGTGGCCGGACGGTTTCCCGTCTTCGGGGCGACGCCGGTGCGGAGCCTGATGCGGTCCGCCGCCGCGCCCGCCGCACCGGTGCCGCGCCGGGCCGACGATCCGGCGCTCGTGGCCTTCACCTCCGGGGCCACGGGGCGGCCCAAGGGCGTGGTCTTCACCAACCGCATGCTGGCGGAGCAGCTGGCCGTGTTCCGCGGGCAGTTCGGCTTCCGCCGCGGCGACCAGGATATGCCGCTCCTGCCGGTGTTCAGCCTGTTCACCTCGGCCCTCGGCGTCGGGAGCATCTTTCCGCCGCTCGACCCGAGCCGGCCGCTCGCGCTCGACCCCGGGCAGGTCGTCCGCGTGATGCGCGATCTCGGCAACCAGACGTCGTTCGGCTCGCCGACGCTGTGGTCGAAGCTCGCCGAATACTGCCGACGGACGGGCACGTCGCTGCCGCAGCTGCGCCGGGTGTTCATGGCGGGCGCGCCGGTGTCGCAGGCCACGCTCGACCTCGTGTCGGCCGCCTGCCCCGGGGCGGAGAGCTTCACCCCCTACGGCGCCACCGAGGCGCTGCCGGTGACGGTGGCGGCCGCCGCCGACCTGCGGCAGGATCCGGCCGTGCTCGCGCTGTCGGGCGAGGAGGGCACCCCCGTCGGCCGGGCGATCCCGGGCGTGTCCCTGCGGGTGGTGGCGTCGGCGCCGGGGCCGGATGCCGCGGCGCTCGTCGACGTGCCGGAGCGGGTGATCGGCGAGATCGTCGTCAGCGGGGCGACGGTGAGCCGCGAATACCTGGCGCGGCCGGAGGCCACCGCGGCCAGCAAGGTGCAGGACGGCGGGCGGGTGTGGCATCGCATGGGCGACATGGGCTACCTCGACGCGAGCGGCCAGCTCTACTTCTGCGGCCGGCGGGCGCACATGGTGGTCACGCCGCAGGGCACCTTCCACAGCGTGCCCGTCGAGAACGTCTTCAACCGTCATCCGGAGGTGAGCCGCACGGCGCTCGTGGGCGTGGACGGGCAGCCCGCCCTCGTCGTCGAGCCGCGGTCACGGTCGCTCGGACCGCAGGCGCGGCGGCGGCTGGCCGAGGCGCTGCGGGCGATCGGCGGCCGCGATCCCGTCACGGCGGCGATCCGCCGGTTCTATTTCCATGCGTCGTTTCCCGTGGACGCCCGCCACAACGCCAAGATCTTCCGCGACCGGCTCGCGGTCTGGGCGGCCACGCAGACCCCGGTCGAGATCGACGCACCGGCCGCTCGCCCGGCCGGCCCGCCGGGCGGTGATGCGACCGACGTGACGGGCGGTGCGGCGAGGACCGCATGAGGGCGCTCGTGACGGGCGGCGGGGGATTCGTCGGCGCGGCGCTCTGCCGCCGGCTGCGCGACCTCGGGCACGACGTCACGGCGCTCGGCCGCCGCCCCGCCCCGGCGCCGGCCGCGGAGGGCATCCGCACCGTGGTCCACGACCTCGCCGCCGACGGGGCGGCCGCCGGCCTCGCGGGGCTGTTCGCCGGCGTGGAGTGCGTCTTCCAC
>Ga0208249_1000370_pt1 | contig 14771 bp, 10 predicted proteins | sample CryBogmetaGMA1M_FD_184546 | JGI IMG/M metagenome (GOLD analysis project Ga0208249, IMG submission 184546) | Freshwater microbial communities from Crystal Bog, Wisconsin, USA - MA1M (SPAdes) | ecosystem: Environmental > Aquatic > Freshwater > Lake | place: Crystal Bog, Wisconsin, USA | collected...
CGCTCACCACCGGCGGCGCCGACAAGCTTGCCAACACCGCCGCCGTCACGCTCTCGTCCGGCGGCCTCACCCTCGGCGGCAACGACACCGTCGGCGCCTACGCCCAGTCGGGCGGCACGCTCGCCGGCTCCGCCACCCTCACCGCCGCCACCTACGCCCTCACCGGTGGCACGGTGAACGCCAACCTCGGTGACGGCACGCTGAACGCGAATGCGGGCACGGCCACCCTCAACGGCACATCCGCGGCCACGACCGTGAACATTGGCGGTGGCACGCTCACCACCGGCGGGGCCGACAAACTCGCCAACACCGCCGCGGTCACGCTCTCCTCCGGCGGCCTCACCCTCGGCGGCAACGACACCGTCGGCGCCTACGCCCAGTCGGGCGGCACGCTCGCCGGCTCCGCCACCCTCACCGCCGCCACCTACTCCCTCACCGGCGGCACCGTGAACGCGTATCTCGGTGCCGGCGCCGTCACGGCCAACAGCGGCAGCACCGCGATCGCGGGTACGGTCGGCGCAAGCACGGTGTCGATCGGCGGCGGCACCCTGACACTCTCGACCGGCGGCCGGCTCTCGAACTCGGCGGCGGTCACGCTCTCCTCGGGCGGCCTGAACCTCGGCGGCAACGAGACCGTGGGCACCTACACGCAGTCGGGCGGCACGCTCGCCGGCTCTGGCACGCTGACGGCCGCCAGCTACTCGGTCTCCGGCGGTACGCTGTCCGCGACACTCGGCGGCACGGGTACGGTGGCGATGACGGGCGGCGGGTTCCTCGCCACCCCGGGCCAGACAACCGCCAACGCAGTCACGATCGGCGTCATGACCACAGGTACAACTTTCGGAAGCAGTACGACGCTTGCCGGCTGGGACTTTAGCGGCGTCAGCAATGGCGGAACGAACGACATGAAGGCGGGCACTCTTGCAGCCGGTGTGATCAACGGCACAGGACTCACACGCGGGGCAGGTATCACCGTCCCCGGATCGCCCGCTGCCAGGGCTTTCGGCGGTCAGGGATGGGATTCCGCATCGCTCGCGACGGCCACCACAGGCGCCGACTTCGTCTCCTTCACCTTGTCCGGCTCGGCCAATACCGTCCTCACATTCGAGCAGGTCAATCCGTTCGACTACCGCAGGTCCAGCACCGGCCCTCCGAATGGTGCGCTCCAGTATTCGACCGACGGGGTTACCTTTACGGACATCAAGAACGATGTTTCTTACGCATCGACGTCGAGCAGTGGTGCCTCAGTCGGCTCGATCAACCTGTCCTCCTTGGGGTCGTTGTCATCGGGAACGATCACATTCCGAATTGTCAACTGGGGTGCGAGTTCAAGCGCTGGCACCTGGTATCTCTACGACACAGTTAACTCGGCTGCGAACGACTTTGCGATCATCGGGAAGGTTGGAACCATCATCCCGGTGATAAACCCCGCCACCGCCGCACTCGGCATCGGGTCGGCCGGCGCGACCACCTACTCCGGCCCCATCGCAGTCACCGGCACCGCCGAGCTCACCGCGGTGACGGGCGGCACGGCCACGTTCTCCGGTGTGATCAGCGGCACGTCCGGATTCGTCATCAAGACCGGAGCTGGGACCGTGATCCTCAACGGCTCCAACACCTACGGCGCGGGCACGTCGATCACCGCCGGCACGCTCAAGGCCGGCACCACCAGCGCGTTCGGCAGCAGCGGCGTCACGCTCTCGGCGGGGGCGACGCTCGACCTCAACAACCTCTCCTTCGCCAACACCATCACGAACAACGGCGGCACGCTCACCAATGCGGCGTCGTACTCCGGCACGTCGAGCGTGAGCGGCACCGCCGACTACAGCGGGGCCGTCGGCGGCACCGTGGTCGTTGGCACTGGCGGCGTGGCGAACTTCAGCGGTGCCATCAACTCCCTGAGTATCTCGACCGGCGGTCAGGCCAACCTCAACGACGGCGCCTCGCTCTCCCAGTCGAGCCTCACCAACAACGGCCTCGTGACCGTCAACCAGTCGGGCAACACCACGCTCTCGACCGCGATCACCGGCTCCGGGGCGTTTCAGAAGCTTGGTAGCGGCATCCTCACCGTCAGTGGCAACAACACCTACAGCGGGGCCACGACCGTGTCGGCCGGCGGGCTCAAGGTCACCGGCTCGATCGGCGGCGGCGGTCTCTCGGTCGCGGCGGCGGCTTGGCTGATGGGCACCGGCACGATCAGCGGCCCGGTCACCGTCAGCGGCACCCTCACCCCCGGCTCGAGCCCGGGCGTGATCACGCTCGGCTCGCTCGTGCTCACGCCAACGAGCAGCACGGTGATCGAAATCGCCTCGGCCGGCACCCGGGGCACGGCCTACGACGGCGTCAGCATCCTTACCGCGGGGGGCCTGACCTACGGCGGCACCATGTCGATCGCCTTCGGGGGCAGCGCGATCGCCGACAACACCACATTCCACATCTTCGACTTCACGGGGTCGGCTTTGGGATCACTCGCCGCGGTCGAGTCGAGCGGCTTCTATGCCGGCACGTGGACGACCCAGGGAAGCGGCACCTACCAGCTGATCTCGGGCTCCCAGACGCTCACGTTCTCCCAGACCACGGGCGACGTGATCGTGGTGCCCGAACCGGCCGCGATCGCCGTGGCGGCCATCGGCCTTGGCACCATCGGCCTCACCTTGCTCCGCCGCCGCCGGGCCTGACCGGCGGCCCGCGGCAGGCCAGGCAAGTCGCGGCGACCTTGCCGCCTGACGAAGCCGCGGCTTCCGCGGAAGGGTCGCGGTGCGCGGCACGACCAGATCAAGCGGCATCGTCGCCCCGGTCGATCGCCTTGCCACGGGTCGGGCCTTCCGCCCCGACCCAGGCGGAGACGAACCCGATGACGAACGCGACCGTGGTGGTGTCCCACGATTCCCTCGGCGGCCTCGCCGCCCGTCCACGGCCGGCCACGTTCCGGGCCCTCGGTGCCGCCGACCCGCCCGCCACGATCGCCCTCGACGGCGAGGTCTTCCGCCGCGTCGAGATCCTCAAGCACGACTCCTGGGCCGCTACGGCCGTCTATCGGTCGGCCACCCGCACCGCGAAGTGCAAGTTCAATCGCACGCAGCGGATCGGCCCCGTGCCGATGCGCTGGCTCGGCCTCGTACTCGCGGCCCGCGAGCGGTGGTTCATGGATCGCCTCGCCGGCATCGAGGGAGTTCCCGTATCGCTCGGCCCCATCCGCGTGGCAGACACCGCGGTGCCGACGGCGATCGCGCACGAGTGGATCGAGGGCCACGCCCTCGCGGAGGGGGAGCACGTTGACGACTGGTTCTTCCCGCAGCTCGAGGCGATCCTCGCCGAGGTGCACCGCCGGGGCGTCGCCCACGTCGATCTCCACAAGCGGGAAAACATCCTCGTGGACGCCGACGGCCGCCCCTGCCTGATCGACTACCAGATCTCGTTCGGGATTCCCGCCGAGAGCCGCCTGGCCCGACTGCTCCTCGGCGGCCTGCTCCGGATTCTGCAGCGGAGCGACGACTACCACCTGCTCAAGCATCGCGTGAAGCACCGACCCGATCAGGTGGGCCTGAGCATCACCGACATGCAGCGGATGCGGCCCTGGTGGATCCGGGCCCACCGCTGCGTGGCGATCCCGTTCCGCACCTTCCGCCGCCGGCTGCTCACGGCCCTCGGCATCCGCTCCGCGAGCGGCCACGCCTTCAGCGAGGCGTTTCCCGAAGTGGCCCACCGCCGAGCCGCCTGATCCGTCGCACATCGTTGATTGGCCGCTCGTCGTTTGACAACGACGCCGCTGAGCATCATGATGCGTGTATGAGAACCACCTTGACGCTCGATGATGCGATTGCCGAGCGCCTGCGGTCGGATGCGGCAGCGCTGGGCAGACCTTTCAAGGATGTCGTGAACGAGGCGATCCGCCTGGGGCTCGATGCCCTCGAGTCGCGGGTGGCCGTTCCCTTCCAGACGCAGCCCGCCGATTTGGGATTGCGGGCGGGCCTGAACTACGACGACGTCGCCGACCTGCTCGCTCGAGCCGAGGCCGAAGATTTCCGATGAATCTGGTCGATGCGAACCTGATTCTCTACGCCGAAGACCGGCTTTCGAAATATCACGACCGGGCGAGAGCCTGGTGGGATGAGCAACTCTCCGGCACCCGGGATGTCTGCCTCGCCTGGCAGGTCATCAACGGGTTTCTGCGGATCGCAACCAATCCGCGAATCCTCACGAACCCGCTGTCGCAAGAAGAAGCGATCAAGAGGGTCGATCGCTGGCTGAAGCAGCCGTGCGTACGGGTCGTGCACGAGACCAGAGGCCACTGGGCCATTCTCTCGCGCCTCACGGCCGAGGCCTCCGCCACCGCGAACCTCATTCCCGATGCGAACCTGGCGGCCATCGCCGTCGGACACGGCTGCACGCTCTGTTCGAGCGACCGGGACTTCGCCCGTTTTCCCTCGCTGGACTGGCACAATCCGCTCGCGGAAGGTCCAGGTCGCTCGCCGTGACGCCGATCGGCCCGACAAGCCCCGGGCCACCCACAGGCTCGAGGCCCCCCGCGCGAGGCCCGCGTTTCCGCCGGTAAATCGGCCTGCCGCCCACCGCACGGCCGTCGCTACACTCCCGCCGCCATGCGGATCATCTCTCGTTACGTGCTCTGGGAACTGCTCCAGGTGTTCCTGGTGGCGCTGACCGCGCTCACGCTGTTCATGCTCGTGGTGGGTCTCGTCCGGGAGGCCCAGCAGCAGGGGCTCGGCATCTTCCAGATCCTGATGCTCGTGCCCTACGTGCTGCCGGAGGCCATGCGGTTCGCCGTGCCGGGCACGATGCTGTTCGCGGTGGCCAGCGTGTTCGGGCGGATGTCGGCCTCCAACGAGGTGATCGCCCTGAAGGCCGCGGGGATCTCGCCGATGGCGATCGTCTGGCCGGCGGCGATGCTCGCCCTCGTGGTCAGCTTCGTGTCGGTGTGGCTCAACGACGTGGCGGTCTCGTGGGGCCGCGACGGCGTGCGCCGCGTGGTGGTCAACAGCGTGGAGCAGATCATCTACGGCCGGCTGCGGCAGCAGCGGTCCTACAGCACGCCGCAGATCTCGATCAACGTCAAGGCGGTGGACGGCCGGAAACTCATCCGGCCCACCCTCTCCTTCCAGTCCGGGGGCGGCAACGGCCCACCCGCCACCGTCTCGGCGGCCGAGGCGGAACTCCGGGCCAATGCCAGCAACGGCAACCTCGTGGTCACCTTCCGCGACGGCACGCTCCACATGGGCGACTACACCGCGTCGTTTCCCGACACGATCGTCCGCGAGGTGCCGCTCGACGCCGTGAGCCGCAAGAGCACCACCTCGACGAGCCCCTCCGAAATCGCGATGGCGCAGTTCGCGACGGCCCGCGTCGAGCAGGCGAAGACGATCGACCGCATCGAGCAGCTGATCGCCGGGAAGACGGCGATGGGGATCGTGACCGGCCGGATCGACACCACCGCCCCCCACTTCACCGGCTACGAACGCGAACTCCTCAAGCAGGAGCAAAACCGCCTGCACCGAATCGTGATGGAGCCCTGGCGGCGTTGGGCCAACGGCTTCAGCTGCCTGTGCTTCGTGCTCGTCGGCGCGCCGATGGCGATCCGCATGCGCAACGCCGACTTCCTCACCAGCTTCTTCCTCTGCTTCCTCCCGATCCTGATCGTCTACTACCCGGTCTTCATGCTCGGCGTCGATCAGGCGAAGCGGGGCAGCGTGCCGCCGGTGGTGGTCTGGACGGGCAACGTGCTGATCACGCTCTGGGGCTGGTGGCTGCTGCGCCGGGTCGTCCGGCAGTAGGCCGCGGCGGTTGATCGCGGGCCGGGATGTGGCAGAATCGCGGTCTCGGTTCTCGGGAACGTCCCTCGCCCCCGCCACGGAGTTCGTCGCATGCCCCGTCCCGTCACGCTGTTCACCGGCCAGTGGGCCGACCTGCCCCTCGAAGACCTCGCCCGCAAGGCCCGCGAGTTCGGCTACCAGGGCCTCGAACTCGCCTGCTGGGGCGATCACTTCGACGTCACCCGGGCCTTGAACGAGACCGGCTACTGCGCCGCCAAGCGCGACGCCCTCGAGCGGCACGACCTCTCCGTCTACGCGATCTCCAACCACCTCGTCGGCCAGGCCGTCTGCGACCGGATCGACGAGCGGCACAAGGCGATCCTCCCGCCGCACGTCTGGGGCGACGGGGACCCGGCGGGGGTCAACCGGCGGGCTGCGGAGGAGATGAAAAACACCGCCCGCGCCGCCCAGAAACTCGGCGTGTCGGTGGTCAACGGCTTCACCGGCTCGTCGATCTGGCACCTCCTCTACTCGTTCCCACCGGTCACCGACGCGATGATCGACGCCGGCTTCGCCGAGTTCGCCGACCGGTGGCACCCGATCCTCGACGTGTTCGCCGAGTGCGGCGTGCGGTTCGCGCTCGAGGTGCATCCCACCGAGATCGCCTTCGACATCTTCACGGCCCAGCGAGCCCTCGAGGCGCTCGGCCGCCGCGAAGAGTTCGGCTTCAACTTCGACCCCAGCCATCTCCACTGGCAGGGGGTGAGCTCCGTGGAGTTCATCCGCTCGTTCCCCGATCGCATCTACCACGTCCACGTGAAGGACGCGATCGTCACGCTCAACGGCCGCACCGGCATCCTCGGCAGCCACATCAACTTCGGCGATCCTCGCCGGGGCTGGGACTTCCGCTCGCCGGGCCGCGGCGGCGTGGACTTCGAGGAGATCATCCGCGCGCTCAACCAGGCCCGCTACGAGGGCCCGCTCTCCGTGGAGTGGGAAGACTGCGGCATGGATCGTGAGCACGGCGCCGCCGAGGCGGCCCGATTCGTGAAGAACCTCGACTTCGCCCCGAGTAACCGGCAGTTCGACTCGGCGTTCGCGGAGTCGTGACACGCGGCGAGCCGCGGGAGGGCGCGATGCGCCGGCGAGGAGCGGGGCCGAACCGCGGGCTGGTGGCGGCGAGTGTCGCCATGATGCTGGCGGCGGTCGCGCATGCCGCACCGGCCGTCGCGCCGCCGCCGAGCCTCACAGCGCTCGACGAGGCGTTCGCAGCCTCCGCTCGCGACCTCGTCCGCCGGGCCACCGCGGCCGGCGACGACGTGCTCGCGCGGCTGATCGCCGACTGGCCGCTACCCGCGGAGGCCGACCGGCAGATCGTGGTGGCGATTCCGCCGCGGCTCGACACGCCCCCCGCCGTCGACACGCCGGACGACGAAACGCTGTGGCGCGATTTCCTCGCCGCCCGGCGGAGGCGGGCCGAGGGGCTGTTCGCCAACGCGCTCGTCGCGGCCCGCGCCCACGCCCACGTCGCGACCCGCGAGGAACTCGCCGCGGCAGCGACCACGCCGACCGCGCCGCTCGCCCAGCGATCGTGTGCGGCGATCCACCTCGTGCACCTCGCCCTCCGCGACGATCCCGACCATGCCCGAGCCCGCGAAGCGGGAGGCTGGGTGCGGCGCGGCGACGACTGGGTCTGGCCGGAAGCGGCGAAGCGGCTCGACCGGGGCGAGGCCTACGATCCGGACTTCGGCTGGATGCCGCAGGCCAAGCTGGCGCGGTATCGCGCGGGTGAGCGGCTCGACCGCGGCCGCTGGGTGACCGCCGCGGACGACGAGGCGCGGCCCCGCGACGTGAAGCACGGCCGCGAGTTCCACTCCGACCACTGGGAGATCGTGACCGCCGCGCGGCTCGACGACGCAGCCGCCCTCGCCCGCCGCCTGGAGGAGACCCGCTCGGCCTGGCGGCAGGTCTTCGGGGCGTTCGCGGCGGAGCCGAAGGATCTGGAGAAGCGGCTCGAAGGCCGCGGCCGCACCGCGATCCACGCGCCGCATGCGGCGATCCTCTGCGCCGACCGCCGGCAGTACCTGACCGAACTGGAGCCGCTCGAGCCCCGCATCGGGATGACCAACGGCATCTACTGGACCCCGACGAAGACGATCTGGTTCTTCGCCGACGCGGCCGCCGATCCCCCGGAGCCCGATCCGGTCACGATCCGCCACGAGGGCACCCACCAGCTGTTCACCGAGGGACGGGCTGACGCGGAGAAGGCGCGGCAGCTCGCGGGCGACCGCCACGGCTTCTGGGCGATCGAGGCGGCGGCCTGCTACCTGGAGTCGCTCGAGCCGACCGTCTTCGGGTGGACCGTGGGCGGCCGCGACGCCGGCCGCGCCCCCGCCGCGCAGGACCGGCTCGACGAGGGCTTCTACGTGCCGTTCGCCGAGCTCTGCGGCATGGGCCGCCGGGAGTTCCAGGCCCACGAGCGGCTCCAGCAGATCTACAGCCAGATCGCCGGCCAGGCAGACTTCCTCATGAACGGCGAAGGGGGCCGCTACCGCGAATCGTTCGTGGAGTATCTCGCCCGCGTCTACCGGGGTACGGCCGATCCCGACTCGCTCGCCCGGCTCTGCAAGCGAAGCTACGCCGAGCTCGACGACGCCTACCGCCGCCACATGGCCCGCTGACGCCCGCGGGGATTCCAGGCCCCGGTTTGACGGCGATTTCGGGCCCCTTCTACACTCCTCGCGACCATCCCCCGTCCCGCAAGGAGCCTCCATGTCCGCCCCCCTCGACCGCCTCGCCATCGACACGATCCGCACCCTCTCGATGGACGCCGTCGAGGCCGCCAAGAGCGGCCACCCGGGCACGCCGATGGCCCTGGCCCCGGTCGCCTTCACGGTCTGGAAGGACTTCCTCCGCTACGACCCGGCCGATGCGGCCTGGCCCAACCGCGACCGCTTCGTGCTCTCCTGCGGCCACGCGTCGATGCTCCTCTATTCGCTGATCCATCTCGCCGGCATCCGCCGGAAGGACGGGGCGCCGGCGGTCTCCCTCGACGAGATCAAGAAGTTCCGCCAGCTCGACAGCGTGTGTGCCGGCCATCCCGAGCACCACATGACCGCCGGCATCGAGACCACCACCGGGCCCCTGGGCCAGGGCTGCGGCAACTCCGTGGGCATGGCCATCGCCTCCAAGTGGCTCGCCGCGCACTACAACCGCCCGAACCACGTGGTCTTCGACTACGACACCTACGTGCTCTGCAGCGACGGCGACCTGATGGAGGGCGTGGCCTCCGAGGCGGCCTCGATCGCCGGCCACCTCGGCCTCGCGAACCTCTGCTGGCTCTACGACGACAACCAGATCACGATCGAAGGGGAGACGCACCTCGCCTTCACGGAGGACGTGGGGAAGAAGTTCGAAGGGCTCGGCTGGCGGGTGGAGCGGGTGGCAGACGCCAACGACACCGCAGCGCTCACGAAGGCATTGGAAGCCTTCAAGGCGGAGCAGCACAAGCCCACGCTCGTGATCGTCAAGAGCGTGATCGGCTACGGCGCCCCGAAGAAGGCGGGCTCCCACGAATCGCACGGCGCGCCCTTGGGGGCCGAGGAGATCAAGGGGGCGAAGGCGGCCTATGGCTGGCCCGTGGACGAGTCGTTCCGCGTGCCGGCCGAAGTGCCCGCCCACTTCGCCGCCACGCTCGGCGCCCGGGGGGCCGCGGCCAACGCCACCTGGAAGCGGACGGTCTCGGGCCTCGGCTCGGCCGACGCCGCCTGCGCCGCCGAACTCGCCGACTTCCTCGCCGGGCGGCTGCCGGCCGGCTGGGACAAGACGATCCCCTGCTTTCCCGCCGACGCGAAGGGTGTGGCCAGCCGGGTGTCGAGCGGCAAGGTGATCCAGGCGCTCAGCGGCACGGTGCCCTGGTTCCTGGGCGGCTCGGCCGACCTCGCCCCCTCGACGATGACGCTCGTGCCGAGCGCGGGCGACTTCGGCCACGGCAGCTACGCGGGCCGCAACTTCCACTTCGGCATTCGCGAGCACGGCATGGCCTCGGCCTGCAACGGCATGGCGCTCTCGGGCCTGCGGCCCTACTGCGCCACCTTCTTCGTATTCCTCGACTACCTCAAGCCGGCGCTGCGGCTCTCGGCGCTCGGGCACCTGGGCGTGATCTACGTGCTCACGCACGACTCCATCGGCCTCGGTGAAGACGGCCCGACCCACCAGCCGATCGAGCAACTCGCCACCGCCCGCGCGGTGCCCGGGCTGTCGGTGTTTCGCCCGGCCGACGCCAACGAGGTGGCCGAGACCTACCGGGTGGTCATGCAGCGGGCTGACCGACCCGCGGTGATCGTGCTCTCCCGGCAGAATCTGCCGACCCTCGACCGCGCGGCGGGCCTCGGGTCGGCCACGGGCACGGCCCGCGGCGCCTACGTGCTCAAGGAGGCCGCCGGCGGCAAGCCCGACTGCATCCTGATCGGCACCGGAAGCGAGGTGCCGGTCTGCCTCGAAGCGGCCGAGAAGCTCGCCGCCGAAGGCATCCAGGCCCGCGTGGTGAGCATGCCGAGCTGGGATCTGTTCGAAGCCCAAGACTCCGCCTACCGGGAGAGCGTGCTGCCCAAGTCGGTCACGGCCCGCGTCGCCTGTGAAGCGGCCTGCGGCTTCGGCTGGGAGCGATGGATCGGCACGCGGGGCGAGTTCGTCGGCATGAAGAGCTTCGGCGCCTCGGGCCCGTTCACCGCGCTCTACAAGCACTTCGGCATCACGCCCGACGGCGTGGCCGCGGCTGCCAAGAGGTCGCTCGCCGCAATCTGATCCCCACCTGGCAGCGACGGCGGCGACGCCCGTTACGGCTGGTGATGCGAGTCGCCGATGACGGCGTCTTCGGGATCCTTGCCCGCGCGGATCTCGCCGTCGTGGTTCCGGTAGAGGTGGTCGTCGCGGTGCAGGTCGTCGGGCTGCAGCTTCTCCACGTGCCCGTCCTCGAAGAGGATGAAGTGCAGGCCTTCGGGGTGATTGTCGCTCTGCTCACCCGCCTCGTTGGGCGCGTCGGCCATCAGCGGATGGTGGCGCCGGTGCTGGTCGAGAATCGGCTGGAGTTCGCCCGCCGCATCGCGGTGGCCGAGGGTGTAGCCGTAGTCTCCTCCCATCGACCGCACGAGCTCCTCGAACTTCGGCGTGCCGACGGCGGCCCGCAGTTCCTCCAGCGACGGCACCGTGAAGTTGCCTCGCCGAGAAAGCTCCGAGTCGGGCGTCAACACCGTGCCGTCGCCGGCCACGAGGCGGTGCTCCGAGACCAGCGTGGGGGCGTAGAGGCCGGCGCGAGACAGCGGTCCCGCGGCCGGCGGCGAGGGATACTGCCGGTGGGCGCCCGCGTAGCCCTGCAGGGAGCCCGCCAACGACTGCAGATTCCGCTGGGCACGGCGGCCGCGGGCATCGGCGATCGACTCCGTCAGCAGCGGCGCCACCAGCACGCACGCCGCCAGCGCCGAGGCGGCCATGATCATCCGGTCGAGCCACTGGCGGCTCGACGATCCATGCCACTCGGCCTCCTCGTGGGGCGGTGGAGCGGGACGCACCGTCGTCCGCATCGGTACGGTCGCCGGTGCGGCCCGGGCCGGTGCGGACGTGGCCCGCGTCTGCGCGGCGACGAAGGCGAGCGTGCGGTTCGCCAATCCGGCGGGCGGCGCGATGGGCCCGCGGTCAGGCGTCAGCGGCCGCAGCGACATGCGGATCAGGTCGAGATTCCGCCGCAGTTCGGGCCCCCGCGCCGGATCGGCGAGGGCGAGTTCCACCTGACGCGACTCCCCCTCGTCGAGGGCGCCCAGACAGTATCCGACGAGTTCGTCTTCACGCATGGCTCGGCCTCACGTCGGCGGCTCGGGTCGGTGACGATCCGGGAATCATGCTCCATCCTCCATGGCTTCCGGTACGGCGCGTCCGCTCCGTTGCCACGACTCGTTGAGCTTGAGGAGCGCCGAATGAAGCCGGCTCTTCACCGTACCCACGGGGATGCCGAGCACGTCGGCGGCCTCGCGGTATTTCATGCCTTGGTGGTAGACCAGCATCAGTGCGCTCTTCAGCGGATCGGGAAGGTCATCGACGGCCGAACGGACCCAGTCGCGGGCTTCCGCGACCTCCATCTGCTCGTCCGCCGTCCGCCCGTTCCCCGCCAGCATCTCCACGAGCGATCCCACGTCGTCCTCGCCACCGGTGCGGTGATCGAGGCTGACCATGCGATGCCGGCGGTTGCGCCGCTGGGCGTCGATGGCCTGATTGGTCGCGATCGTGTAGAGCCAGGGACGGAACCTGCGGCCTTCCTCGAACTGCTCCCGCTTGAGGTGAACCTGGAGAAACGTCGCCTGAAACACATCCTCCGCCATCTCGGCATTGCCGAGGTACCGGCGGAGGTAACTGAACAACTCCTGCTCATACCGATGCACGAGCGACTCGAAGGCCGCCGCATCCTCGTTCCGGCAGCAGCGACGGAGCAGTTCCTCATCGGAAAGCCCGCTCCCCGCGCCGCCCGTTCCGGAACCCGGAACCGGCCCGCTGGGGCCACCACCCGAACGTGAATCGTGCAAATCCATCACTGCTACGGTGCCGGCAGGGGAAGGGTTCGCAGGGCTGAAAGAGTTTGTTTTTCCGGACATCGCCCCGAGCCCCGTGAGACGAACGGGGCGTGGGGGCGCGGCGGCGACTGTCACCCCGCCGGCCGAGTATAGCCGGGGCTGCGGATTCCCGGACCGTTCGGGCGCGCCGGCCGGACCGAGCGGCGGTTTGACTTTTGCGAACGGAATGCCGACATTCCCGTCACGCATGGCTCGTCACGCCCCCTACCGCTGGGCCTCTCCGGGCGACCTCAACGCCTTTTTCGGCCTGTCGATCGACAACCTGGCCGTCCTGGTGCTCACGGTCTCGCTCCTGGCGACGGTGTTCGGCTATCCGGCCCAGTTCGCCCTCTCGCACCTCGTGCCCGGCACCGCCGTGGGGGTCGTCGTGGGCGATCTGATCTTCACCGCGATGGCCTTCCAACTCGCCCGCCGGACCGGACGCGGCGACATCACGGCGATGCCGCTGGGCCTCGACACACCGAGCACGTTCGGCATGGTGTTCTTCGTGATCGGACCGGCTTTCGCCGAGGCGGTCGCAGGGGGCATGGACCAGGAGGCGGCCGCCCGCCGCGCCTGGCACATCGGGATGTGCTCGATCGTCGCCAGCGGCGTGTTCAAACTGGCCTGCGCGTTCGTGGCCGGTCCGGTCCGCCGGCTCGTGCCGCGGGCGGCCCTGCTCGGCAGCCTGACGGCGATCGCGCTGGCGCTGATCACGTTCCTGCCGCTGCTCGAGATTTTCGCCTCGCCGCTGGCCGGCCTCGTGGCCCTCGGCATCATTCTCGCGAGCCTCACCGCGCATGTGCCATTTCCCTTCAAGATCCCCGGGGCGCTGGCGGCGCTCGTCGTGGGCGGGCTGATCCAGTTCCTCGGACAGCGGGCGGGCTGGATTCCCGACGGCGGCCACCTGGCGATCGACCCGGCCGCCGCACTCTGGCCCACGGAGTGGCTGGCGGCGTTCCGCTGCGAGTGGCTCGAGGCCTGGCCCTTCACCGTGAAGTATCTGCCGATCGTGATCCCCTTCGCGCTGGCCACGGTCGTGGGGGGAATCGACTGCACCGAGAGCGCCGCGGCCGCCGGCGACGAATACGACACCGGCCGCGTGATCGGGGTCGAGGCGATCGCCACGATCGTAGCGGGGGCCTGCGGTGGCGTGATCCAGACGACGCCCTACATCGGCCATCCGGCCTACAAGGCGATGGGGGGCCGCGCGGCCTACACGCTGCTCACCGCCGCCTTCATCGGCCTCGCCGGCCTGACCGGCACCTTCGCCTACCTCTACCAGATCCTGCCCGGCCCAGCCCTGGTGCCGATCCTGGTGTTCGTGGGCCTGGAGATCACGTCGCAGAGCTTTCATGCGACGCCGCAGCGTCACTATCCGGCGGTCGCCCTCGCCTGCGTGCCGGCGCTCGCGGCCCTGGCCAAGATCGAGACCGACAAGGTGCTGGCCGCGGGCGCCCGCCCCGATGCCCTACTCTCTCGGGAGCTGTTCTCATTGCAGATCATCTCCGCGGGTTTCATCGTGACCAGCGTGCTCTGGGCAGGGATGCTCACGGCCCTGCTCGATCGCCGGCTCCGGCGAGCCGCCGGCTGGAGCCTGGCCGCCGCCGCGGGCACCCTCTGCGGCGTGATCCATTCGCCCTTCAAGGATGGCCGCCTGTTCCTCCCGTGGGCCATCGGCGAACTCCCTGCCGAGGCGGCCGGCCGCGGTCCGTTGCAACTCGCCGCGGCCTACGCGCTGCTGGCGGCCCTCTACGCCGGCTGGGCGGTCGTCCGACCCGCCGCACCGCTGACCGACGCCGACGACGCTGACGCCGAGCGGTCCTACTCGAGCCCGTAGGCGCCGGCCACCGGCAGGTCGATGCCGGAGCGGCTGGCGAACTGCGTCCGCGAGAGGAACCGCGGCTCGAGGTTGAACGTCACGCCCACGTTGTTGCGGCTGTAATCGACGTTGAATCCGAAGGTCATCAGGAACGACTCCCCGATCCGCACGAGCTGGAAGTTCTGGCCGATGTTGCGGCCGGTGAGGTCGATCGCCGAGCCGAAGGAGCTCGCCCACTTGGGGCTCATGCGGTAGGTGTAGGAGCCGGTGAGCACCGACGCGCTGATCGGCCCGCCGAACTGGTTGAAGCCGATGTAGAAGCTGCCGCGGGGCGTGCGGTTGAGCAGGGCACCCACCGTGTAGAGCTGCTGGCCTCCGTTGAAGAAGTCGACGTCGGCCGTGGAGAGCACCGCCGTCCGATCGCCCACGTGCCAGCGGAAGTCGTACTGCCAAAGGCCCATGGTCTGGCCGAAGTTCTGGCTGTTCGTCGGGAAGAGTTCGCCGTCCACGTCGAACGTGATCCAGTCGATGATCCGGCGGTTGCCCGCCGGGCCACGCTTCGTCTGCCAACGCTGGCGG
>Ga0208249_1000371_pt1 | contig 14761 bp, 10 predicted proteins | sample CryBogmetaGMA1M_FD_184546 | JGI IMG/M metagenome (GOLD analysis project Ga0208249, IMG submission 184546) | Freshwater microbial communities from Crystal Bog, Wisconsin, USA - MA1M (SPAdes) | ecosystem: Environmental > Aquatic > Freshwater > Lake | place: Crystal Bog, Wisconsin, USA | collected...
GATCAGGAGGCCATTGATCCCGACAACCGGCTCCTTGCCCATGCCAACCGGCGGCGCCTCGACTGGGAGGCTTGGCGCGACGGCCTGATGTCGGCGGCCGGGGTTCTCGAGACCCACAATCGCGGCGGCCGCGGCGTCAATCCGCTCGCTCAGGACGCCATGCATCGCCGCACGCTTTACACGCGGCTCGACCGGCAGGACGTGCCAGGCATCCTGAGAATCTTTGACGTCGCCAACCCCGATGCCGCGACTCACGAGCGGAGCCGGACGAGCGTCCCGCAACAGTCGCTGGCAGCCCTCAACGCGCCGCTCGTCGTCGACGCCGCCCGGCAGGTCGCCGCGCGGTCGCTGCGCGAAGCGGGGGGCGGGGATGACGGGCGGATCGAGCGGCTGTGGCGGGCCTGCCTCTCCCGGTCTCCCGAAGCCGACGAACTCGCGGCCGCGAAGGAATTCCTCACCAGCGCCGGAACGACGACTCCCGACTTCGGGCCCTGGGAACAGCTTGCCCAGGCGGTGCTCGCCTCGGCCGAGTTTCAATTCACCGACTGACCCCCGTCACGGCCCCTTCCCATCCGGCATCACGATGTCCACTCACGCCTACCAGCCCATGACGGTCACCAGACGGGATGCCCTGCTCCGCACCGGGCTGGGGCTCGGCTGGCTCGGGGCTGCGAGCCTCCTGGAGACCGAGGCCGTCGCCGCCAACGCCGGTGTCGCGCCGGCACATCCGCCAGAGCCGATCCACCGCTCGCTCGCCCCCCGCGCTCCGCATTTCCCCGCGCGGGCCAGGGCCGTGATCCATCTGTTCGCCAACGGCGGCCCGAGCCATCTCGACACCTTCGATCGCAAGATCGCGCTCGAGAAGTATGCCGGGCAGGAAGTCCCCGGTACCCTCCCCACCGAGCGCCGCACCGGTGCCGCCCTCCCCTCGCCGTTCGCATTCCGTCGCCATGGAGAAAGTGGCCTCGAGATCAGCGACTTGTTCCCGTCGGTGGCGCGGCACGCCGACCGATTGCTCGTCGTCCGCTCGATGCACGCCGATGTCCCCAACCATGAGCCGTCGTTGATGCTCATGAACTGCGGCGACAGTCGGCTTGTCCGTCCCGCCGCCGGGGCGTGGGTGACCTACGGCTTGGGGACGGAGAACCAGAATCTTCCCGGCTTCGTGGCAATGTGCCCCGGCGGGTATCCGATCAAGGGCACGGAGAACTGGCGCAACGCCTTCCTCCCGGGCGCGTATCAGGGAACCTACGTCGACACTGCCAAACGGAAGGTGGAGGAGCTCGTCGAGAACGTCCGCCACCCGTTCCTCGACCGCGACGCCCAGCGCCGGCAGTTCGACCTGACGACGGCGCTCGACCGCAAGCACCTCGCCACCCGCGGCCACGACCCGCAACTCGAGGCGCGATTGGCTTCGATGGAGCTGGCCTGGCGGATGCAGGCGGAGGCGGGAGAGGCCTTCGACGTCACCCGCGAGCCGCAGCATGTTCGCGACCGGTACGGCGACGACACCCAGGGGCGGCAGATGCTCATCGCCCGGAGGCTCGTCGAGCGCGGCGTGCGCTACGTGCAGGTGTGGCATGGCGAGGGGCAGCCGTGGGACAGCCACGACGCGATCGGCAGGAATCACGCGCGGTTGGCGAAGGAATGCGATCAGGCGATCGGCGCGCTGCTCGACGACCTCGTCGGCTTGGGGCTCCTCGAGAGCACGCTCGTGCTCTGGGGGGGTGAGTTCGGACGGACACCGACCGTGGAGCTACCCCAGCCTGGCACCGATATCAAGGAGATCTCCGGCCGCGATCACAACCATCATGGTTTTTCGGTATGGATGGCCGGCGGTGGCGTGAAGGGGGGAACGGCTTACGGCGCCACCGACGAGCTCGGGTTCAAGGCGGTCGACAAGCCGGTTCATGTCCACGATCTCCAGGCCACGCTCCTCCATTGCCTCGGCCTCGACCACACGCGGCTCACCTTCCGCCACAGCGGCCGCGACTTCCGCCTCACCGACATCCACGGCCGGGTCATCGAGGAATGGCTGGCGTGAACCGGACTCCTCCCCTGCCCCGATCCGGAGCCCGCCCGATGCGGCGCCCCGATCGCCGCCGGGGTCTCCCGTCGCGGTGGTCGTGGTGGTTTGCCGCCATGGCCCTCGCCGCGATCGGGACGGCCGCCGTGGAGCGCTGCCGGATCCCCGACGCCGTCGGCCGCCCCACCTGGACGGTCCGCACGGTGCACGACGGCGACACCGTCACCTGCCACGACACCGAGGGGGGGACGCACAAGATCCGTCTCCTCGGCATCGATGCCCCCGAGTCGGCCCAGGCGTGGGGGAGAGAGTCGTCCGCCGCGCTCTCGCGCAAGGTGGCCGGCCGCCGCGTCGCCGTCGTCTCTCGCGGGTACGATCAGCACGGCCGCCTCCTTGGCACGCTCTGGATCGACGATCGCGACATCAATCGCGAGATGGTGGCGGAGGGCCATGCCTGGGTATTCGGTGGGATCTCCCCGGATCCCGACCTCGTCGAGGCCGAGTCGGCAGCCCGCCGCGAGCGGCGCGGGCTGTGGGCCGAGGGCCATGCCGAAGAACCTTCCCAATGGCGGGCGGCCCACCCGCGGCAGCCTTGATCGCGTCGGTTGCCGGACGAAAAATCGATCCGTCATCCGCCGGGAAGACAGGGCCGATGCGATTCCACTTCCGCGCCACGCTCGATTGGTTTAGGTTTCGATCATGAGCAGCCGTCGCGAGGTCGTCGTCACCGGGTTGGGCGTGGTCAGTCCGATCGGGATCGGCGGTGACGCTTTCTGGGCCTCACTGCTCGCCGGCCGGTCGGGGATCCGGCCGATCGAGCAATTCGACGCCAGCAGCCTCAGCGTGCCGTTCGGCGGCGAGGTCGCCGACTTCGACCCGAAAGTGTGGGTGAGGCCGCGGAAGAGCCTCAAGGTGATGAGCCGCGAAATCCAGTTTGGATTCGCCGCCGCCGATTTGGCGATGGCCGACGCGGGGCTCGCGCCCGGGATGCTCGAGCCGGAGCGGTTCGGCGTCGTCGGCGGCGGCGACATGATCTACGCCGATCTCGAGGAGATGGAGCGGACCTACCGGCTGGCGCTCGCCGGGGGCAGATTCGACTTTGCGGTCTGGTCGGAGGCGATCCATGAGGATCTCCATCCGCTCTGGCTCCTCAAGCACCTCCCCAACATGACCGCGTCGCACATCGCCATCGCCCACGATGCCCGCGGCCCCAACAACACGATCGTCCTCGGCGATGTCTCCGGGTTGCTGGCGATCGGCGAGGCGGCGAGCGTCATCCGCCGCGGCTGGGCCGACGTGATGCTCGCCGGCGGGAGCGGATGCCGGCTCCATCCGATGGCGCTGGTGGCTCGAGGCGATGCCCTTCTCTCCCATCGCCGCGACGACTGCACGCGGGCCAGCCGCCCCTTCGACCTCGATCGCGACGGCCTGGTCAACGGCGAGGGAGCCGGGATGTTCGTCCTCGAGTCTCGCGATCACGCCCTTCGCCGCGGAGCCCGCATCCGCGGCCACCTCCTCTCGGCCACGTCGCGCTGCGAGCCGGCGGTGGGAGGGGTTCGGCTTTCTGGATCGGCCCTGCGACTGGCAATCCGAGCGGCGCTCGGCCAGGCCGACATCGAGCCGAGGGGGCTCGGGCACGTCAACGCCCACGGAGCCTCGACGAGGGAAATGGACCGGGTCGAGGCGACCGCCATCGTCGCTGAACTCGGCGACATTCCGGTCACCGCCCCGAAGAGCGCCTTCGGCCATCTCGGGGCCGGCGGGGGCGCCGTGGAACTGGCCGCGAGCATCCTCGGCCTGGAAGCGGGGCTCATCCCGGCGACGCTCAACTACGACGCGCCAGACCCCGAATGCCCCGTCAACGTCGTCCGTCGCGAACCGCTCGCCGGTCGTGCCGGCACCGTGCTCGCCGTCAACCTCTGCTCGACCGGGCAGGCGGCGGCCGTGGTGGTCGCCGCAGAGCGATGACGGCAGACACCGCGGCTTACCAGGTTTGGTTGTAGCCGAGCGAGAAACCCATCATGAACGACTGTCCGCCCGGATCGATCTGGTTGTAGCGCGTCTTGTTGACGCTGAACTGCCGCGTCGCGGTGGCGACGCCTGCCACCCAGAGGATGTCGTAGCCGACCTGGATCGACGAGTTGGGAGTCATGTTCCAGCCCGTCAGGCAGGTCAGGTCGCCGAGGAAGCCGGGGCCGATTTGCTGCGCGGCCATCTTCCAGATCTCGGTTCCCTCGGGAAACGGCAAACGCGGATCGCCGTCGGGCGGGAGGGGTGTGCCCTGCGCCGGCACCGCGGTGGGCTGCTGATAGCCGTTGTTGCGGGCATTCATCTGCTGCTGGGTGCCGGCGAAGGAGATCGCCGGAGCAGCGCGGCCACGGAGCCCCCAGTAGAAGAACTCATTCCGGCTGATCAACTCGCCGCCGAGGTTGAGGCCCAACAGCCAGTTCTGCGTCTGGATGAGATAGTCGCCGCTGAATTTCTCGACGGGCGTCGAATAGGCCCGGCTGCTGAAGGAGAAGGCCTCGTTGTAATTGGCGAGCCTGGCACCGACGAGGATCGCCGGCAGCCAGCCGCGCTCGGCGTGCCGCGCCCATTCGCCGTTGGGCACCATCATCATCTTGTCCCGACCGAGGCGCCGGTGGAGCTTGAAGTTGGCCTCGATGCTGTTGAAGTTCGAGGAACTCGTCGTCAGATACTGCTGGGCACCGGTAAAGCCCGGCGTCGCGTTGGAGAGCGGCGTGACGAGATAGCTCTGCGACTGCGGCGATATGACGGCATTCCAACCGTCGTTTTGGTAGAAGGAGAAGCCGCCGTAATACGTGACCTCCACCGACCGGTCGCGGTCGAGATAATCGCGGCCGAGGTATTCGCCGACGGTGATCCGCGCTCCGGGGGAGACGTTGTAGGGGAGCGAGTCGGTCGTGAAGGTTCCCTGCTTCGACCTGAGGATCAAGTATCTCTCGAGCGGGGTCAGGGTGAGGAGCTCGGAGTCGTAGCCGATCACCTTGCGGTAGTTGCGGCCGCGGTTGAGGAACACGAGCTCCGCCGAGCCGTAGTACTGTCCCGTGCCGAACCAGCCCCCGGAGCTCACCTCCTCCGGCATCTCGTCGGCAAGCAGGCCGTCCATCGGCGACGGCTCTGGGCTCACGATCGATTCGGAAAAGCCATCCGGGAGCGGCTCGCCGATGACGCTGCTGAGGACGCCATCGAGCGGATCGGAGGCCGGGGCTTCGTCGACGAGGCCAATCGCCGCGGCGGGCTCCGGAGTGAGGAGCCCCTCGCCCCCGAGCAGCAGCCCACCTTCGTCCGTCGGAGCGATCGACGCCCGGGAGGGGGGCGCAGCCGCCACAGGGCAGGCGACCAACATCGACGTCACCAAGGCGGCGAGCCCGAGGAAGCGATGGAGTGGGGGAGGAAGGAAGTTGATCACCACTGACCCCTTGACCGAGGGTGATGGACCGGACAGTCGACCCTATCGGAGTCTTTGATCGTCCGTGGAAGACTCCGCTCCACAGGAAAAACCCGCAGAACTGGTACGATCGGCCTCTTCTTCCCAGCCCCTCTTTCCAACTCATCTCCCCCTTTTCAACCCAGCGCCTTCATTTCCATACGGAGCGTTCGCATGGCCACCGGACTCGCCTCGCTTGTCGCCTCGGGAACGCGCCTGTGGCTCGATTCGGTCGACCCCGGCCTCGTCCGGCAGGCGCGGGTCGCCGGCGCCACCGGAGCCACGAGCAATCCGGTGATCATCGCCGACCTCGTCAAGGGTGGCCGGTTCAACGACCGGATCGCCGCGTTGGCCGCCACGGGAATCGACGACGGAGGGGTTGCCTGGGCGCTGACGGATGAATTGGTCGCCGGGGCCGAGGGGGAATACCTGGGGGTGTGGGAGGCTTCGGGTGGAGATGATGGATGGGTGAGCTTCGAGCTCGATCCGCTCATCGAGGATCCCGCCCGCCCGATGACGCATGACGAGCGTGTCGCCCGGTATGTCGAGCTCGGGTTGGCATGGTCCCGCGGTCACCGCAACCGGATGATCAAAGTGCCGGCGACCGCGGCAGGGATCGCCGCACTCGAGCCGCTCGCGGCGGCGGGCGTGCCCCTCAATGTCACGCTCCTGTTCACGCACGCCCAGGTCGAGCAGGCGCGCGATGCGATCTGGCGCGGTGCCAGCCGGCTCCCGTCGCTCGGTTCTTTCAAGAGCGTCTACAGCGTGTTCGTGTCACGGGTCGACGTCTGGGCGGCGAAACAAGCGCCGGACCTGTCGGCAGCGGCCCGCGGGCAGACGGCCATCGTCAATGCCAAGCGGATCTGGAACGCCAACAGGCTCTTCTGGCAGCGGCATCCGACCCCACTGGCCCAGTCGATCGTGTTCGCGAGCACCGGCGTGAAGGAGGCAGGGGTCGATCCCTGCCTCTACGTTGCCGCCCTCGCCGGCGCCGACATTCAAACAAACCCTCCGGCGACCAACCGGGCCGCCGACGAATCGGGGCGGGAGTTCACCCGCCAGGTCGATCGGCTCCCCCCCGCGGAGGTCCTTGCCGAGCTCGACGCCCGCATCGACAGCGCCAGGATGGGCACGGAGCTCCTCGCGGAGGGGATCGCGAAGTTCGTCGCCCCGCAGCACGACCTGCTCGCCTTGGTACGGGCGAAACGGACGGCCTGATATCCGGGCGGCGCGACCGCGACAGTCGTTCCAACCACACTTCCCCCGGCCGGGCTGGAGGAGGGGCCGCCGGAGGTACGATCCTTCGGGTACGGACGGAGTGCACGGCACCCGTCTCGGAGGCATGCCATGGTTCCCAAACGATCCCATCTTCTGCTCGCCGGGCTGCTGCTGTTCCTCGTCGGGGTGCAGTTCCGGATGGTGGAGTCGTTCACCCTCAGCGAGAAATCGAGCCGGCTTCTGGTCGCCCAGCTCGGCAGCAAAGGCACCGCCCAACAACAGTCGCTCTTCGGCGGCGCAACACCGGCGGGGCCGCGGACGATCCAGCCACCGGCCTGGCTCGGCCTGGCGCTGATGTCGGTCGGCTCCGTGATCACCCTCAAGAGCCTGTCAATGAAGGGCTGATGCCCCGATCAGGCGAGAACGTCACGGATCACATGGCCGTGGACGTCGGTGAGACGCATGTCGCGGCCACTGAAGCGGTAGGTGAGCCGCGTGTGATCGATGCCCATGAGATGGAGCATCGTCGCATGGAGGTCGTGGATCTGGAACTTCTTCTCCACGACCCGATAGCCGTAGTCGTCGGTTGCACCGACCGTCACGCCCCCCTTCACGCCGCCGCCGGCCATCCACATCGAGAAGGCTTGGGGATTGTGGTCGCGCCCATCCCCTCCCTGGGCAAAGGGCGTGCGGCCGAACTCTCCGCTCCAGACGACGAGCGTTGATTCGAGCATCCCGCGCTGCCGGAGATCGCGGATCAGGGCAGCGATCGGCTGATCGACCGCGCGGGCATTGGCGGCATGCCCCTCGCGGAGATTGCCATGCTGGTCCCAGCGGTCGGTGCCGACCGACGTGCAGGTCAATTCCACGAACCTCACGCCGCGTTCCACCATCCGCCGCGCGAGGAGACACTCGTTGGCAAAGATCCGCGTCGGTTCGTTCTCGGAATCGCAGCCGTAGTCGTGCTTGATCGCCTCGGTCTCTCCTGAGAGATCGAGAAGATCGGGGACAGACGTCTGCATGCGGTAGGCCAGCTCCTGATTGACGATCGCGCTCTCGAGGGCATCGGGCGCCATCCCATCTCCGGCGAGCCGGGCCGCGAAGGAGCGGTCGAGCCCGCGGGCGAAATCGAGCTTGGCGATCTGGGAATCCCTCGATCCGTCGCGGCGAGCGACGTTCGCCAGCCCCGTGGCGGTCGGCTTGAACACCGATCCCTGGAACGTGGCAGGGAGGAAGCCGTTGGTGAAGTTGTCGAGCCCGCCCGGCGGAATGAGGCCACCATTGACGACGATGTAGCCGGGGAGATCGTCGTTCTCGCTCCCCAGGCCGTAGGTCGTCCACGCCCCCATGCTCGGCCGGCCCTGAAGCCCGCTGCCGGTGTGGAGGAAGTAGTTGGCGTTGGTGTGTTCGGGGAACTCGCTGGTCATCGAGCGGATCACCGCCAGCTCGTCGGCCACCGATCCGATGTGCGGAAACAGATCGCTCACCGGCAGGCCGCACGCCCCGTACGGCTTGAATTTCCACGGGCTGGGAAGGATCGTCCCGACATTGTTGAACTGCGTCTGATCGACCTTGAACAGGTCGCGCGGGCTCTTGCCGGCATCCTGATCGAGCCGCGGCTTCGGGTCGAAGCTGTCAACCTGGGACACGCCACCATCCATGTAGAGGAAGATCACGTTCTTCGCCTTCGCGGGATGATGGTTCACCGGGGCGACGGAATCGGCCCGGGCCGCTTCGGCGTGGAGGAGCGCCGCTGCCGCCATCCCTCCGAATCCACACGACGCCTGCGCGAGGAGGGCACGCCGGGAGATCGGCGTGGGGCGATACCGGCGACAGTGGTGGATGTGGCGGGAGTTGTGGCTCATGGTTTCGCTCATGGGACGAAAATGAACTCCTTGGCGTTGATGAGCGCATGGGCGAGGTCGGCCCATGCGGCAGGCTGCCGCGGATCGATGGCGAAGTCACCCCCGTGGAGCGCCGACTGGGCCGAGAGGAATCCCCGTGCCGCGGCCAGCTCGTCGGGCGACGGAGGGCGGGCGAAGGCCTCGCGGTACATCATCCCGATGGAATCGTCGACCGAGGTGGCGGGATCGGCGAGGATCCGTGCGGCCCAGCGCGCTGCCTGCTCGACGACGAACGGATCGTTCATGAGCGTCAGCGCCTGCGCCGGCACGTTCGTGACATTCCGGCGCCCCATCGCCTGGAACGGCACCGGCATGTCGAAGGCCAGGGGGATCGCCGGCAGGAAGTTGCGTCGGATCCTCGTGTAGATGCTGCGGCGGCCATCGCCGTCGAGCGGCCCGGCCCCCGGCTTGCCGCGCCCTTCGTGGAAGTCCGACAGCGCCACCTCCACCGGAGGGCCACCGACCTTCGGATCGAGCCGGCCCGAGACGGCAAGGATCTTGTCACGGACCGACTCCCCTTCGAGCCGCCGGAGCGGGAAGTGGTGAAGGAGGAGATTCCTCGGATCAAGCTCCACCGCCCGGGGATTGGCCACCGATTGCATCCGCCAAGTGCTGCTGGTGACGATCTCCCGCACCAACCCCTTCATGCTCCACCCTTCCTCCTGGAAGCGGACGGCAAGCGTGTCGAGGAGGGCGCGGGCGCCGGCGTCGGCCAACGGCTCACCGAGCTTGCCGAAATTATCGGGGGTGGGAATGAGGCCGCGGCCGAAGAGGTGGTGCCAGAATCGATTCACCGCCACGCGCGCCGTGAGCGGATTGGCCGGGTCGAGGACCCGGTCGGCCAGTTCGCGGCGCCCGGAAGACGCCGCCGGCCAGACCGGCTGGCCACCACCGTCGACCGCCTCGAGGAATCGTCGTGGCACGACCGCCGCGGGGCGGGCAGCCGAGCCCTTGACGAGCACCGGATGATCGACGCCGTTGCCATCGAGGATCGCCGGGGCGATTGCCGAGGAGAGCTTGGCCCCCGCCGTGATCGTGGCGCGGGACGCATCGAGCTCCCGCGCCTTGGCAACGAGCGAAGTGGCCCGCCCGCCGTTCCAATCGATCGCCGGATCGCTCAGGAGGCGTTCGAGAAGCCCCGCGAACTCGGCGGCCCGCGGTCCGGTGGAGAGCGTTCCATCGCGTGCCGCCACGAGCGCCTCGGTGACGATCTCGCCGACAGCCGCAGTGATCGCGGCGTTGTCGGTCCCCTCAGCCGGCAGGCGTCGGGCCACGGCGGCCAAGAAAGGATCGACACGCTTTGGCTCGGTCGGGGAAGCGACGACTTCGGCGACGTCGGCTGCGCCGGCGACCGGCACATACTCGACATGCACCAGATGCCCCCGCTGCCAGTTCAAGTCGCTCCCCAGATCCTGCCGGATCCACTTCCACTCCCCTTGCGTGTCGACCGTTTGGAGGGTGGAGCCGTAGAGCGGCCCGACGAGGAGGATGTGGCTGTCGATACAGGTGAAGATCTGCAGGTGGCCGCGGACGCGATGCCACACGGTCCCCCCTTCGATCCGCACCTTCGGCGTCCGCAGGACGCGCCCGGCCCGATCGGTGCCCCCGAGGGCCCCAGCCTCGCGTTCGCCGCTGGAGACAAGCCCGGCCCACACGCTGTCGAAGTGGGCGGAAGGTGTCGGCTCGATGCGGAGTCGCGCGGGCGCCCCGTCGGCCCCCGCCACGATCACGGCTTCCCCGGCCGGCCGAGGGCGCAAGCCCCAGGCGAAGCCGTCGCCGATCAGGGCCGTGGCCCCTTGCGCGCGGGAGTAGTCGGCGATCACGATCTCGCCTTCGGCGCCCCCTCCATCGCTCTTGATCGCGAGGATCGCGTCGCGGGGGGGGAGGGTCGCGGTCACGCGGGCGGCGAGACGGGCGAGGTCATCAGCTGCCGCTCCGTCGCCCCCGGCGAGCGTGTCGGCTGCGGCGCGGCCGAGGCGGAGACGGGCCTCCGCATCGTGGGCGTCGAGGCGTCTTGCGACCTCGCGATTGGTGGGGAGCGATTCGAAAGGCACCTGCCGGTAGCTGCTCGAGGCGAGCATGCCGGCGATGGCGTAGTAATCCTCTTTGGAGATGGCGTCAAACTTGTGGTCGTGGCAGCGGGCACACCCAAGCGCCATGCCGAGAAACGCCTTCCCGAAGGTGTCGACCCGGTTGTCGGTGCGGTCGGCCGCATCCTGGGCGATGTCGACCGGCGAGTGGATCTCTTCACCGAGATACCAGAAGCCTGTTCCGAGCACCGACAGATCGGCGCCGGCGGCGTTCAGCCGGGGCGTGTCGAGAAGGTCGCCGGCGATCTGCTCGCGGACGAACTGGTCGTAGGGGAGATCGGCGTTGAGGCTGTCGATCACCCAATCGCGGTAGCGCCAGGCGTTGGGAATGGGGTAGTCGAACTCGTGGCCACGCGTCTCGCCATAGCGGACGACGTCGAGCCAGTGGCGGGCAAACCGCTCGCCGAAGTGGGGGGATGCGAGGAGCCGGTCGACATACTTCTCATACGCCAGCGGATCGGGATCGGCGACAACCCGATCGACCTCGGCGGGATCGGCAGGAAGACCGGTGAGCAGCTCGGCGGCCCGGCGGACGAGTTGCCCCCGGGATGCCTCTGGCACCGGCGTCAGGCCGGCAGCCTCGAGGCGCGCAAGCACGAAGCGGTCGATGTCGTTGCGGCACCAGCCCGCCGCCTCGACCGCCGGCGCCGGCACAGGCTGCGGCGGCTGCCAGCACCAGTGATCGGCTTTACGGGCGGCGAGGTCGAAGCCCCCTGCCACTGCGGCCACCGGTCCTTCGACGGGCCACGGGAGCCCCCGGCGAACCCACTCCTCGAGCGTGGCGATCGCCTCGGCCGGCAGACGGCCATCCGGCGGCATCTGGAGCTTGCCGTCGTAGCGGACGACCTCGACGAGCAGACTCAGCTCCGGCTTCCCAGGCGTCGCCAGCCCCTCGTGGCCGAGGGTTTCAGCGCGGGTGTCGAAGGAGAGATCCCCCTCCGGCTCGCCGGCGGCACGGGAATGACAGGCCGAGCAATGCTCGAGGAGCAGCGGCCTGACCCGCGATTCGAAAAACTCGGCATCCTCGGCCGACGGTGCCCCGGGCAGTTCGGCGGCGGCCCCCGCCGTGGCAACGACCGCTGCGCTCGCCATCAGGATCGCCACGGCGATCCCCAGGCGACCGCGGACCATGAAACACGCCACGTCGAAGTCCTCCGGGGGCCATGGGGGCCGGGTGCTCAACGCCCCGCTCGCCCCCGGTCGGTCGCCGAGCCGATGGCAGGCAAACCGCCCTCCATTTTACCTCCCCGCTGCCCGATCGGTACCGCGAAAACGTCGGCCAATTCCGCAGCTTTTCAGCGCAGCGGCGGGCCGGTGAGGTCTTTGCCGTCGATGGAGAGCAACTGGAAGTGGTGGACCGCCGGCACGTCGGCCGTCCAGGCCCACACGACCTTCCGCTCCGGCGACACCTCGACGAGGCGCTCGCCATGCTTGCCGACGTGGTAGCTGGCGATCATCGTGTTGCCGTTGGGGAGCCGCTGGATCCCGCAGGCGTCGGCGATGGCACCGTCGACTTCGCCGGTGTCAATTTGCCAGCGGATCTTCCCTTCCTTGTCGAACTCGACGACACGATTGCCGTTGGTGAGGCCGGCGAGGATCCCGCCGTCAGCAAGCGTGATCGCGGTGAACGGCCAGGTGTTGAGCTCCGGAGCGGCGGGATCGCGGGTGCCGATCCGCGTCAGCTCCTTGCCGGTGGCGTCGTAGCGGATGATCGCGAAGTCGAAGAGATGGGGGCAGAGATACGTGCCGTCGGCCTGCTTGCGGCTCATCCGGGTCTGCATGTGACCGTTGGCCTTCTGGCACGCCAGCGGAAACTCGACCTTCACCGTGCCGTCGGCGGCGATCTCGAGGAGCCGCGGATTCGGCCCCGCTTCGGTGAGGACGTAGGTCCCCTCGGCGGTCTTCTGGATGCTGTTGATCTCCTCTTGCGTGCCGTCGTAGCGCCACACCACCCGATCGGTGGCGCCGTCCTTCCCGCGCTCGATCTCGACGGCCGCCCCACCGGGCCCACCATCCCCGCGCGAGAGCGCGAGGAGAACGTTGCCGTCGGGGAGGACCCAACCCTCGCGGGTGTTGGCCGGATGGCTCCACTCGACCTTCCCCTCGGGGTGATCGGGGGAGATCTCGACGATCGCCGTCCGCGGCCCGCAGACGAGGACGCGGCGCGACGGCGCCGGGGCGGCCTCGGCAATCACGAGCGGAAGGGCCGCTGTCACCAAGGCCAACAGGAGTGCACAGGGACGAACGGACGGCATGGAACGGCTCCGACGGAGAACGTGGGGATCGGCAGGCACTGAAGAAGATGCATGCTACCCGATCGCCACCGCGGCCAACCCGCCCCCCCGCTTATGGTCGTGGATCATCGGCGACGAACGACTTCACGATCTGAAGTCCGGCCGAAGAAGGGGCGACGGTTGAATCCTCCCCCGGCCCGCCGCGGCATCGCTTCCACCGGGGCGGAGTTTGCGGAAGCCGATCCAATCGCAAGTTCGACGGCCTCGTCCGCGCCCTCGTCGTCCGTCGATTCGACCGCACCATCGACCGGTTCGGCGATCGCGACCATCGCCGCGTCGACAGGGTGCACCGGTGGCGGCGTCCACGATCCGTCGAGGACGGCGCCCTCGGGCCAATAGACGCGGAGATAGAGCGAGCACGGACCGTCGGGGGTGACGAGACGGTTGGCGTTCGCATGGTCTTCCGCGCTGCCAGACGCCGGACCGACAAGGATCGAGAGCGACCCGTCGGCCGCCAACTCGATCCCCGGAGTGTGCGAACCGACCGCGTGTCGACCGTCGCCATCGGGCAGCGCATGCCGCTCGTCGTAAATCGTCAGCGACCAGAAGGCCCGCGCCGGGGGCAGCGCCCCGGCCGGGAACGTCAGCCGATAGCGCCGGCCTCCTTCGAGCCGCTCGCCATGGGCATCGAGGTCGAGGTAGTAGTAGCGGGCCTCCTGCGACGTGTTCACGAAAACGTTCGACTTCGCCACCGCGGTGCGCGTGAGATAATCGCGGCCGAACGAAGCACCATTGTCGACGGTGGTCCAGTGCCCCGGCAACGAACGGCCGACGTTGCGGAAGTGGAACATCGGCTCGACGATGTCGCGATCAGCTTCGCAGGCCGACGCGACAGCCATGGCCGCGAGCTCGGGCTGCGTCTCCAGCGTCCGAAGGAGCCGGTGGAGGCGGGTATAGAACGCCTCTTCCCCCGGAAGTGGCGGTACCGCGGCGAGGACTTCCGGCAGCACCTCGAAGAACGACTCCGGCGAGACGCCCCCCTGATGCCGGCCCCGGCTGGCGAGATTCGGCAGCCACCGCGACCGCGACCAGTCGTGGGTCTGCGGCGCCCCGTCGAACTCCGCCAGCGGATAGGCCACGATCTGGTTGACCGCCAGCAGGGCGGCCTGTCGATCTTCCTCGGTGCCGTCGACGTGGACGCGTGGCAGGCAATAGCCATAGCGCGTCGGGCAGCGAAAGACCCCGGCGATCCCGGCCGGAATCGTTCCGCTCCAATCGGGGCCGACGACGAGATACGACCCCGGCACCGTACCGTGCATCCGCCCCACCCGGGCGAAGGCATCGGTGCGGTGGTCCCCGAGTTGATAGAGCCAGAAGCGATCGCCGAAGTCGGGAATCTGGATGACGACCGCGTCCTCGGCGAGGTCGAACATCCCGAAGCCGTAGATCACGTCCTGGTTCGCGCACGGGACGACGGTCGTCCGTGGCCGGATGATGTCGGTGAGCATCGCCAGACGATTGACCGGCGCCACCGGGATCCCGCCGCACCGCCCCGGCGCGGGCACGCGTTCGAGCGCCGAGCGGCACTGGTGGAGATAGACCAGCGCCCAGCCCCACACGTAGGCCTCTCGGGCGGTGCGGCGGAGTTCATCGAGCCCGACCGGGTCGGCCACGGTGCCGTCCGCGATCGTGGCCCGGAGGAGCGGTGTCGCAGCGACGGCCTCCGGCCCAAGCGCAATGACAGGCAGCGCGACGAGCGTTAGAAGGAGGGCTGCAATGCAGCGGGGGAATGCGGATTCGGACATGGTCGGAGCCTCGGGGAACGTGCGTAGCCGATG
>Ga0208249_1000372_pt1 | contig 14760 bp, 9 predicted proteins | sample CryBogmetaGMA1M_FD_184546 | JGI IMG/M metagenome (GOLD analysis project Ga0208249, IMG submission 184546) | Freshwater microbial communities from Crystal Bog, Wisconsin, USA - MA1M (SPAdes) | ecosystem: Environmental > Aquatic > Freshwater > Lake | place: Crystal Bog, Wisconsin, USA | collected...
CCAAGGGCCCCCTGTTCGGACCGAACCCCGGAGCGAAGCCACCGATGCCCACCGACAACGCTGCCGACAATCCCGCCGGTGAGGATGCCGCCGATCCCTTCGGCGAGCCGCTCCCGAAGACGCTCCAGGAATGGCGGAGCCGGCTCACGGCCGAGCAATTCCAGATCACGCGGATGAAGGGGACGGAGCGGGCGTTCACTGGAAAGTATTGGAAGACCGACACGCCGGGGACGTACAAGTGCGTCTGCTGCGGCGAGCCGCTGTTCACCTCCGGCGACAAGTTCTTGAGCGAGTGCGGCTGGCCCGCCTTCTCGGCGCCGATCGACAAAAAGGCGAACGGCAAGGTCGCCGAGACGCCCGATTTCACGTTCGGGATGCGGCGCGTCGAGGTCACCTGCCGGAAGTGCGGCGCCCACCTCGGCCACGTCTTCAACGACGGCCCCCCGCCCACCGGGATCCGCTACTGCATCAATTCAGCGTCGATCGTCCTCGACGAGGCGAAGCCGGGCGCCGACAAGGATGCCGACGACAATGAGCAATCAGAGCAGAAGCCGACGAAGTGAGCCGCTTGCCCGACGACGGCGTCAGGACTGATGCCCGAGGAGCCAGGCGAGAAGCCCCTTCTGGACATGCATCCGGTTGGCGGCCTCCTCGACGACCACGCTGCAACTCCCGTCGATGACGTCGTCGGTGACCTCCTCGCCGCGGCGGGCGGGGAGGCAGTGCATGAAGAGGGCGTCGGGGCAGTGGCGCATCAGCGCGGTGTTGACCTGATAGGGGCGGAAGGCCTTCTGCCGCTCGAGCCGCTCCTTCTCCTGCCCCATGCTCGTCCAGACGTCGGTGTAGACGCAGGCGGTGTCTTGGACGGCCGCCACCGGGTCGGTCGTCTCCTCGATTTCGGCGTTGGGGAGGATGTCGCGGAGGTGGTTGCGGAAGGCCTCGTCGAACTGGAAGCCCTCGGGAGCGGCGAGGACAAACCGCATCCCCAGCAAGCCACAGACGACCGCCAGCGACCGGGCGACATTGTTGCCGTCGCCGACGAACGTCAGCGTCAGGCCGGCGAGCCTGCCGACATGGGCGCGGAGGGTGTAGAGATCGGCGAAGGCCTGGCAAGGATGGCAGTAATCGGAGAGGCCGTTGATCACCGGCACGCTCGAGACGGCGGCGAGCGATTGGATCGTCTCGTGGGCCTTCGTGCGGCAGACGATGACGTCGACGTATTCACTGAGCACCCGGCCGAAGTCGGCGATGCTCTCGCGCGATGACGAGAAGCCCGCCTCGTCGCCGAGGAACACCGCGGCGCCGCCGAGATGGACCATCGCCGCCTCGAAGCTGACCCGCGTCCGCAGGCTCGGCTTCTCGAACACCAGCCCGAGGACGCGGCCCGGGAAGAGCGGCTCGCGCAGGCCAGCGTCGACCTTCGTCTCGAGATCTTTCGAGATGGCGAACACGGCCTCGATCTCGTGGGCTGTGAGATCTTCGGGAACGATGATGTGACGGAGCATGATGGCAGTCAGGCGCGGGAGGCCACCTCGACGATCGCGTCGCCGAGACGGTCGCAGCCGTCGTGGATGTCCTCGGGGGTGATGTTCATCGCGGGGAGGAGACGGATGACGCGTCCCTGCGTGCAGTTGACGAGGAGATTCTTCTCGAGGGAGGCCTCGACGACCGCCGCGCCGTCGATCGCCAGCTCGATGCCGATCATCATGCCGATGACGCGGACGTCACGGATGGCGTCACAGCGATCCCGGAGCGCCTCGAGCCGCTCGCGGAACAGCGACGCCGCGGCGCCGACATGGGCGAGGAGCCCCTCGTTCTCGATCATCTCGATGGCGGCGATCCCGGCCCGGGCAGCAATCGGATTGCCACCGAACGTGGAAGCGTGCATCCCCGGCCGGAGGTGCCGGGCAAGCTCCGGGGTGGTGAGCATCGCGCCGCCGGCCACCCCCGCGCACAGGCTCTTGGCGAGCGTGATCACGTCGGGGCGGACGCCGAAGTGCTGGTAGCCGAACCATTCGCCCGTCCGGCCGCAGCCCGACTGGACCTCGTCGAAGGCGAGGACGAGATCGCGTTCGTCGCAGATCCGCCTGAGCCCCTCGAGGAAGCCCGGCGGGGCGGGGACAACGCCCCCCTCGCCGAGGATCGGCTCGATGAGGATCCCGCCGGTGTGGTCGTCGACGAGCTGCGTCACGGCGTCGAGATCGCCGTGGGGGGCGTATTGAAAGCCGGAGAGCATCGGCCCCAGGCCTTCGTGGTATTTCGGCTGGGCGGTGGCCGTGACGCTGCCGAACGTGCGGCCGTGGAAGCCACCGCGGAAGGTGATGACCTTGTACTTCACGCCATCGGTGCGGAGGCGGATGAGCTTGATCGCCGCCTCGTTGGCCTCGGTGCCGGAATTGCAAAAGAAGGCCTGTCCGCCGAAGCTCCGCTCGGAGAGAAGCCGGGCCCATTCCCCCTGGGCCTCGGTGTACCAGGTGTTGGGGACATGGATCAGCCGCGCGATCTGCTCCTGCACCGCCTTGACCACCGGCGCCGGGCAGTGGCCGAGGAGGTTACAGCCCCAGCCTGGGAAGAGGTCGAGATACTCGCGCCCCTCCGCATCCCAGACTTTCGATCCCACGCCGCGTTCGAGGCAGATCGGGAACCGCCTGTAGTTGGGGACGACGTAGCGGTCGAAGGTGTCGATCACTGCCTTCGTGGCGGCACCGTGGGTCTCGATGGTGGACATGCGGGGCTCCTGACCTGGGGGCACTGGAGTCGTCGAAACAACACTGGGGGCGTCGGAACGGGAAGAGAAGTCGGAACGAGAAGCGGAAAAGCGCGGATGGAATCGACGCTTTCTGGGAAGGGCTACGAGGCGTTCCCCGCGCGGATCGAGGAGGCGAGGGCATCGTCGCGGACGAGCTCGGTGCCGACGCCGCTGGTGGTGTAGATCTCGAGCAGGAGCGAATGGCGGAGCCGGCCGTCGATGATGTGGATCTTCTTGACGCCCTGCTCGAGCGTCTCCAGGCAGCCTTCGATCTTGGGGATCATCCCGGCGGCGATCGTGCCGTCGGCGATCAGTCGCCGGGCTTCGCTTGCGGTGAGGGAGTGGATGAGGCTCTCCGGATCGTTGATGTCGCGGAGGACGCCGGGGATGTCGGAGAGGACGACGAGTTTCTCGGCGCCGATCGCCGCGGCGACGGCGGTGGCGGCGGTGTCGGCGTTGACGTTGAGCTTCCCGCCGTCGACGCCCATCGCCATCGACGGGATCACCGGCACCTGACCGGCGTAGGTGAGGTTGTCGATCGTCAGCCGGTCGACACGCGTGACGGAGCCGACGTGGCCCAGGTCGATCGCCTCTCCGCCCGGCCCGGCGAGCGCGAGCCGATCGCCGAAGAGGACGTTCGTGGAGAGGAAATTGAGTGACATCGCCCGGCCGCCATATTCCTCGAGGCGGGCGACGAGGTCATGGTTGAGCTCGGTGGCAAGGACCTTTTCGACGATGGCCAGGGTGGCGTCGTCGGTGTAGCGCCGGCCCTGAACGAATCGCGGCGCGAGCCCGGCGTCGTCCATGGCCCGGCTGATCGCCTTTCCACCACCGTGGACGACCACGATCCGCATCCCGAGGGTCGACATGAAGACGATGTCGACGAGGAGATGGCGGAGGGAATCGGGGTGTTCGACGACGCTGCCACCGAGCTTGATGACGGTGGTCGTGTCGCGGAACTTGCGGATCCACCCGAGGGCCTCGATGAGGGTGTCGGCCTTCTGGATCGCCTTCTGCTGGGCCTTGACGGCGGAGGGGAGGGTGGCCACGAGAGGGCTTTCCGGAAATGGCTGAGGCCCTGGCCGGGAGGCGGAAAGCCGCCGGGGGCATCGCGGAAAGCGAACGAGTGTACCAGCGCCCCGAGGGGGCTCCCATCGAGTTTTTTCAGCCCCGTCCTGTGGCTGATGGGGCGGGAACGGAAGCCGGGGCGCCGGGGGAGGCCGACTTGACGGAACGCCCTGGCGCGGTAGCCTTTCATCTGTTTTATGGATGATGTCGGGCTGCATCATCTGTTTTTCTCATTCCGTAGTCGGTCGGCGGCGGCGTCCATGAACCTCAAATCACTCAAAGTCTTCTGCGACATCGTCGTCCGGCGAAGCTTTTCGCGTGCCGCGGAGGACAACGGGATTTCGCAGTCGGGGGCCAGTCAGGTCGTCAGCCAACTCGAACACCGGCTGGGTGTGCAGCTCATCGAGCGGTCGAAGCGCCCCCTGCTCCCCACCCGCGAAGGGCAGGTGTTCTTCGACGGCTGCCGGAAATTGATCGCCCGGTATGACGCACTCGAGGACGAAGTCCGAACGCTCCACGAAGAGGTCGCCGGCCGGGTTCGCGTGGCGGCGATCTATTCCGTCGGCCTCCACCACATGAGCCGAGCGGTGCAGGAGTTCACCACCCTCCATCCCCGGGCCAATGTCCGCCTCGAATACCTCCACCCCGATCGGGTGCTGGAATCGGTCGAGAGTGGCCAGGCCGATCTGGGCCTCGTCAGCTACCCGCGGAGCACGAAGACTCTCGAGGCGGAGCCGTGGCGCGAGGAGCCCTTCGTGCTCGTCTGTGCCCCAGCCCACTCCCTCGCCTCCCGGGATTCGGTCCGTCTCGAAGATCTCGACCAGCTGCCGCTTGTCGGCTTCGACCCCGATCTCGTCATCCGCCACGAGCTCGACCGGGTGCTCGCGGCGCACGGCGCCGAGCCGGACGTCGTGCTGGAGTTTGACAACATCGAGACGATCAAGCGGGCCGTCGAGATCGACGCTGGCGTGGCGCTCCTCCCGGAGCCGACCGTCGGGCGAGAAGTGGCCGCCGGAACGCTTCGCGCCATCCCGCTCGATGGACCCACCGGCAGCGACCTCGTCCGCCCCCTCGGCATCATCCGGGTTCGCGGCAAGCCGCTGCCGCCGACGGCCGGACGGTTCCTCGATTTCCTCCGCCAGCAGGGGGGAGAGCCGGCAGCCCCTCCCCTTCGCGACTCGGTCGCAACGCCGGCCCCGAAAGTCCGTCGTCCCCGGGCTGTCGCAGCGGCCCCGACCTGATCCCTGTCCTCAACCAGATCCCTGTCCCCGCCTTGATCCCTGTCCGAACGCTCCGAGCTGTCTATCGATCGATGGTTTCCGTCCGTCCTTGATCCGCCCTCAAGTGCCTCCGTCGAGCATGCCATGACACGCATCCCAGATTCCCGCCCCTCCGCTGCCCCGATCGCCCGCGGTGTTCCGTCGGCGCCACGTTCGCCGGGCCTTCCGGCGGCCGAGGGGCTCTACGATCCTGCCAACGAGCACGATGCCTGTGGCGTCGGGTTTGTCGTCAACATGCACGGCCGGCGCAGCCACGGAATCGTCCGTCAGGGGCTCGAAGTCCTGGAAAACCTCACCCACCGCGGCGCCTGCGGGTGCGATCCGCTCACCGGCGACGGGGCCGGCATCCTCATCCAGATGCCGCAGGAGTTTTTCAACGCCGTCACGCCGCAAGCCGGCATCCGGCTCCCCGCCCCCGGCGACTGGGCCGTCGGCAACGTCTTCCTTCCGCCGGCCCCCGAGGAGCAGGAGAGCGCCGAGGCGTTCTTTTCCCGGATCTGCCAGGAAGAGGGGCAGGAGTTCCTCGGCTGGCGGACGGTGCCGGTCGACAATCGCTCCATCGGCGCCACGGCCCGTGAGGTCGAGCCGATGGTGCGGCAAGCGTTTGTCGGCCGCGGGAAGAAGACGCCCCGCGACCAGTTCGAATGGAAGCTGTTCGTGATCCGCAAGCGCTTCGAGATCGAACTCGGCGAACTCGGCCTCACCGGGCAGACCTTCGCCTACATCTGCTCGCTCTCGTCCCGGACGATCGTCTACAAGGGGCTCTTGCTTGCCGATCAGGTCGACAAGTTCTACCCCGACCTCTCCGACGCGCGGATGGTGTCGGCCTTGGCGCTCGTTCATCAGCGCTACAGCACCAACACCTTCCCCACCTGGGATCTCGCCCATCCGTTCCGGTTCCTCGCCCACAACGGCGAGATCAACACCGTCCGCGGCAACATCAACTGGATGCACGCCCGCGAGAGCATGCTCGCCCATCCGGTGTACGGGCCCGACATGAAGAAGATCCTTCCGGTGGTCCGCGCCGGCGGAAGCGATTCGGCGACCCTCGACAACGTCCTCGAGCTCCTCGTCCTCGGTGGCCGTCCGATCGAGGAGGCGGTGAGCATGCTCGTGCCCGAGCCGTGGAGCGGGCATGAGACGATGGCCGACGACCTCAAGGCCTATTACGAATTCCAAGCCTGCCTCATGGAGCCGTGGGACGGCCCGGCGGCGCTGGCCTTCACCGACGGCCTCCGGATCGGCGCCACGCTCGACCGCAATGGCCTGCGGCCGGGGCGTTGGTGGCAGATGAAGGACGGCCTGGTCGTGATGGCCAGCGAAGCCGGAGTGCTGCAACTCCCGGCTGCCGACGTCGTCCGCAAGGGGCGGCTCCGTCCCGGGCGGATGTTCCTCGTCGACACGAAGGAAGGGCGGATCGTCGAGGATGACGAGATCAAGCAGAAGCTCGCCGGCGCCCAGCCGTGGCGGGAATGGATCAGCTCCCGGCAGGTTCGCCTCGATGCCCTGCCCGACCCGGCCAACGTCGGCGAGGTGACCGTTTCCCGCGCGGTCGAGCAATCCGACATGAGCGGCGCTTCCGGCACCGCCCCCCGGGCGGTCGATTCCTGGCATGCCGCCGGCGTGGCCGGCGAACGCTCGAGCCTCCTCGAGCTCCAGCGGCTCCACGGCTACACGCTCGAGGATCTCAAAGTGATCCTCGCGCCGATGGCGACCGATGGCGCCGAGCCGATCGGCTCGATGGGCAACGACACGCCGCTGGCGATCCTCTCCGACCGTCCGCAACTTCTCGCCAACTATTTCAAGCAACTGTTCGCGCAGGTCACCAATCCGCCGCTCGACGCGATCCGCGAAGAGATCATCACCTCGATGATCACGACGATCGGCTGCGAGGGGAACCTCCTCGACACCTCCCCCGAGCAGTGCCGGCTCCTTCGCCTGGAGACGCCGGTGATTACGAATGCCGAGTGCGCCCGGCTCAAGGCCCTCGTCGGCTCCGCGGCCAAGCCGGGCCTCGTCTCCCGCACCCTCACGCTCCTTTACCCGGCCGGTTCCGGGGCCGCCGGCCTCCGCGCCCGGCTCGATGAACTGCGGGCCGAGGCGTCGAAGGCAATCGCCGACGGCGTCACGATCCTCATCCTCTCCGACCGCGGTGCCTGCCGGGAGATGGCGATCGTGCCGGTGCTGTTGGCAACGGCCGGCGTCCATCACCACCTCGTCCGCGAGGGGACGAGGACGCGCTGCGGGCTCGTCGTCGAGACGGCCGAGGCCCGTGAGGTGCATCACTTCGCCCTCCTCACCGGCTACGGGGCCGGCGCGGTCAATCCCTGGCTCGCCTTCGCCACGCTCGACCAGATGCGGGCCGAGCGGATCGTCAGCGCCGACTACCCCCGAGAGAAGCTCCACAAGAACTTCATCAAGGCGGCGACGAAGGGGCTGCTCAAGGTGATGAGCAAGATGGGGATCTCCACGCAGCAGAGCTACCGCGGCGCGCAGATCTTCGAGGCGGTCGGCCTCGAGCAGGGGCTCGTCGACGAGTTTTTTACCCGCACCCCGAGCCGGATCGGCGGCATCGGCCTCGACGGCATCGCCGCAGAGATGCTCCGCCGCCACGAGCACGCCTGGCCTCGCAATCAGGTGGCCCAGGCCCTCGAGCTCGATGTCGGCGGCCGCTACGCCTGGCGGCGAAAGGGGGAGGCGCATGTCCTCTCGCCGGACGTCGTCGCCACGCTCCAGCGGGCGACGCAAATCAACAGTCCGGAGGAGTTTCGCAAGTATCAAAAGCTCATCGACGATCAGCAGACGAAGCTCCTCACGCTCCGCGGGCTCCTCGACTTCCGCACCGACGGGGTGGCCGTGCCGCTCGAGGAGGTCGAGCCGGCCAGGGAGATCGTGAAGCGGTTTGCCACCGGCGCGATGTCGTACGGGTCGATCTCGAAGGAGGCCCACGAGACGCTCGCGGTGGCGATGAACCGGCTCGGCGGCTGGAGCAACACCGGCGAAGGGGGCGAGGACCCGGTCCGCTACCAGCTCGAACCTTCGGGCGACAGCAAGAACTCGAAGATCAAGCAGGTGGCCAGCGGCCGCTTCGGCGTCACGAGCCTCTACCTCGTCAACGCCAAGGAGCTCCAAATCAAGATGGCCCAGGGGGCCAAGCCGGGCGAGGGCGGACAGCTGCCCGGGCACAAGGTCGACCGTGAGATCGCCCGCATCCGCCACTCCACGCCGGGCGTGGGGTTGATCTCGCCGCCGCCGCATCACGACATCTACTCCATCGAGGATCTCGCCCAGCTGATCCACGATCTCAAGAACGCCAACCACCACGCCCGGATCAGCGTCAAGCTCGTGGCGGAGGTCGGCGTCGGGACGGTGGCGGCGGGGGTCTCGAAGGGGAAGGCCGACGTCGTCCTCATCTCCGGCCACGACGGCGGCACCGGGGCCAGTCCGCAGACGTCGATCATGCATTGCGGCCTGCCGTGGGAGCTCGGCCTCGCCGAGGCCCATCAGGTGCTCGTCATGAACAATCTCCGCGGCCGGATCACCGTCCAGACCGACGGCATGATCCGCACCGCCAAGGACGTCGCGATCGCCACGATGCTCGGCGCCGAGGAGTTCGGCATCGCCACCGGGGCGCTGGTCGTGATCGGCTGCATCATGATGCGGAAGTGCCACCTCAACACCTGCCCGGTCGGCATCGCCACGCAGGATCCCGAGCTCCGGGCCCGGTTCAACGGCCAGCCGGAGCACGTCGTCAACTTCTTCTTCCTCCTCGCCGAGGAGCTGCGGGAGCTGATGGCGAAGCTCGGCTTCCGCACCGTCGAGGAGATGGTGGGGCGCGTCGACCGGCTCGACACGCGGGCGGCGATCGCCCACTGGAAGGCGAAGGGACTCGACTTCTCCACGATCCTCCACAAGCCGGAGGTGCCGGCCCACGTGAAGACCCACCGGGTCGAATCGCAGGACCACGGGATCGCCGAGTCGCTCGACATGACGACGCTCCTGCCGGCCTGCCGGCAAGCGATCGAGGAGCGGAAGCCCGTCGTCCTCGACCTCCCGATCCGCAACATCAACCGCACCGTCGGCACGATCCTCTCCAGTGAGATCACCCGCCGCCATGGCGCGGCCGGGCTCCCCGACGGCACGATCCGCATCAACTTCTCAGGCACCGCCGGCCAGAGCTTGATGGCCTTTGGCGTGCCGGGGGTGACGGTGACCGTCGAGGGGGATGTCAACGATTACTGCGGCAAGGGGCTCTCCGGGGGGCGTGTCGTCGTCAAGCCGTCGCGGCAGGCGTCGTTTGCCGCCGAGGAGAATGTCATCGCCGGCAACGTCGTCCTCTACGGGGCGACCAGCGGCGAGGTCTTCATCCGCGGCATCGCCGGCGAACGGTTCTGCGTCCGCAACAGCGGCGCCGAGGCGGTCGTCGAAGGGGTCGGTGACCATGGCTGCGAGTACATGACAGGCGGCCGGGCGGTGATCCTCGGCGAGACGGGGCGCAACTTCGCCGCCGGCATGAGCGGCGGGATCGCGTACGTCTGGGATGCCAAGGGCACCTTCCGCCCCCAGGTCAACAAGGAGATGGTGGAACTGGAAGCCCTCGACTCGGGCGACGTGGAATACCTCCGGTCGCTCATCGAGAAGCATGTCGAGCTCACCGGCAGCGCCCGCGGCCGCGCGATCCTCGACGGCTGGGCCCAGGAGCAGTCGCGGTTTGTGAAGGTGATGCCGACCGACTACAAGCGGGCAATGCTCGAGCTCAGGAAATTGCAGGAAAAAGAACAGGACGAGGCCCGCAGGGCGGAGGTGAAGATCCATGGGTGAAGCACGCGGATTCATGAAGTATGAGCGGCAGATCTCCGGCAAGGAGCCGGTGGCTGACCGCCTCAAGCACTACAACGAGTTTCTCACGATCCTCCCCCAGGAGGAGATGACGAAGCAGGGGGCCCGCTGCATGGACTGCGGCGTGCCCTTCTGCCACACCGGCTGCCCCCTCGGGAACATCATTCCCGACTTCAACGACCTCGTGTACCGCGGCCAGTGGCACGAGGCCGCCCAGCGCCTCCATGCCACGAACAACTTCCCCGAGTTCACGGGGCGCGTCTGCCCGGCGCCGTGTGAGTCGGCCTGCGTGCTCGGCATCAACGCCGATCCGGTCGCCATCAAGCAGATCGAGATGACGATCGCCGACCGGGCCTTCGAGGAGGGCTGGGTCGTGGCTCAGCCACCGACGGAGCGCACGGGCAAGCGCGTGGCCGTGGTGGGAAGCGGACCGGCGGGCCTGGCTGCCGCGCAGCAGCTCAACCGCGCCGGCCATCTCGTCACCGTCTTCGAGCGCTCGGATCGGCCCGGCGGCCTGCTCATGTACGGCATTCCCGACTTCAAGCTCGAGAAGGCCCGCGTCTGGCGGCGCGTCCGCCAGATGGAGGAGGAGGGGATCGAGTTCCGCTGCGGGGTGAACGTCGGCCAAGACGTCTCCGCCGAGCAGCTCACGAAGGATTACGACGCCGTGTTGCTGACGGGCGGCTCGACGCTCGGGCGCGACCTGCCGATCCCCGGCCGCGAGCTCGACGGGGTGCACTACGCGATGGAGTTCCTCCCGCAGCAGAACAAGCGCAATGCGGGGGACGAGGTCCAGGGGCAGCTTTCGGCGACGGGCAAGCATGTGGTCGTGATCGGCGGTGGTGACACCGGCAGCGACTGCGACGGCACGAGCAACCGCCAAGGGGCGAAGTCGCTGGTGCAGTTCGAGCTTCTCCCCAAGCCGCCGGATGTCGGCAACTACCCGCGCCGCGACGAACGGCCGACGAGCACGCCGTGGCCGCAGTGGCCTGTGATCCTCCGCACGAGCACCTCCCACGAGGAAGGCTGCCGGCGCGAATGGTGCATCCTCACCAAGGAGTTCCTCGGCGACGAGCAGGGGAAGCTCAAGGCCCTCAAGACCGTCCGCATCGAGTGGTACACCGATCCGGGGAGTGGGCAATTCAAGTTCAAGGAAGTGCCCGGCAGCGAAGAGGAATGGCCCTGCCAGCTGGCGCTGTTGGCGATGGGATTTGTCGGCCCGGAGAAGCAGGGGCCGATCGCCGAGCTCGGCCTCGAACTCGATCCTCGTGGCAACCTCAAGGCTGGCGCCGACTACAAGACGAGCCGCGAGGGCGTCTTTGCCGCCGGCGACATGCGCCGCGGCCAATCGCTCGTCGTGTGGGCAATCCACGAGGGGCGCGAGGCGGCCCGGTCGATCGATCTGTGGCTGATGGGGCAGACCCATCTCCCCAGCGTGTCGGCGGGTGAGTTTGCCGTCCACGCCTGAGACGGCGCCGGGCTTCGGATGGACTCCATGAATCGCACGTCGGGGCATCGGCCAGATGAGGTCGATGCCCCGACGCTCTTTGTGCGGTGTGGGTGACCTGCCTGTCGGTGGTTCGTCGGCGGGGCCGGCAAAAGTTTCGTCGTTCCTCGGAGGACCTCGTCACTCCTCAAGCGTTCGCCGATCCCCGCCTCGCCTGTGCGCTGGGGTTCGAAAGCACAACTTCAACGCTCTGCAGCGAGGGGTCGCCCGTGCTCCGTAAGCCGGCGTAGGATGCGAGCGCAGCCATGGATGGCGAAGCGAAGCAGGCTCCGAGCGAACGGAGGCCACGAAGGCCGAAGTGAGCGTCCGGCGACGGGGCACGGGCGACCCCGAAGCCACGTTTGACCTGCTTGGAAATAGCTCGCTTCCGCAGGCCTAGCCCCGAACGCCGAGCCCGAGCGTGTCGCGGCAGTAGCGGATGCTCCGCTCGAGGTCGGCGAGCTGATAGGCCTGCTCGGCTCCCTTGCGGGCGTCGCCATCGGGGGCTTGAAAGGGATCGATGGCATGGCCGCGGCGGGCGAGGGCCTCGAAGCGGGCGAAGTCGGCAGCCGGCATCGCCGGGAAGGCCTTCCAGAAGTCGGGCTCGAGGAAGGGAAGCTCGCGGGCGAAGCCGGAGATCGTCTCGATGTGGACAACCACGTCGGGGCAATGTTTCTGGAAATGATCGAAGAACGTCGGCAGGTCGACGCACCCTTCCCCCATCGCCGTCCACTGCACCTTCGCCCCCTTCTCGCTCGGCCACACCTGGCCGTCGCGGAGGCTCGTCGTGACGACATACGGGGCGAGGGTTTCGAGCGCGGCGAGGGGATCCTCGAGCGTCCAAAGGGCGTTGCCGGAATCGAAGTTGACGCCGACGAAGTCGGGGCCGGCCTCTTCGACGAGCCGGGCGAGCTCGCGGGAGTGGAGGTCGCCGGCGTGGTTTTCCACGGCGATCTTTACTCCGGCGTCGATCGCCCGCGACCTGCAGGCCTTGAGAACCTCCACCGTGTCGGCGATCCGGGCGTTTATACCGCCGTCGGTGAGCCGGTCTTGATGGTTGCCGAGAATCACCCGGAAGGCCTTCGAGCCGAGATCCTTCGCCATCCGGATTCCAAGGGCGAGGTGGTCTTCGGCGCTGCCCCAATCCTTGCGGAAGGTCGTGGACGTCGGGCAGATGCTCCACGAGCCGAGCTCGAGGCCGACGCCGCGGTCGGAGGCATAGCGGCCGATCTCGTCGAGCGAGTCGTCGTCGGTCTGCCCGCCGAAGGGGCCGAAGTCGGTGATGAAGAGCGAATCACAGCCGAGCTTCTCGGCGTGATCGACCAGCTCGCGGGCGTTCCATCCCATCGCCCGAACGGCGAAGTTGTCGAAGCCGAGGGGGATCCCCCGACGACGGATCGAGGGGACCGGATCGGCGGCGGCGGCCGTCGCCGCGGCGAGAAGCCCTCCGACGAGGCCACGGCCGAGGGCGCGGCGGGAAAGAACGGACTGGTTCATCTTTGGGTGCATGGTGTTCGGGTTCACGGTCATGTTTATGGAGGGCACTTTGACACAACCACCGGGAGGCTTCAACGCTTCTCGCCGCGACGCTGCTTGGGCGCTGGGGGGGAGCCGGGCTTGAGGGCGACATCGAGGCCGCCGTCGAAGCTGGCCAGTTCCCCCGGTGGGGCGTTGAGCTTGAGATAGAGCCCGCCTGTCGTGATGGCGGTGAACCTGGCCGCCTCCCCTTCGGCGACGACGACGAACCGGGGCCGGCCCCCTTCATTGGGGACGGCCCACTGGGCGACAAGGAGCCGGCCGAGGGGGCGACCGCGATACCAGCGGAGCGAGATCCCGTCGGCCGTGCTCTCCAGATCGATCGTCCCGGCCCGTCCGACTCCCGCCCGCCCGGAGGCAACGAGCTCGGCCTGTTCCCCCTCCTTCATCGACCAGCCACTCGGCTGCCAGCCCCGGTCGGCCGCGACGACGAGCTTCGCGGGGGCTTTGAGTGGCCGTCCGTCGGTCCAATCGATGGCGGAGCGGCTGAAGTCGTAGCCATGATCGAGGTCGTCGGTGAAGGCATCGAAGTCACGGGCGGCAAGATCGCCATCCCAGCCGTCACTGGCCTCGAGCCGGGTGGTGAGGCGGGCATCGAGGGGGCCTGCCTCGAGCGTCTGAAAACGTCTGGTGTGGGACGGATGCCCGGCGAGGAGGGCTGTCGCCGCCCAACTCGTCGCATAGGTGGGGATGTCATGGCGCGGCGACGGGGGCGTAGCGAAGACGTCGGAGAGCCCCGGGATTTCGCCGCTCGTCCGGAGCCGGCGGATCGCCTCGATTCGGCCGAGCTGCTCGACTTCGTCGGCGCGGCGCGGGATCGGCGTCGGCTCGAAGTGCCCCGCCTCGAGGCGGTGGGTGGCGAGGAGCTCGGCAATCCCTTCGGTGTACCAGGTGGGGGCGGAGAGCCCGCGGAGCGTGAGGGTGAAGGCATGGACGCCTTCGTGGAGGAGGAGGTGGCGGCGGTAGGCGGGGTTGGCCGGATCGACGAGCCAGAAGCGGTTGCGATCGCAGAAGCCGTTTGCAAAGTCGGGCACCGTGCCATCGTCGGGGAGAAGACCGGCGATGCGGAATGCCTCCCGATCCGACATCAGGCATCCGCAGGCGCGCCACGAGGGCACGCTCTTCGGATCGAGCGAGTAGTGATCGCACCAGACGGCGAAGGCCTCGTCGAAGATCCGCGGCAGATCGTCGACGCCGTCGCCGGCCCGCGCTGGCCGGTCGGTCACGAGGACGAGCCTTTCTCCGGAGACGACGCGGAGCCCGGCCCGGCGGGCCATGGCCTCGAGCCGTGCGACATCGACCATCGCCCCCCGGGGCGGCTCGTCAGCCACGACGACGCCGGGATCCGCCGGCGCGACCGCGACGAGGAGCGCGACGAGGAGCGCGACGCGACGCAGGAGTGCTCCCCACCGCACGGTCCGTTGCTTGTGTTGCGTGGTCACCACGGCTCTTCCTCTTGCCTGGGTCTGGGTTGGTGCGCCGGCATCCGGATGAGGCGTGACAGGCTTCCCCAGTTCAACCCAAGCCCCCAGATCGCCGCAAGGTTGCCGTCCCGGGCCGCTGCGGCTGAATCCACAGGTCCGATTCTTCCGATCGAAGGGGGGAGCGGGAGCCGCCGGCACCCCACTGGCGACGGGCCGGGCAAAAAGGCGTGGCTGTGCCAAGGATCAATCGGCAATTCGAGCCGGGGGCGATGGTGGAAGGGGGCCATCGGCGCCGAAGGTCTGCGCCGTGGGCCACGACCGGCTCGAGGCTGTGGCTGGCCGTGGCCCTCGCGCTTCTGATGGGGGGATGGGGGGCGC
>Ga0208249_1000373_pt1 | contig 14751 bp, 8 predicted proteins | sample CryBogmetaGMA1M_FD_184546 | JGI IMG/M metagenome (GOLD analysis project Ga0208249, IMG submission 184546) | Freshwater microbial communities from Crystal Bog, Wisconsin, USA - MA1M (SPAdes) | ecosystem: Environmental > Aquatic > Freshwater > Lake | place: Crystal Bog, Wisconsin, USA | collected...
CCTGAGGTTCCTGATGTACCATCTGTTCCATTAGAACCTGAAGTACCTGAAGTTCCGTCTGTTCCGTTTGAGCCAGAAGTACCTGATGTACCATCTGTTCCGTTACTACCACTTGTTCCTGAAGTACCATCCGTACCATTACTACCACTTGTTCCTGAAGTACCATCCGTACCATTACTACCACTTGTTCCTGAAGTACCATCTGTACCATTAGAACCTGAAGTACCATCTGTACCATTAGAACCTGAAGTACCTGATGTACCATCTGTTCCGTTAGAACCTGATGTTCCTGAGGTACCATCCGTTCCATTACTACCACTTGTTCCTGAAGTCCCGTCTGTACCATTGGAACCTGAAGTTCCTGATGTTCCGTCTGTACCATTACTACCTGATGTACCACTTGTTCCATCCGTTCCGTTTGAGCCTGAAGTTCCTGAGGTTCCTGATGTACCATCTGTTCCATTAGAACCTGAAGTACCTGAAGTTCCTGATGTTCCGTTTGAGCCAGAAGTACCTGATGTACCATCTGTTCCGTTACTACCACTTGTTCCTGAAGTACCATCCGTACCATTAGAACCAGATGTTCCTGATGTTCCATCTGTACCATTCGAACCAGAAGTTCCTGAAGTACCATCTGTACCGCTTATTCCTGAAGTACCGTCTGTACCGTTACTACCGCTTGTTCCTGAAGTACCGTCTGTACCGTTACTACCGCTTGTTCCTGAAGTACCGTCTGTACCATTTGAACCATTAGTTCCTGAAGTACCATCTGTTCCATTAGAACCTGAAGTACCATCTGTTCCATTAGAACCTGAAGTACCATCTGTTCCATTAGAACCTGAAGTACCATTAGTACCATTTGAGCCAGAAGTTCCGTTAGAACCTGATGTTCCTGATGAACCACTTGTTCCTGATGAACCACTTGTTCCTGAGCTACCATTTGTTCCGTCTAATCCTGAAGTTCCTGATGAACCATTAGTTCCATTTGTACCAGATGTCCCTGAAGAACCATTTGAACCACTTGTCCCCGAAGAACCATTTGTACCACTTGTTCCCGAAGAACCATTTGTACCAGATGTACCATCAATTCCGCTAACCCCTGAAGTTCCACTAGTTCCACCTGTTATTGTTACTGTAATATTTCCGTTTCCGTTATTTGTTACAACCGCACCACTGAATGTAATTCCTGAAACAGGATTTACCGTTGTTGTTCCATCTCCAACTGATAAGGCTGAACCTGACCCTGAAGTTATACCTGTAATTGATACCGCAGTACCATCACTATTATTTAAAGTTAAAGTTGAACTTCCGCTATTATATGTTCCTCCTGTAACAGTTCCTGTAAAACCTGTAATTGATACTGTTCCGCCAGAACTATCAAACAAGCTTAATGTTGTTGTTGCAGAATAATAAGTTCCACCTGTAATTGTCGTATTATTAAAATCAGCTATTACCCATCTTGCATCTGCTTTTGTTACACCACTTACTCCTTCAACCGTTGAACCAGTCCATGCATTCATCAAATTTTGACCTGCACCTGTTGTATTGAATACTTGATAACCTGTTTCTAATTCAAAAACATCTCCAGCAGCAACTGCTAAGTTCCAAAGAGAATCATAATTAGGTATTGTATATTGGTAAGTTGTCTGAGCTTGATGAACATATACCAACATCCCTAATCTTCTTCTACCCGAAGAGATTCCATCATTATATAAGTTTAATTGGTTGATTACAGGCGGATTATATGGGACATAACCACCACAAACAAAACTAATTGGAATAGTATTTCCACTATAGAATACTTGACCTCCGTCGTTGTATGTTTGAGTAGGAATCGTCCAATTTAAGTCAGATAACGACCAAACTTCTTGATAACCTCCGACGGTATTTACACTAAAATTTACACCAGTATCTGCAGCTCTTTCTACTGAAAAAGGTGAAAACACTAAACTGTCTGATGTAGGGTTTTTATAATTAAAGCTCATTTTTTTTTATTTTTCTTTTATTCTTTTTTTTTATTTTATAAATAGTTCTAAACCAACGTTCCTCCTTGGAAGTAGTTTGGTAATCCTGCTGGTGATATTTGGAACGATGTGGAACTATATGTACTGTACATTCTATAAGTTCCTGCTGGTATATTTGTACTACCAGAGTAGTTTATTACTAAACTATTATATGTATTACTCATAGTTCTTGATAACATTCCACCTGGAGATGTTCCGTTTTTAACTGTTGAATACTTCTGTCCATTAGTCGCTCCTGTTGAAACAAATACTGTAATCCAAGTTGTTGCTGAAAAATAAGCCGCTGGAATTTGAACTGTTTGGAACGTATAAGCCACGATTGCATTACCATAAACATCAAATCCACCAGATGTTGTTGATATTGGTGCTTGAATTATTGCTGGTTCATTAACTCCCCATCCTGAGTAACTTAAGTAAGAATTCATTTGAGCATCAAATGTTGCTTGGTTTGTTGATGGTGCTGTTGGAACCACATTAAAACCTTTCCAAGTACTACCTTGCGATAACATGTAGCTAGATAAAGGTGCTGTACTTCCCACTCCACTAACATCAAAGAAAATGTATGCATATAACGCAGGTTTAGTAGGTGTTGGTGAAGGTGTTTGTGTTGGCGTTTCACTCGCCGTTGGAGTCAATGTTTGTGTCGCTGTAACCGATGTTGTCGGAGTCATTGTCTGAGTCGGAGTCATCGTTTGAGTTTGTGTAGGTGTAAGTGTCGGTGTAGCCGTAGTTGTTACCGAAGGAGTTGGTGTTAGTGACTCCGTTGGTGTTACAGTTGGTGTTGGTGTAGGCGTTGGTGTGTCACTTGCCGATGCTGTGATTGACGGTGTTGGTGTTACCGTTTCAGTTGGTGACGCGGTTATACTTGGTGTAGGTGTATTTGTTGGTGTTTCACTTGGAGTAACTGAAGGTGTTTGCGTTGTTGTTGGAGTTTGTGTTATTGTATTTGTTGGTGTTACCGAAGGTGTAACTGAAGGAGTCTGAGTTGGTGTTTGAGTTGTTGTAGGTGTATTTGTTGGAGTTTGAGACGCAGTATTTGTTGGTGTTAATGTTGTAGTGTTAGTTGGAGTTGGAGTTGAAGTCTCAGTATTTGTTGGAGTGTTAGTAGGTGTTTCAGACGGTGTTATTGAAGGTGTTACAGTTGGAGTTGCTGTTGAAGTTGGTGTTACTGCTGGAGTTGCACCAGGACTTAACGTTGGAGTTGTAGTTGGAGTTTGTGTTGGAGTTTCACTTGGAGTTGCAGTATTAGTTGGAGTCTGTGTTGGAGTTTCACTATTAGTCGGTGTTTGTGTTATAGTTTGTGTTGGTGTTAATGTAGGTGTAACACTTGGAGTCTGTGTTGGAGTCTCACTTGGTGTAGGAGTTTGCGTAGGTGTTTCTGAAGCAGTTTGAGTTGGTGTTAATGTCGCAGTGTTAGTCGGAGTTTGTGTTGGGGTTTCTGTATTAGTTGGTGTAGGTGAACTTGTTGGATAAGGTGTTGCTCCAGGACTTAACGTTGGAGTTGGTGTTGGTGTTTGAGTTGATGTATTAGTTGGTGTTTGAGTTATTGTTGGCGTATTAGTTGGAGTCTCGCTTGGCGTTACACTTGAAGTTGGTGTAGGTGTAGCTCCTGCTGTTGCAGTTTGAGTAGGAGTTTGAGTTGGAGTTAGACCAGGTGTTGCAGTTTGAGTTTGAGTTGGAGTTGTAGTACTAGTTGGAGTTACTGTTGGTGTTACTGTCGGTGATGGTGTGATTGATGGTGTTGGAGTTGGTGTTACATTAAATACTGTTGTACCTGTGTCAGCAGAGTAGTTGTAAATTGTTCCTCCATCAACGGCAGTAGTAAATCCTGTTAATGATGCTTGTTGTGTTAAATCAACATATAAACCTTGGATAAAAGTTTGTGTATATCCTGAAATTTGTCCCGAATTAATAGTTACAACAACGTTTTGAGTTATTGGACTACCTGTTGTTGTTTGTAAAATACTTTGGAAATTAACATTAACATCATTATCAACAACATATGATGCAACTGCAGAATATCCCGCACCAATCGAACCTGAGAAGTAATATCCATTAACAACAATTTGGTTAGGTATTAATGATGTCGCGGTTGGTGTTTGAGTTGGAGTTGGGCTTACTCCAGGAGTCGGTGTACGTGTTGGTGTTGGTGTTGGAGTTGCACAACCTAAAGAAACGACTACTCCGTTGAACATATCTGTTCTTGTATACCCCGAACCGAATAAAGATGCATTAACATAAACGCTGAATGGACCTAAAGCGTTTGAGTTGGACGCCAACCTTACAATGTATGTTGTACATGTAGTTGCACTAATTTGTTGTGTTACTGAAGTATCATTACAACCAGGTGCGTTATTTACGACTAATATATTATAAAGGGACATCCGCTGATTTTATTTAATAAATACCGCGTTGATATTATTTGATGAACTTTATTTCAAATTATTTATTTTTAATTAGCAAGATGGATATGATATTTTTAAAGGTTCAACAAAACAACTCGGGTCATCAAATTTGATTGAATTGATAAAACAACTTGGGTCAGCTAACGTGACACCAAAAACACAAGAAGAATTTTGAATATTAATATCAACAACGCAACTTTCCATCTCAATTGTAATTTGGAATGTACATCCAAAAGTACACTGAAGAATTTTGAAAACTTGACACCCATTTGCATCAACCAACAAAATCATAATTTCAGGTGCGGTTTCAAAAATTGAAGGTATTGCCGTGTTATAATAAACTGTTGGAGGAACTGTTGTTCCTGTTGCAATTGTACCAAGTAATGACTGATTATTTCCATAGACGTCTGCTATGTAAACATTAATCGGATATGTACCTCCTGATATGTTTGTAATTCTTACCTGCGTCATGTTAAGCACATTGTATCATATACAATTACAAGGTCAACAATAATTTCTTGTCCGTTAAGTGATGTACCACTTGCGTTTGTTTGAATTGTAATTTGATTTTCAAGTTGATTTATGGTTACATTTCCAATTCCTGGTATACTCAATAATAATTGTGTTAAAGTGTCATAATATAAATTATCACTCGGTGCATCATTTAATGATGTTGATGTATAGAATGTGGCACTTGCAGTATATCCTGCGGGTTTTACATACACATCAATTGAAAATGTTGCTGTTATTAAGTTACAATTTGTATTTCCTGATGTTAAATCAACATACCCTTCATTTAACATTTGTAATAAACCATACTTGACGGGTGAATTAATGTTAAATGATTCGGAACCCATTACGTATGTTTGATAAGATACATAATTAGTGTTACAACTTATTGTTGTACTTCTTTGTTGTGAACATCCATCTGAATCTGTAATAATCAAATTATATGTTCCCGCAGTCAATCCTGATACTTGAATTTTTTGTGGATTTCCAACAACATTATTAGACCAATTAAATGTAAATGGTGGATTTCCCGTAGAAATAAACGCTGTTATTGTTCCGTTATTTCCTGTACCACAAGAAGTACTATATAAAGTATAGTTCAAAGGCTGGCTTGATGGTATATAAACATTTGAAGTTTGTACACAACCTGATGCATCTGTCACAGTAACAACATGAGTACCTGATGGTATGTTTGAAAAAGTTACCTCATTTAAAGAACTATTTTGAATAACAAATAATCCATCAACCGAATAATTTAAAGGTAACGTCGCTCCCGTTGTTGCGGTTATTTGAATTTTTCCATTAATTTGACCACAACTCGTAGGTGTGACCATTGTTGAAATTGTATATTTGTTTTCAGTTAAAATTGTTGTTTCCTGCATAAAAGAACAACCTGAATTATCTTGAACAACTACAGTATACGTCCCTGCCGAAAGAGTTGAAAATAATTGTGTTGTTTGAGATGTACTTACATTTTTTTGGCTTCCGTCAGGATAAATTAATGTATAAATGTATGGCGTTAATCCTCCTGTTACATTAATTGTTATTGAACCATTAGTCGTTGAACAAACAGAATTTTGACCAGTAACAACCACTTTAGATATTCCATTTGGTGATTGAATAGTAATTCCCGCAGTAAAATTACAAAGTCCCGCATCAGTAACTAAAAACCCATAAGCTCCAGCAGAAAGACCTGATAAAGACCAAACATTTGAATACGATACTAATATTGTTCCTGTTGATGCAGAATAATAATAAGGGGCGGTTCCTCCTGTAACTGTAAGATTAATAACACCATCACTATTGAAACATGTTGGTTGTGTGCTTGTAAATCCACCTAACCCCACTGGTGGTACAGTATTTACCGTTGCAGATTTAGATTGAACACATCCAAGAGCATCTGTTACTGTAACCGAATATTGTCCATTAGTTAATCCTGTTATTGCTTGAGTTGTGGCACTATTGCTCCATAAATAAGTGTAAGGACCTTGTCCTGTCTGTCCTGTAACAAATAATTTACCATTTGGTAAATTTGTACAGGTTGAGTTTGGAACCGCGTAAATTCCAAAATCCATTGGATACGATTGTTCGATTATGAAGTTTTGACTTCTTCCTGAACACCCTCCTAAATCATAGGCAACCATATAATAGGTTCCAGCAGTTAAATGAGCAAAAACAACATTTGTTTGATTTGTTGTTGCAGATTGGCTATATGTACCATCACCAAAATACAAGTAATAACTTGTTGATGAATATACGCTTGTTGATGTTCCTGTTACAGAACCATTATTTAAAGCACATGTTGTATTTTGAGTAGAAACTATATTACAACAAAGTCCGCTTGATACTGGTATGTTAACATATACTTCATTATTGACTGGTAAAGCGCTATCATTAATTCTAACACTATAATTACCATACCATAAATTAGTCTTAATTGCTGGTGTCGTTGTTAAAATATCTGTACCTAAGTTAGGTGTAATCCATTGTACAGTGTACGGTGGAATTGCTCCATATGGTAAAATACTTATTCCCCCCAATCCATTTTGAGAACAATCCCCACTAACCGATAAATTATATGATATTGCCGACATTATTGATTATTACAATTTATACTTATGTTTATCCCAACATTCAATGAAACAATATCTTTCAAATTATTAGGTGTACAAGTCAAACTTGTTATTGTTAATGAATTACCATTAAGGAAATAAGTATATCCATAATCATATATATTTGGGAGATATTCAATTAATGCATTTCTCCAAGCCATATTTGTTGGTACATCAACATACCCGTATCCACTATAAAACATTTCTTGTATAATAATATTCCCACCTATTCTTAAATCAACATACCATTCAGTTTGTGTTGAATTTTTAACACATTGGTTTAATGTTAAACCACTTGACGCCAACATACTATTAACTCTATTCGCCAATATACTATTAAAATTACTTACATCAACATCACCATTCAACCAAGGATAAATGTAGAAGTTAACATACTCCGCGGCACATGTAAAATCAAATATATTACCAATAATATAACAAGGTTCAACAGGTACTGGTATAATTTGGCAACCTCTTTGTCTTCTGTAAACAAACTTTTGTTTTTGTAAGATTGAGTTTTCCATCTTAACTCCTGTATTCCAAATTGTTGTTGCAGGAACCATTTGCTCAACTAATTTCATCCAATAAGGACCTAAACCATTTACGTAATCAATTAACTTTTGATAAGTGTATTTGTTATTAGGTAACCCTACAGTTTGTTCTGACTCGATATACTTCCACCATATTGATTGCAATGTTGGATACCCTCCTGTTTTACCATCACTAATCCACTGTCTATTTCTAACATTAATCATGTTCTCCCAAAATGTTTGTGAGAATTCAAAGAATGTTTTTTTCTTTGGTTCAGGATTAACAAAAGTCCAATCAAGTCCACCAGGAACAGGATAACCAACCGTTAAACCTGATTCAGGAATAGGGTAATCGTATCTTCTTGATTCATCCCAAACGTCATAAACTAACCCTTGTGCGGGATTTAAGAATAAATCAACATTCTTAACGTTTAATACTAATCTTTCATCGTCAACATAGTAATACGCATCATAATCACCATCAACCGAAAGTCTGATTTTATTATCTTCTTCTAACCATGATTTTTTATTATCAACAACTTTTTGTAATTTGAAACCTTCAGTCATGTAAGGAAATTGTCTAAATCTATTCAGATAAGGCTGACCATATGTAAATGGTTGAAGTTGAGTTTGAATTGAATAGTTTTGTCCTGTGTAAACATCTCCAGTCAATACAACCTCGTCAGGACTTCTATGCGATGGTGTTTGCTCATACCAACCAGCACCCAACTGAAAAAAGTATGTTTCGGTGTTTAGAGGTGCTTTAGGGAACCCTAAGTCATCTATAGGATAATCGGCTAAGGTTATAGAAACGTCTGAATATGTGTCTGTGGTTGTGAATGCAGTGTATGTTACACCTCTAATCTTATATGTTGAACCAGGTAAATAAGTTGGAGTATTTTGAACGTATGTACCTCCTGATATTTTAGCCCATTGATATGCGAATTGGTCCAAGTTAATTTTTTGGTCCGCTAAGTAGATATGTTCATTATATTCAATCAATGAATCAGGTGCACCAATTAATCTTAACATAAATTCGACTGACCTTCTTGTACCTTTAGATTTGAAAAGGTATGAAGCATTCATAATAAGATTTCTATAATACGCGTAATTAAGTTCTGTTGGTGTTAAAGCTCTGGTATAACCAGGATATGTAGGTATTGAAGTGTTACCAAATACTGAACTTAAAAAATCATCGTTTGTTATTGGTGAAAAATTTGAGGACCATCCTAATGTTTGAGCCAAGTTAACTAATAATTGAGATGGTATATCATTTTCAGGATTGTAATTAACTGAGTTCATATAAGCCAATCCATCAATAAATTGTTTTATTTGGTCAAAACTTCTACCGTATATTTGAAATATTTTTTCAACTTTTTGTCCAAGTGTGTCAAATTCTTTAAGTGAATCTGTTACTAAAAATCTTGAAATTAAATTACTCTTGAATGAATCTAAATTAACAGCAATTGCTTCAAGTTGGCTAAGGTAGTCATCAAATAGAAAAGACCTAATATCTAAATTCCATGGCCCATCTTTTGGCCAAGTTACTTGTTGATAATCTGTATAAAACTCACCGTTCTCAGTTTGTTGTGGGACTTGGAATACTGCAGTAAATTCGGGTTGAATTAATCTATTCAACATAAATTTTTCGACTTCATCGAAGTCTTCAGCAAACACTCTATCCGCAACAAAATCATTTGGTCTTATTTGAAAATTATCGTAGATTGTTGTTGCAGTTGTCCCAAACGGTGTTCCCGAAACATAAAATGCAATAATACCTGATGAGAGTGTTTCTGAAGGAGTAAAAGATAATACTTTAAATATTTCACCGTCAATTGCAACTGCATAGTCAAGGTAAGTATTATATAGGTTTCTATACTTAGAAACTGTTATTTCACGTAAATTTAGGTTAGTCGCAGCACTAATTGAGTAATCGATATCAAATGGATTATTAATCCTATCTACATTTATTTCGAAATAAGTTTCGTCTGAAACCGAATCATATTGAATATTAATTGCTGTTGCACCTGTAACAAACGATAAATTTGAAAACATAATATCCAAAGATGCTGGAAAATAGTTAATGATTTGTGTTGCGGAAACTTGTAATCTTTTAGATAATGAACCATACATTGAAAAATTCAAGACCTGAGATACATCATAGTTAGGGTATACTCTAAATTGTGTTGCTAATATACTTCTACTTTCAGCTAAATTATCGATGTTTAAATCACCTAAATTAACAGGTTCTGAAAACGCTCCTACATTAAATCTTCTATCAACTTTTTCAACAACAGAAGTTGTAAAATCAAAATTACCTTGCGTAAGTCCTCCACCTTGTACGGTTTGTAAACCCACAATGTTATCTGAAAAAGTACCAGCACCATTACCTGGTACTGGTGGATAAAAATATTTTTTAGATGTCGCCATTAACTAGTTATTGTTGTGAAATTTTTACTGAAATCAATATTATTACCTCTACTTTGTCTAACTTCATAAAGTAATGCATTAAATTGGTCTCTAATTTCGTATAAGTTATATTGTCTATATATATTATTTTGAGAATCGTAAATTGTGTAAATACCATCATCAATTGACTTAGTTTGATTACCGTATAGAGCAATTGCAATAGATGAAATATCGTATTCAACCATTTCAATTTCAATTGTTACTGGATTAAAAAAAGTATTTGTTATAATAATATTTTGGTCAGGCTGTCCAATAAAGGGAGTAGCGTTTGGTTTGTTTGTTGGAGATGATGATGGTGATAATGTTAAGAATAATAAGTTAGAATCTCCGTCAACATATCTATATCTAATTGCTTTTTGAGATGTGTTAACTTCATTAGTCACAACAGGCTCACAATAAAAACAAGAAGTCACAACTCTAAAGAAATTGGGTATTTTTGAGCCATCAGCATTCAAATATTCAATTCTAAATCCAACCAACCCTTGCGGTACAAATTTATTAACGTATTGTGTTGGTACATTAGCTAAATTTATAACAATACCTTTAACATTTGGTAAAGCACTTAATACTCCACAATCTGTAATTGATGTTCTTATTTGAGCTGGTCTTAAATAAAGTGTATATATACCTAACGCATTAAATTGTGTCGCTGGTAATGTTAAATTATATAGTCCACCCAAAACTTCAACTCCAGCATTTCCACCTGTTTCTGAATTATTAAAATATGGTCTTAATATTGTTTGGGCATCTAATTTTGATAGGACAAAAGAATCGGTTACGTCTCTAGTCGCAGTATAATTCATGATTATTTCAACATCTGCTGGTGAAACATCACTCGGTCTTATTGTACCATATGAACCTATTGCCATTTGATTTTATTTTTTAATAAATAGTTTAGTTATTTTTTTCATTACTTTAATTTCTTATCAACAACATTAAAAAATCCATAACCGTAGTTAATCATATCTCCAATGTTATCTACTTCTCCAAGTCTTTGAACTCTTTCATATGCACTATTTTTTCCTCTCTCCACAAATACATTAGTTTGAATCTGTGGTTGGTCCATAACTTTCAATAATGCTTCGTTTTTAGTGATTGGAACCGCTGTCATATTATATTGAGTTAACCCCGATGATTGTTCAAAAAATATTGTTGTCCCGTCAACATAATCATAATAGTCGATACCTGTAATTGTGTAGGCAGTAAAGACCGCAGTTACATTACTAATCGCCCCCCAAATTTGTCCGTTACTAATAATAGGTAATCCAATTCTTTGTTGTATGGTTAAATTACCATATGGGGTTAGTTCAGTAATTCTTGATTTAGTTAATCCTGATATGGTAAATGGAACTGAAACATAATTAATTGATTCTTGTGGTGCAACTTCATTAACCGCATCACCTGAAAAAATGTAATTGTAAGATACAGGTGTTCCAACCCAATTTCCATAAGAAGGTGCAAAGAACGCCTCTCCTTGGGGATTATAATCTGTTACCAATTTATATGGAGTTGTAACAGTTTTAGATACAGTAGTTATTCCCCAAGGATTAACTTGTTTCATCGTTATCGTATACTTAGCATCCGCAACAGGATAAGTATGATGTAAAGAATTTGGAGTATAGATTGTTATGTTTTGTATTGGTGAGCCATCTCCCCAATCAATTGAATATGCCGACAAGTCCAAAAATTTTTGAAATTGGTCTGATGTATTATAAACATAATAAACATACGGACTTCCTGTAGTTGCTGAGAATATAAAATTGGCAACAACATCTTTTTGTAATATAGCCCCATCGAATTCTGAATAATAACCCGCATCAACAGCCGTTTGTCTTAATAAAACAGGTACAGATAAATGAGTCATTATTGAAGAGCCGTTAGGTCCTGAACTAACAACTTTTGTCATTGCAGAATAAACACCAACAGGAGTTCCATTGTTATATACAACCGATAAATCACTTTTAACGTTTTCAGGTGAGACAATAAACTTATAATAATCTTGTTCCATTATTGTGGTGGATTTACATATTCATACCATTTTATGGGAATGTTTGTTCCCAATCTTTGATTGTGTGTATTAAAGATTTGATAAGTTTGGCTTTGATAATCTAACTTAACTGTGTAATAGAAATATTGTGTATTATCAAAATTATATTTACCCTGACCTATTGATGGAAGATATGCTTGTGGACCATTCGTTAAATCAACTGAATTTGTTCCATGCCCTGTCATCATTTTTGTGAATTGTCCCGTCTTAGCATTGTAAAATTTAGCCGTCATGTAAAACGTATCAATATCTAAGAAAGTTCTACCCTTTAACCAATAAATGAAAAATCCTTCTTTATCACCAATAAAGTCCAACACAAATTGTGGTTTTTTAATTGATACTGTAGTTCGTTGCATTTGAGTATCCATCTTTAGACCTTGTTGAGTTGGGATTATAATTGTTATATAATTTTTTTGTTTTTTTTCATCGGGTGTATCATATAAATCTAACTTGAAAAAAGAATTTGAAAAATCATTAGAATAATAAAATATTTCTTGTGGTGTAAATCCTTCAGATATATAATTAATTCTCCAATTTGTAATATCGTCCAAAGAACCTCCTGAATAAAAATAAAACTCATAGTTTGCTTGAGTATTATCAGTAGTTCCAGTTGCAGGCGCGTGTGAAAATCTTGATACCTCAAAATCTCTACCAACACCAATAACTTCGGTAATCACTTGAGTTTCATATTCATCGATTGCCAAATCCATACCCAAATAATCCCATGTTAATTGTACAGGAATATTAATTTGTTTGTCATTTGGAATGATGTCTTGTCTAATTACAAAATTATTCACACTTATCAATTAATGGTTTTATTGGTTCATTAACACCTGTTAAACTTTGATTTGTTCCTTCAGGAATTAAACGGAATACAGCATCTGCGAAAGGATAATGTGAAGTATTCAAATACGGATAATTCACACCTCTACCCAAATTATCTATAAACCCATAAGTATATAGGTCTCTCCATCTGAATTGCTGGTCCGCTGATGAATAGAAAGACCAACTTGGTATTTGGTCAACAACATTAGCTTCACCAGTTTCAATGTAGTCTGAAAAAACTCTAATAGTCATTTCATTATGTGGCATATAATAGTAACCAGGTGAATTTGTACTTACATTTCTAGTTGTCTGAAATACTTTTTGGTTGTATTTTATTTTATGATGATATGGAGAAACAACTCTTTCTAACTGTTCATAATCATTCCACTCACAAAAATCACCATCGATATTATCTCCAGATTTTAAATCCAAATTATAATAAAAAGTCTTGGTAGAACCATTTGTTTCAGTGTATGCTGAAACTTGTATGTTAGTATTTGAATTAATATTATTCAAATCCCACCAACTATTAGTTGGGGTTGTAATATTAAACTCCCATCCTTGTTTCAATCCAACATTATTATTAGGCTGATTAAAATAACCTGAATAACCTTTATTAATTATTGTAAGGTAAATTTTACTAATAGGTCTTTTTTGGTTATCTCTCAGTGTTGTGAAATCCAAGTCGTAAGCCGATGTTATATTATAAGCGTTACTACTTGTTTTTTGTGATATTCTTGATTTATTGTTTGGTGTGATTGAACTGTATTCAAACTTTTTTTCCTCGTTGAATACGTTTTTTTCAAATCCAGCTTTTGTAACAATTATGTCTTCTAAATTTGTTAAAATTTTGTGTTCTCTAACATAATATTTTGACTTGGTTTCTAAGTTTGCAGGGTTGATTACTCTTTTGAAGGTACCAGTCACACCATTATTAAATGTTAATCCTGTATATCCAATATTCAAAACGTTAAAAACATAAACGTCACTTCCAAACTGTCCATTACCTAAAGAATAAACTTGAAATATATTTGTATTATTATATTTTAAACTTAATTCAACATATTGACCTGTGGTTAAACCATGAGATGCGACGCATTGAAAACTAATTATTCCGCTACCGTCGCTCGATGAATTTAGTATAGTAAATGGAATACCTTCTTTAGCAACCCAATTTATATTTGTACTCTTTGACGAATAATATGTTAAATTCTTATCGTAGTTGTTAGTGTACGCATAACTCAAATAGTATGTCCAATTATAGGTGTATGCACTTTTTGATTTGTAATCGATATGTTGGTCATTTACAGGTGGTCTATAAAAATCAAATTCATAGAATTGTGGGAATCCTGGCCACGAACCAGTAACCTTTGAGTTTTCAGGACTGGTGTAATATAAATTGTATTGAAATGGTAAGTAATCGGTTGTCCCTGTATATGTATTAGCATATAAATAAGTTACCTTGAAAGTAGGTCTAAAAACCGTAGTAGTTTGTCTTTCTTCATCGTAAACTTGGGCTAAACTTATAGATGCACTTTTATCATATTCCGTTAATTGTTGACTTGTTTGGTCTAAAGAAATAGAAATTTTTTCGTCAATAAATGGTGCTGACTTATATAACAAATTACTCGGTACAATTGTATACTTATTCATCTACAGAATATTTTGTTTTGAATTTATCTAAAGCACTTTGACCTTTTATCAAACCAAAATAAAAATGGAATGGTGCACCAGTTAAGAAATCTTTGAACGGTGGATTATAATAAGCATCATAACCTCCTGTTCCATTAATATTAAAAATATAACCTCTTTCATAGATATCTCCTATCT
>Ga0208249_1000374_pt1 | contig 14737 bp, 16 predicted proteins | sample CryBogmetaGMA1M_FD_184546 | JGI IMG/M metagenome (GOLD analysis project Ga0208249, IMG submission 184546) | Freshwater microbial communities from Crystal Bog, Wisconsin, USA - MA1M (SPAdes) | ecosystem: Environmental > Aquatic > Freshwater > Lake | place: Crystal Bog, Wisconsin, USA | collected...
TATATATTTTTTTTATTTTACGTATGTGATGGTGTTGGTGTGTGACTTGGTGTTATAGATGGTGTTGGAGTGTGAGATGCGGTTGGTGTTGGAGTTGGAGTGTAAGATGCGGTTGGTGTTGGAGTTACATTACAAATTGAACTGTATCCAAGAGTTGAACCTGTTGCACATCCAATACCACAATCGTTATTTACATAATAAACAACGCCGTCAAGTGCGTAGAATCCATCAGGGTTTCCTGTGTTTACACCACTTGGGTCAGCAAAAAATAATGTTGATGCACTGAATTGAGGTTGATTAGTCCAAATTGTTGCAGTCATTTCACATCCACAAGCTAAATCTGCACTTGTTTCACTGTGACATAAATTTGTATGTACATATCTTGCTGGTTCTGTTGTTGATGGTGTTACCGTTGGTGTTGGAGTTGCACTTGATGTTTGAGTTATTGTTGGTGTTGGAGTTACTAAATTAGCACATCCTGACGCATATTTTCCTGTAACTTCACCCAATCCACCTGATACAATATATAATATTGTTCCATCAGAATAGTATCCGTTAATTGCTGGGAATGACGCACCTACATTAGTATATAATATTTCTGTTACTTCAATTGTTGGTCCACCTGACCTTGTACCATAGTAAGCCGTTTCAGTTGCTGAACAAGCATTATTCGGTGTCGTACCATAACCCAAAATAAATTGATAATTTATTGCGGTTGGTGTTGGTGTTGGAGTTACTGCTGCCGTTCTAGTTGGTGTTTGAGTTGGTGTTGCGGTTACCGATGCTGTTCCTGTTTGAGTAGGAGTTACACTTGGTGTTGGAGTATTTGTTGGTGTTGTTGTTGGAGTAGGTGTCGGTGTTGCAGTGGCATTAAGTGGAGGAAAAGTTCCTGTATTCACCAACTCAATTGAATGATTAAATGCTGTTGAATAAGTTCCGTTAATCAACCAAATGTTCTTAGTTTCTGCTGGTAATAGTTCAACTTGGTATTCCCACATTGAATCATCGCATCTTCTATAATTAAAATTAGTTATAGTAGAGCCTGTATTTGTTACGATATATTTGCTACACGCCATTTTTTTATGTTTTCTAATAAATACTACGATTTATACTAATTTATTTTTTAGAATATAAAAAATGTTATTAAATACATGAAAAAGGTGAACCAACCACAAAACCATTACTGTTCAATTCAAGAACTGTATTAGTGACAGAATAGAATCCTGTCATGTTAATCGTAACAGGTCCTGTACTATTATTATAAAATTGTGTATTGATACCAAAGTTTGGTGAATCACCATAAATTAAAACAGCACTGAATTGTGAACAAGCATCTGCAAAATTAGTTCCTGAGTAAGATAAGAATGCATATCTTCTATGTGTTGGCGTTGGTGTTGGTGTGTTAGATGATGTAATACTTGGTGTTGGCGTATTAGTAGAAGTTACACTTGGTGTTACCGTCACTGTTGGAGTATTCGTTGGCGTTTCAGTATTAGTTGGTGTCAATGTATTGGTAGGTGTTGGAGTTTGTGTTTGTGTCTCTGTTACAGACGGAGTTGGTGTATTTGTTGACGTTTGAGTTGTTGTTGGAGTAGGTGTATTTGTTGACGTTTGAGTTATTGTTGGAGTAGGTGTTACTAAATTAAGACATCCACTATTATATTTACTAGTTACTTCTCCAAATCCACCAGATACAACATATAGTATTGTTCCTTCAGAATAATATCCGTCAGGTGCTGGTGTAGTTACACTTGCATTTGTATATAAAATTTCAGTAACCTCAATAGTTGGTCCACCCGACCTTGTACCATAGAAATCAGTGTTAAATGTTGAACAAGCTTCATTTGGAGTAAATCCATAACCTAATTCAAATTGATAATTTATTGAGGTTGGTGTTTGTGTTAATGTTGGAGTTGGTGTTGGTGTTTTTGAACTTGTAGGTGTTGGCGTTGGTGTTTCAGTGGTTGTCGGTGTATTAGTTGGAGTCTCTGTAGTTGTTGGAGTAGGTGTTGGTGTTTCAGTATTTGTTGGTGTTAAATATAAAGTTTCTGTTGGAGTTACTGTTGGTGTTGGAGTAGGTGTTGCAGAGGGACAAGGAATACTGATTACATATGTATAAGCATATGTTGATACATAACAATCATAATTTCCATACCAATAATCAGTTACATACGTAAATGGGAAAGTTTGTGTTCCTAAATCAATTGTTCCACCAGAACAAGGAAAAAAGGTAACATTTGCAGTTTGACCGCTTAAATTATCACTAAAAATTGAAACTCCGCAATATGACATAATATATAAATACTTAAAAAAAATGTTTTATTAAAAACAAATACCGTTATTGATTACAAGTCCATCAGCAAAATCAACTTGAATCCATGTCGCTCCATCAGATATAATATTTCCTTGTAGTGTTGGAGGTATTGTACAAGCCGCATTTCCATAAACGTAATCACCCGCAGCCAATGATTCGAATGGTATTGAACTATAAATTGCAACATTTGAAGGACCATTCCCAGCCTCATAACACGCATTTTCAAAGTAACCAGCAGACCATAAATTATAAACAGGAATATGTGTTTGAGTAATACTTGGTGTAACTGTCGGTGTTGGAGTTGGTGTTTGAGTTATGTTTGTTGGAGTTGGCGTTGGTGTAAATGATGGTGTTGGAGTAACCGAAGGACATACTCCAATGTAACTTACCGTTAGGGGAGCACCATATTCTTCAACATACAAGTTCAAAGCACATACTTGATGAGACTCCAAAGGATTAATTGGTGTCACACTAATAATACCTGTACATCCTGTCCAAGCATAAAAACCTTGTTGAACGGTGTTGTAGTTGATTATTTCGTAAAAATTACAAATGTCTCCCATATTATATGAATTGTCCGTGATAATTTGATAAGTTATATTCCAAACTTGTTATATTTTCTCCATCAATACAGTTACCCATTAATTCTAAAGTTACTACTGTACCGTTTGAAACTGCCCCATGTGCTGCAGTAAATCCTACATTAATAAATGTATATTCATCAGGTACCGCAACCATAGTACCTCCTTTATATAATATGGCCTGGATGTAAACAGGATTAGAACCTGGAGTTCCGTACCACGCAGCATTAGTTGTTATTGTAATTATATTTTGACTTGGATAGTCGTTTTTGAACTGAATTAAGTCAATTAAAACTGATTCGAACCCTACACCTGTATTATCTCCACCCCACGTTAGAATTGGAGCTCCTGAAGGGTATTCGAAAGAACAACACCATCCTATATAATCAGAAAGATTATTTTGTCCAATATCAGGAACCGTAACTCTTGTCCTTGTATCTAAATCTGTTCCATCATTGAATACATATGTCACAACAATATAATCCGCGTCGAACACAAAACCACCAGGTACAAAAGGTATTGGTGTTGGCGTTGGTGTTTGAGTAGATTCTGGTGTTTCACTTGGTGTTGGTGTAGGATTTTGAGGAGAACCAATTGTTGGAGTTGGTGTTGGCGTTTCAGTATTTGTAGGTGTTAATGTTGGTGTTGGCGTTGGATTTTGAGTAGACCCAATTGTAGGGGTTGGTGTTGGCGTTGGAGGACAATTATATAAGTCATAACCCAAGTCATTACAAGGCAACGATAGATAAATTAAATCATCACAAGGTAATGTTAAATAATATATGTCATTATTAGGTGCCACAACTCTACAGTTAGGACAATCAGGGTCTAATAGATTATATCTATTTTTTAATATTCTGAAGTTATGTTTAATTTGAGATGCGTTTAATGGTTCGGTATACATTCTAAATGCGCTAATATCACCAATTAAACTACCACCAAATATTTCTTCAAGTTTTATATGAGTTGTTAGACCAGAATAAATTGTGTGGTCTAAGTCATGTGTAGTTAAAGATTCGGGGTCTTGTTGGTAAACAATATCATTAACGGTATCAGGACATCCTCCTGAAAAAGTTAAGTTGTCGTGAAGGCCTTGGGTACCTCCCCCAACTGAAATGTTATATCCGACACCAATTTGTTTTTCTTTTGGTGTATTCAATAATCTTGGAATAATTTCTTCAAAATTTTCAGCAACCATAAACAACTTACCGTTAACATAAAACTTCAATGTTCCAAGTCTATATTTTTGTTCCTCGGTCCACATATCGGTAAATGTTACAATTTCAGTTGTTGCTGGGTCATAATCTTTTTCGTGTGTGATTGGAGGTTCAATCAAACTAACACTATTGTTGGCTGGCGTTGCAGTGAAAATTGTGTCAACAATTAATCCAAGTCCACCTTTCATATTCAAATCACAAGGGTCGAACCATTCATTTCTTTGAAATACCGCATCAATCTGAACCCAATGTTCCACATTCACATATGGTGTCTTGATACAGTTATCAAATATACCTCTTGTAGAACACCACTCACTTACAGTAGTTCCTGTTTCATACGTTAATCCTGTAAGACAAGTTCCACTTGTTTCACATCCCCCAGTCATTCTATATGTTTTAACACATAACCTTGGATTACCAGTCTCCCCACTCAATCTTAGAGATAGACCATTTGACATACCATCAAATGTTGGGTCAGTTTCAGGATATTTTACAGTTACCGAACAATTACAAGGACAACCACAATTACAGTTTGTTGAAGTTCCACCTGATTGTTGATATACATGAATACAACTATGTTCAGCAGTTTTTCCTGTTTGTTCACACTCACAAGTATGCATACAAGTTAAACCTGATGTTACCCTTGTATATCCCGTATCTTGTGACGGACTTCCGTCGGGGTAATGATAAAATTTGTTTTCAGCACGAGCTCCCATGAAAAAGAATGTACCTTTGTTGTTAGGATACCTTACATTCAATCCTAAATCAGTATTTCCTGTCCATCTATATCTTAACATGAATTCAGCAGTCCAACCAAGTGAAGGTCTTTGAGGATAAACTTGATAATCATAACCAGGAAGTTTATAAAACCCTTGATAAAATCCACCTTCTAATCTTGAAAAATATCCGACAGCATTACTATCAGTATGATATTCCATATTGTAGTTATAAGACCCATCATTCCATAATCTATTGTCTGAAGTTGTAAATCCTGTAATAGGATGTAACTTCATTCTTCTATCGTATTTGTATCTGCTATATGTGTCAGCTGATGATGTATATAAACCTGTTGTTATTTCAATTGTTTCACCTGACATTTTTTTAACTAAACCATTATCAATACCTGTTAAACCAACATCACATAGTTCAGTTGTAATGGCACAAAAATTAGGGTCAACATCTGTAGGATTCCAATAATTTTCTGAAACAATTGTATTGAATTCAAAATCACAAGAATTATTTTGACAAATTGTTGTAGTAGAACTACTAAAATCAAACTTAAATGGCATTCTATTACCATCATTCTCACCTATCAAAAGTGGTGAAAATACAACCTCTTGGTCATAATCTTTTTCATCGGATGCAAGACAAATATCTGTTATTTCATTAACAGGCTTAAGTCCCCACCTTCTGTAATTATATTGATTAATGTTTTGATATGCCATAAACTAATGATAAATACCTTGTATCCGAGTATTTATAGATTAAAAAGAAGAGATGATTACCACAGATAAAGAATTTTATTCATCGCCATATTATTTTTTCCTTAGAGATAAGGGAAAAGATTATTCTCTATACTTCTCTGCCGAGGAAACTTTAACTGAAGCGAGAAAAAAAGATGAGATGATTAAAGTACCAAAAGATAAGGTTAAACATGTTAAAAATTATTTGGAAAAGTTATTGAACTCAAAAAAGAAAAAATCTACAAAGGATATTTCTGGTGAATTAGAGGAACTTGTAAATTTGGATGGTGCGATGTCAAATAGTAAAATTCCTATTTTGGACCCCAAACTACACCCAAAGAAAACTATGGACCAAACGGTGGCAGCGGCAAGAATAACAAATGACCCTATTTCTCGTGGTTATAGGACTTATTATGGTGAATCTGTTGAAGAAGAAATGAGTGAAATTGATATGTCAGGAGCCTTTGGTTATGAAGAAACTGAAGATATGGATGGTAAAGAAACTTATGACTACATGGTTAAGAAATTAGATATGGACCCTGAAGAAGCTAAGGATAGAACAGAACAACAAGGTAAAGACCCATCAGGTAAAAGAGACAAAAAATCAAAATATTATAAAGATAAAAATTTTATAACAAGAGCAACATTGTCTGAAATCCAAAAGATGAAAGCGATTAAAGTTGTTGAAGACCTTTTAATGAATAAGAAAAATACCGATAAATCCGAAGTTGGTGAAAGAGAGCATGAAGAAAAAGAAGCTTCGAGTATTTTCAAGAAAAACATTAAATCCATATTAAAACAAGCGGAAAAAGAGGGTTTATCAAAAAAAGATATTATCAAACTATTAAGCGGTGAATAAAGATTTATATAACTCGGCCAAAGGGGAAATTGAATTTCCTAAAGACAAACAAGAGCATATGAGAAAGTGTTTTCATATGGTTAAAGGTGCAAACGAAAATACCGAAGGATTTAATAGAAATAAAGAATTGCAAGGTCAAAACTTTATTGATTATAAACAATTAAAAAGAATTAAAAACTTCTTTGATAATTTTACGGGAAATGAAAAACACCCTTCATTTATTTTGAATGGTGGAGTAGTAATCAAAAATTGGGTTAATAATGAGTTGAGAAAAATGAGAGATTACACCAAGATGACCAAAAGAAACAAGATGGATACTGGTATGCAAAACCAATTCATTAAGCCACACGAAAAGAAAATATTTCATAATGTGAGACCTTCTCAAGAACATTCAAGAACTGTTGATAAATATAATGCAGCGGTTACTGAAAGTTTAATAAGAATAAACGAAATAATGTCAAAATTATAAATTATGCCTAGCGAAATAGCAGTAGATTTATCACAAAACATTCCTAATTCACTTACAGCGTATGCTGATGTTGAAAGAGCTAAACTAATTCCGAGAAACGATTATAATGCCGTTGGAAACCAATATTCTGATGTAAATCCAGATGCGGTTGCTGATGGTGATTCTAAAGGTAGAGGAACTGGTGTATTTTTAGATGTATATAATACAAACGCAGGAACTATTGATGATATCGTAGAAAGAAAAAACGAGATTAAGATAAATCCTTATAACTCATCAAAACCTTATCCAAACTTTACTCCGTAATGAAACTTAACGGTACCTTAAAATCTTTAATTTGTGAAATTGCATCTATTGATAGCGTACAAAGTGCCGTCAATAATAGAAATGTTGCAATCATAAATTATGATGGTGATGAGCCAGGGGGTAAAGGTATTCGTGAAATAGAACCAGTTGCTTTGGGTAAAAGTAAAGCTGGTAATTTAGTTATGAGAGCTTGGGACCGTGAAGGAGCTTCTCATACTGGTTATAAAGGTGAACAACCATTACCTGGTTGGAGATTGTTCAGATTAGATAAAATCTTATCATTTAAACCCACTGGTGAGATTTACAATGAAGTAAGACCAGGTTATAATTTAAATGGAGATAGGAGCATGGTGAGTGTTATTACAATTGCAAAATTTGATAATACACCAACACCAAGTCCAACACCTCCACCACAAAACGTATAATATGGATGATTTAATGTCAAAACTAGTTAATGCCAAAGCAATAATGAATGCTATGGATACTAAACCAAGAGGTTCATCTCAAGGAGGATTTCCACAAGAATCTATCCAACAATTTGATGTACCTAATGCAAAATATAATATTCCTCAAGAATTTTTACAAGAACAACCATCTCAACAAATACAACCTTATTTATCTCAAATACCAAGAGAAAATACAAAGCCAGTTGGACAACCTTCAGTTGATGCAATCAAAAATTCAAAATTACCTGACGAAATTAAAAAACTGATGATGGAGCACCCAATTGCACAACCAGCATCCGCTATGGGTGGTGCAACTTTGTCAGAGGATTTAATTGAAAAAGCATCAAGATTAATGAGAGGAGGTGATTCAAATAATTACATACCTGAATCCGCAACTCCAAAAATTCAAAAGCAACAACCTGTATCTACTCAAACTAATACTCAAATAGATTATAAATTAATCAAAAGAATGATTAAAGAGGCCGTTGATGAAGCATTACAAGAAAATGGTTTATTAACTGAAAGTAGTGAAAAGGCAAATGAAATGTTATCATTCAAAGTTGGTAAACATGTTTTTGAAGGTAAGGTAACAAAAATCAAAAAATTAGTTTAAGTAGTTTTCTTATTCGACATAAGTTATTATATTTCATTAAATATATTAATAATTTATGTCAAAAATCAATGTACTAGTAGTTCCTTCCGACAGAACAGGTGTTGGTAAATTTAGGTCTGTAGACCCTCACATCTTTCTTCAGTCATTATATCCTGATGATTTTCATATAGATATCATCTATGATTTCTCATATGACGATTTAGAGTTTTTTAAAAAATATCAAATAGTTTCTTTTCACAGAAGTATTGGTCCTGATTTTGAAAGAGCACATGATTTAATTATAAAATTAAATAATCTTGGTATTGCTACCGTTGGAGACATTGACGATTATTGGATGCCAGGTAAAGAACACCCAATTCATGACATCATCAGATTTAATAAAATCAATGAGAAAATTGTTGCAAACCTAAAGGTCACAAAATACGTAACAACAACTACATCATTATTTGCCGATGAAATAATGAAAATGAATAAAAATGTTGTTGTATTTCCGAACGCAATTAACCCGAAAGAATCTCAATTTAGAGAACCAACTCCTGAATCTGATAGATTAAGAATTGGGTGGTTAGGTGGTTCATCGCATCTTCACGATTTAGAATTGTTAGACCAATCTTTTAGTAAGTTAACATCATATAGTGATAAATTACAATATGTTTTATGTGGATTTGATACAAGAGGTACTGTTACTGAAATTAATCAACAAACAGGAGAACATACAAAAAGAAATATTACACCTCAAGAAACTGTTTGGGCTCAATATGAAAGTATTTTCACTCAAAAATATTCAACAATATCTGAAGACTACAAAAAATACTTACAAAAATACATTCAAGAACCATATCCAAATGAGAATAATGAAGCATATTCAAGAGTGTGGACAAAACCAGTTCAATCTTATGCTAAGAATTATTCTAAATTTGATGTATCTTTGGCACCAATCAAAAATCATATGTTTAATAGAATGAAATCTCAATTAAAAGTAATTGAAGCAGGGTTCTACAAGAAAGCATTAATTGCGTCAAATGTTGGTCCATATACAATAGATTTAAAGCATTGTCTACAAAATGGTAATTTTGTTGACGGTAATGCGTTATTAGTTGATGAAAATAGAAATCATAGTGATTGGGCTAAATTTATCGAGAAACTAATTAAAAATCCAAATATGGTTACTGATATGGGTGAAAGATTATATGAAACGGTTAAAGACACATATGACTTAAATGTTGTAACAAAATCAAGAGCAGAATTTTATAAATCAATTGTATGATAAATGTACCATTAACAAAAATTTTATTCTTAGATATTGAAACAGTTGGTTGCGAACCCAATTGGGAAAATTTTAAGAAAAACAAAAAGGAACTTTCATTCCAATTTGAACATATTGAAGATAACCTCAGGAAAAGATTTCCTGAGGAATCTGAAACCCCTATCGACCAATTATTTGTGAATAGGGCGGCATTAGTTCCTGAATTTTTAAAGATAGTTTGTGTTAGCGTTGCATTTGTTATGGATGACGGTAGTGTTAAATTACAATCATTTCATAGTGAAGATGAAGGAAAATTACTTCAAGACGTACAAAAATTATTGAATCGTACAGGAGACTTAGGATTTTTCTTATGTGGACACAATGTTAAAGGATTTGATATTCCAACATTAGCAAAACGTATGATGATGTACGGATTAGAACCACCTAAATTATTACCAAGTTACGATACTAAACCTTGGGAAGTCAAAGCTATCGACACTAAGGATATATGGCAATACGGTGGTTATGGTCAATTTGCATCTCTTGAATTAATGTGTGTTTGTATGGGCGTTGAGTCCCCTAAAAATACAGAAGTTACAGGTAATAAAGTTCATAACGCATATTGGATTGATAAAAACATTGAGGGTATTGTAAAATACTGCGAAAAAGATGTTGTCTCCCTTATAGACTTAATTAAAAAATTAAAAAAACTAAAATAATGTTACAATTAAATAATGTTAAAGATTCTGAGTTATGGAATCAAGTACAAGAACAATTTGAAAAATTAAAAAAAGATGCTGGTATTGAACCAGATGCCGATTATCAAAAAGAACTCGAGGACCTTTTAGGTATTTCTGAAGATGAACTTCGTGAAATGGATGGTCATACTAAAACTATGTTAGCAACAAAAAAAGTTCAAGTAGAATCCCTTAATGAGTTGGCAGTACTTCCGAAATATGCATACCCAACAGATTCTGGATTTGATTTACATTCTATCATAGATTATACGTTACCACCATTAGGAAGAGCAATAATTCCAACAGGAATAAAAGTATCTTTCAATGAAGGAATTGAATTACAAATTAGACCTAAAAGTGGGTTGGCAATTAATCAAGGAATTACTGTATTAAACACCCCAGGAACTGTTGATGCAGGTTATACAGGTGAAATTAAAGTAATTGTTTTTAACTCAAACAATTATGATTTTACTATCACAAAAGGAATGAAAATTGCTCAAGGAGTTTTTGCGCCAGTTTTTAATGGTAGAATTATTAATTTTGAGTTAGTAGATAAAGTAGAAAATAAAGATAGAGGTGAGAACGGATTTGGTAGTACAGGAATTTAAAAATTAAAATGATGTTAACAATAGCATACTCAACAAGAGAATCAAAACCTGAATTTATAGAATATCTTAAAAAGAGTTCAGGATTTAAAAAAATAGAAGTAATTGAAAAAGTGAACAAGGGAGATAAATCTCTTGCTCAAGTATATAATGAAGTTTTGTCTGAATCAACAACTGACATAATTGTCTTTTGTCATGACGACATTTATTTTGATACAGGTGGTTGGTACCATAAGTTAATGAAACATTTTGAAAAATCTGAATACGGTATTATTGGTATGGCTGGGACGACTTCTATGCCTGCCAGTGGTAAGTGGTGGGAAGATAGAAAAAAAATGATAGGTATTGTTAATCATGAACACGAAGGAAAGAAATGGGAATCAAAATACTCAGAATCATTAAATAACTCGATTGAACAAACAGTTATTGTTGATGGTCTTTTTATTGCTATAGATAGAAAAAAACTTAAAAAGAACTTTAATGAGGATTTCAAAGGATTTCACTTCTATGATATACCATTCTGTTTTGAAAACCATTTAGAGGGTGTTAAAATAGGCGTTATAACAAATATTAGAGTGACACATAAATCTATTGGACAAACTAATGAACAATGGGAAACTAATAGATTATTATTTGAAGAAAAATATAAAGATAATCTACCTGTTAAACTACCTATCAATCCAAACAAAAGACTTAAGATTTTAATCTCTTGTCTATTCTTTAGAACATTCACAGGTTCTGAGTTATATGTTTTCGAATTAGCCAAGAATTTAATTAATATGAATTGCGATGTTACCGTCCTATCTCAAATAGGTGGACCATTAACAGATATGGCAAAAAGATTAGGTATCAAATGTTTAACATTTGAGCAAGCACCTGGATTTAAACTTGGTGATGGTGTGTGGGGGTTTAATACACCAGAAGGATTTAAAGCATCAACGGAAAACGTAATGTATAGAGTTTCTGATGTTAGTTTTGATTTAATTCATATGCAACATAAACCTGTTGCAGAAAGAATGGTTCAGTTTTATCCTGAAATAGATAAAATCTATTCAATACATTCAGAGGTAATTGAATTGGAAGACCCAATCAAACATGAATCAATTAAAAAATATATTGCAATTAGACCTGAAATTAAGGATTATATGATTAACGAATTTCAAATACCTGAAGAAGAAATTGAAATAATTTATAATCCTGTTGATAATGAAAAATTCAAACCAAGAAAAGTTAACGAACAAAATGCACTTCTATTTGTTGGTACAATTGATTACCTAAGAAGAGAAACAATTTTGGATTTAATTGATTATACAAAAGAAAATGGTAAAGAATTATGGTTAATGGGTGAAGATAAACAAAATTATTTACCTTCATTACTTACACAACCTCATATAAAACATTTCAAGTCATCTTGGAACGTTGAAAAATTAATGAATGAATGTAATGAAACTGCAGGAATTCAATTAGGTAGAACAACAATTGAAAGTTGGTTATCAGGAAAACCAAGTTGGATTTATAAAGTAGATTCTACAGGATTAATTCAATCGAAAGAAAAATTTGACCCACCATCAGATATTGAAAAATATTATGCTGAAAATGTTACTAAACAAATCAAAGAACAATATTTCAAAATTCTTTCATGATTATTTTAACAACAACATATAATTGTGCACCTTATGTGGAGAGATGTTTATTAAGTATAATGTCTCAAAGATTCAAAAATTTTACTTGTTATATTACTGATGATTTATCAACAGACAATACAAGAGAAATTATTAAAAAAACTATTGAGGGTGACTCAAGATTTATTTTAATTGAAAATCATACAAAACTTTATCAACCTGGAAATTACGACCAAATCATCAATTGGAGAGGTATTCCTGGCGAAGAAATTTGTGTTGAAGTTGACGGGGATGACTGGTTACCTAACCCAAGTGTTTTTGATATTATTAACGACACATATAAAGATGAAAATGTTTGGATGACAAGTGGTTCATTCAAGTATCATGACGGTAGACAAGGATTTGCGAATCCACCGACAAAATTTACAGATGTTAGAAAACAAACATTCACATTATCACATTTAAGAACTTGGAAATCTTGGTTATGGAAAAAAATCAAAGAAGAAGATTTGAAAGATGAGAATGGAAATTATTGGAATGTTGCTGGTGACTTATCATTTATGTACCCAATGTTTGAAATGTCAGGTGAAGAACATTATAGATTTTTACCAAATATAAATTACATTTACAACGAATCTAATCCAATTAACGACCATAAAGTTAATATGAACAATGTGGTACAGACGGTTAACAAAATTAGAAATAAACCTCCATACGAAAAATTATAATATGAGCTTTGACTCAAGTATTGAGAATATAATTTTAAATCTTAACGAGACTGATAAGATTGATAATATTCTACACATTGGTGCTTGTTTAGGTGAAGAAATTTCATTTTATAAACAATTACAACCAAAAAAAATTTATTGGTTTGAACCTAATCCAAAGTTACTTAATCAACTTAATGAAAATGTAACTAAACAAGACTTTATAAGTATTGTTTTTCCATATGCTGTAAGTAGTAAAAACGGCACTGCGGAGTTTAACATTATTGAAAATGAAACCAAAACTAATCCAGGTTGTTCTTCATTACAAAATTTAAAAATTCACTCTGAATTATATGAAGACATTACAAAAGTTGATACCTGTATCGTTGAGACAATCAACATTGATGAATTTCTTCGTGAAAATAATTTAGAATCAAATTTTGATTTAGTTAGTTTAGATACACAAGGTCATGACTTTGAAATATTAAGTGCAAGTAAACTTATTTTTAATGCTAAGGCAATTGTTATTGAAACCGCAAAAGTAGAACTTTATGAGGGACAAAAGACTGATACTGAAATTGACGTTCTTTTAGAATCTAAGGGATACTATAAAAACTACTATCACGAATTCCATAGTGTTTGGGGTGATAGTCTATATTTAAAAAAATAAGATGGGAAATTTAATTACCGCAAACTTAATGGGTGGACTTGGTAATCAATTATTTGAAGCTGCACATGCACTTGCCCAAGGTTGGAAACACAACAGAGAAACTGTATTCCTTCCACATTCATGGACTCCAGGTCAAGGTAGAGGAGCCGAAAACTATATCGACAATGTTTTCAGAAATTTGAAGTTTGTTGAAAGAGTTGAAGATACCACCACAGTAAACGAAGGACCTTTTGAATATTCAGAGGTTAACCCCGCCGAAGGGAATACTGCATTTCACGGATACTTCCAATCAACAAAAAATTGGTTTGGATATGACGATAAGATTAGAGAAATGTTCCAACCACCTATAGAACTTGTTCAAGAGTTCATGCAAAAGTATCCTCAACTATATCAACCAAATACATTATCACTTCACGTTAGAAGAAGTGAATACCTTCAGTTTCCTGAAATACACCCTACAATCAGCATAGAGTACATTCAAGAGGCTATAAAAGTAATTGGTGAACATTCTACTGTATTTGTATTCAGTGACGACCATGACTTTGTAAAAGAGAATTTACACTTCCCTTCAGTAGTTTTTATTAACGAACCTGAAGACTATAGAGAGTTATGGTTAATGGGATTATGTCAAAATCATATCATATCAAACTCCACATTCTCATGGTGGGGAGTTTTCTTAAATAAAAAACTAAACAAAAAAATTGTTGCTCCATCTCGTTGGTTCGGTCCAAGAGGTCCTGAGGCAAAAGATATCTACGAATCATATTGGAATATAATTCCTTGTGATTGGATTGAGGGCGGTAAATTAATGCCGATTAAAAATGATTAATACAAGTCCTAACAACAGAACATGTGATATAGCCCATATTAAAAGTATTATTAAAC
>Ga0208249_1000375_pt1 | contig 14735 bp, 12 predicted proteins | sample CryBogmetaGMA1M_FD_184546 | JGI IMG/M metagenome (GOLD analysis project Ga0208249, IMG submission 184546) | Freshwater microbial communities from Crystal Bog, Wisconsin, USA - MA1M (SPAdes) | ecosystem: Environmental > Aquatic > Freshwater > Lake | place: Crystal Bog, Wisconsin, USA | collected...
CTGGGACCGGTTCGCACGGTCCTCGGCCTGCTCTCGTTCCTGATCCCCATCGTCACGTTCATGCCCGAGCCGCTCCGGCTGTGAGCCGATCGCCCGCGACCGGAGCCATCCCTTGGCCATGGGGCCATCGGCGCGACCGCCTCCGCCCGGTCGGACGGAGGAAATGCCCAGTGTTGGCAGGGGCGACGGCCGCCCCATCTGCCGGCGCGTGCCCGCTCGTTGCACCGCGGCGAACCGCAGGCTATCCCTGGACGTAGTGATGCAGGATCCGCGGCGAATCGCCCACGGCCGGTCAGGAGCGTCAGCATGTCGAGCGGCAGCACCACCTCGCGGCTTCGCGGCTCCCGCGGCCGACGGGCCAGCGGCCGGAACGACCGCCTGCGGGTCGAACGGCTCGAGCCGCGGCAGGTGCTCGCCAGCACGCTCGTGGCCGTGGGCGCCGACATCGGCGGCGCGAGCACGCCGATCGTCCGCCTCCTCGACGCCGAAACCGGCACGGTCGTCGCCGAGACGCTCGCCTTCGAGGCGGCCTTCCGCGGCGGGGCGCGGGTGGCGTTCGCCGACGTCACCGGCGACACGCGGGCCGAGGTGCTCGTGGCGTCGGGCCCGGGCCGGGTCTGCGAGGTGCGCGTGTTCGAGCAGGTGACGTCGGGCGGCAAGACGACGCTCCGCGAGATCCCGTCGCTCCGCCTCCGCCCGTTCGGCGACTCGTACCGCGGCGGCGCCGACGTGGCCGCGGGCCCCGTGAACGGCATCGGCGATCACCGCGCCGCGATCGTCGTCGCGGCCTCGCGCGGCGCCGGTCTCGTGAACGTGTTCCTCACGCCGGAGCCGGGCGCGGCGATCTCCAGCGTGCCGCACCGGTCGTTCACGGCGTTCGCCCCGTCGTATCTCGGAGGCGCGTCGGTCGCCGTCGCCGACGTCGGCACGTTCGCCGCCGGCCGGCTCGTCGATGCCGCCACGCCCGACGGCCGTCTCGAGGTCTTCGTCGCCAGTGGCTCCGGCATGGCGCCCACCGTGGCAGAGTACGACCTCTCGGGTGCGACCGCGGCCCGCGTACGGGCGTTCTCGGCGTTCACCCCCGCGGTCCGCACCGGGCTGCACGTGACGGCCGGCCGATACGACACCGATCGCATCGACGACGTGGTCGTCTCGGCCAACGCGGGCGGTTTCGGCACCGAGGTCTACGACGGCCGCGTCGATGCCGAGGCGACGGCCCGCCTGGCGAAGTTCAACGCGTTCGCAGCGCTGCCGGCGGCGGCCGCCACCGCGTTCGCCGCCGGCATCGATCGCAACGGCGACGGCCGGATCGACGGCTTCGTCGGCACGCAGGGGGACCCCGGCGGTGATGCGGGGCCGGCGCTCGTGTCGCAGGCCGGTCGCCGCACGACGTCGTTCGCGGACCTTCCGGGTCCGCTGCGGGTGGCGGCGCCGCGGACGTCGTACGACGACTTCGTCTCCACGCTGTCGGGGATGAGGTACCGCGTGCTGACCCAGGGCAGCGGCTCGGTGCCGACCTCGGGCCAGAGGGTCACGACCCACTACACCGGCTGGCTCCTCGACGGCACGAAGTTCGACAGTTCCCGCGATCGCGGCACGCCCTACTCGTTCACGCTCGGCCAGGGCAGCGTGATCGGGGGCTGGGAAGAGATCCTCGCGCAGATGAAGCCGGGCGAGCGGCGGACGGTGATCATCCCGCCGAACCTCGGGTACGGCGCCCTGGGCTCGGGCAGCACGATCCCGGGCAACGCCACGCTCGTGTTCGACATCGAGCTCCTGAGGATCGGCAGCTAAGGCCGGCGGATCGTGACGGCGATCTCGCCGTCGTTGTCGGCCAGTTGCGTCCAGTCGTCGTCGCACCGCAGGAAGAGCCGGCCGTCGGCCGGGGCGGTGAAGCCGGCCTGCGAACCGACCGCGACGGGGGGCTCGAGCGTGAAGTCGTGGAACACGGCGGCGACGAGCCGCCCGTGGCCGTCGGCGTGGCCCGCGGCTCCCACCGGCGTGCCCGCGGCGGCCGTGCGCCACGTCCCCTCGGCCTCGATCCGGTATTCGGCCCCCTTCTCGACGGTGACCCCGGAGGCCTGCCAGCCGGCGGCCGCCCGCACCTCGGCCCGCGCGGTGGCCCCCGGGCCGAGCGGACGGAACGTCGCCTTCCACGGCCATGCGACGAGGTCGGCGCGGTAGCCGGTGCCGACCGTGTCGAGGAACTGCGCGTACTCGAACGCGACCTCGTCGGCCACCGGGCCGTAGACGGCGTCGAACGACGCGCCGGGGCGTTCCTCCATGAGGGCGACGGCGAGCGGCCTGAAGCGGTCGGCGTAGTTGGGGTTGTAGGCGAGGAGATGGCAGAGGGCCCAGCGCCAGGCGTAGTCCTGCCAGCCGCCGGCGGCGTCGCGGCCCGCCACGGCGATCTCGGCGAGTCGCCGCTTCGGCTCGGCCGACTTCAAGTAGCCGAGCACCGCCGTCGGAATCTCGACCGCCGTGTCGCCGTCCCGCCAGTAGTTGCCGAGTTCCGCCACGCCCTCGGAGAGCCACGTCGGCCCCGTCGAGCCGAACGTGAGGTGGCAGAAGCCGTGCACGCACTCGTGCTGGATCACGCCGTGGTCGGCGCAGGAGTAGAGCACCGCCCGCCGCCGGTCGCCGAGCGACGAGTTGAAACAGACGCCCTCGCCGCGCCGGATCTTCTCGACGCCGAGCGGGTCGGCGAGGGCCCCGGCCGGCCAGCCGGCGAGATCGCGCACGACGAAGCCCTCGACGATGCCGCCCGCCCTGCGGCCGAAGAACCGCTCGAGCAGCCCGACCATCCGTTCGAGCTTGTCGCGGATCACGGCCCACTCACGGTCGGAGACGTCGGTCAGGAACGCGAAGTGCGCCGACCGCACGAGCCGTGGCGCCGCCGGCGGCTCGTCGGAGAGCGTGCGGTGGCGGTTCTCGAGCGCCTCGTCGCCGCGGTCGGCGACGGCCCCGCCGCGGTTCTCGACGATGAGCGTCCGTGCCACGAGGTCGCCCGAGTCGAGCCGCACCGCATCGAGTCGCACCACCTTCGCGCCCGGCTCGATCCGCCGCAGATCGCGGCTCGTGAGGCCCGCCGTCGCTCCGGCGCCGAGCCTGAACGCCACGGTCGTGCGCTTCGCGAACGGCTTCCCGGCGGGCAGGTCGACGACGAGCCGGCCCTTGAGCACCTTGGCGAGGGGCGCGGTGACCTCGCAGCCGCCGACGTCCCGCGGCCCGGGCGGCGCGCCGTCCCAGGCGACGCCCACGGTCGCCGCATCGGCATCGACGACCGCGAGCGACTCGACCTCGCCCTCGGCCACGCCCTTGCCGCTGAGCCGCGTGCGGAGGCGGACGATCTGGCCCGGCTTGAGCTTGGCGACGTCGAGCGTGCCCCCGATCTCGATCTCGGCCGGGAAGGCGAGAAGCCGACCGTCCGCGAGCGGCACGCCCGGTTCGCCCGGCTTCTGCACGCGCACGTCGTGCCGCGCGCCCTCGTCGTCGCGGACCGTCACGCGTCCGCCGGCCACCGACTCCACGGTGCCCGCGAGCGTGAGCCGCCCGGTGATCGTGAGTTGCGCCCGCGCCGTGGCGGGCCAGGCGAGGGCGATCGAGATGACGACGAGCGCGACCGACGCCGTCCGTGCAGCGGGCATGTTCGCGGCCTCTCCGGGGAACGATTCGGCATGGTATCCGATGGTGCGCCGTTCGCGACCAAACCGCGGGCCGGGCGCCGTTCGTTGACGCTGCGTGGCGGAACCCGGACAATCCGGGGTCTGCCGGCTCCGTCGTCCCGGTCGGGGCATCCGGTCGCCAAGCCCAGGAGGATTCCAGGTGAGCGTTCCCCCGAACTTCGTCGAGGCCGAGGATCCCGAGGTCTGGTCCGCCATCGCCGCGGAGCAGGTGCGGCAGCAGGATGGGCTGGAGATGATCGCCAGTGAGAACTTCACGAGCCCCGCCGTGATGCAGGCGGTCGGCAGCGTGCTCACCAACAAATACGCCGAGGGCTACCCCGGCCACCGCTACTACGGCGGCTGCGAGTTCGTCGACAAGGTCGAGGAGGTCGCCCGCGACCGTCTCAAGTCGCTCTTCGGGGCGGAGCACGTCAACGTCCAGCCCCACTCGGGCAGCCAGGCCAACGCGGCGGTCTACCTCTGCGCGATTCAGCCGGGCGACACGGTCCTGGCGTTCGACCTCGCCCACGGCGGGCACCTCACGCACGGCATGAAGCTCAACGCCTCGGGCATCCTCTACCGGTTCGTCCACTACGGCGTGCGGCGCGACAACCACCTCCTCGACTTCGACCAGGTCGCCGAACTCGCCCGCGAGCACCGGCCGAAACTGATCATCGCCGGCGCGAGCGCGTATCCGCGCGAGATCCCCCACGGGCGGTTCGCGGAGATCGCCCGCGAGGTGGGGGCCAAGCTCATGGTCGACATGGCCCACTACGCGGGCCTCGTGGCCGCGGGCCTCCACGACAACCCGGTGCCGGTCGCCGACTTCGTCACGAGCACCACCCACAAGACGCTCCGCGGCCCCCGCGGCGGCATCGCCATGTGCCGCGGCACCGACGCCAAGGCGCTCGACCGCGCCGTGTTCCCGGGGCAGCAGGGGGGGCCGCTGATGCACGTGATCGCCGGCAAGGCGGTGGCCTTCGGCGAGGCGCTCAAGCCCGACTTCAAGACCTACGCGAAGCAGGTGGTGGAGAACGCGCGAACGCTCGCCGAGGGGCTCGCGACGGGGGGCGTGAGGCTCGTCAGCGGCGGCACCGACAACCACCTGATGCTCGTCGACGTGACGCCGCTGGGCATCGGCGGCAAGCTCGCAGAGGAGACGCTCGACCGTTGCGGCATCACCTGCAACAAGAACATGATCCCCTACGACGAGCGGAAGCCGATGGACCCCTCGGGCATCCGCCTGGGCACGCCCGCGCTCACGACCCGCGGCATGGGCAGGGACGAGATGCGGCGGATCGCGCAGTGGATTCTCCGGGCGCTCAAGAGTGCGGGCGACGCGGGCGTGGTCGAGTCGACGCGGCGCGAGGTGGCCGAACTCGCCGAGCAGTTCCCGGTGCCTGCCGCGCGGCTGCAGGCCGGAGCCGAGGCGGTGGCCTGATGGACCCGCAGGGCCGCAGTGGGCCGCCCGTCGCGGCCGGCGCGGGCATGGTCAGGCTCGGGTTCGTGCAGGCGGCGTGCTCGGGCGACCGCGAGGCCAACATCGAGCAGGCGCTCGCCGGCATCGCCTCGGCCGCGGCGGCCGGGGCGCACGTCGTGTGCCTGCAGGAGCTTTTCGCGGGCGAGTACCCCTGCCAGGCCGAGGAACACGGGAAGTTCGTCGAGGCCGAGACGGTGCCGGGTCCGCTCACCGACCGGCTCGCCGCGGCCGCCCGGCGGCACGGTGTCGTGCTCGTGGGCAGCGTGTTCGAGCGGCGCTCCGCCGGGCTCTTCCACAACACGGCGGTCGTGTTCGATGCCGACGGCTCCACGGCGGGCGTGTACCGCAAGATGCACATCCCCGACGACCCGCACTACTACGAGAAGTTCTACTTCGCGCCGGGCGACACGGGCTTCATGAGCGTGCCCACGAGCCGCCTCGCCGTGGGCCCGCTCGTCTGCTGGGACCAGTGGTATCCCGAGGCCGCGCGGCTCACGGCGCTGGCCGGCGCGCAGGTGCTCTTCTATCCCACCGCGATCGGCTGGCTCGACGGCGAGGAGCCGCTGCACCGCGAGCAGTATGAGTCGTGGGACACCATGCTCCGGAGCCATGCCATCGCCAACGGTGTGTTCGTGGCGGCCGTGAACCGCACGGGCCGCGAGGGGGCCCTCCGGTTCTGGGGCGCGAGCGTGGTCTACGCGCCCAACGGCGAGCGGCTCGTGCAGGCGTCGCACGACGAGCCCGAGGTGGTGGTCTGCGACTGCGATCTCGGCCGCATCGAGTGGTCGCGGACCCGGTGGCCGTTCTTCCGCGACCGGCGGATCGACGCCTACGGCGGCCTGCTCGGCCGCTGGGGGCGGTGACATGACGCCGGCGGAACCCGGATACCGGCTGCCGGCCGAGTGGGAGCCGCACGCGGCGACGTGGCTGGCCTGGCCGCACCGCCGGGCCACGTTCCTCGGACCCTTCGCCGCGATCCCGCCGGTCTACGAGCGGCTCGCACGGCTCGTCGCCGCGCACGAGCCGGTGCGGATCGTGGGGCCGGCCGGCGTGCTGGCCGCGCCGCGGAAGCGCCTCGCCGACACGCCGCACGTGGCCTTCGTCGAGATTCCCACGAACGATTCCTGGATCCGCGACACGGGCCCGGTGTTCCTCGTGCCGCGCGACCGTTCCGCGGCGCCGCCGGTCGCGGTGTGCTGGGACTGGAACGCGTGGGGGGGCAAGTATCCGCCCTGGGACGACGACGCGCGGGTGGCGCGGCGGGTGGCCGATCATCTCGGGCTCGCGGCGCACGAGCCCGGCGTCGTGCTCGAGGGGGGCGCGATCGAGACCGACGGCGACGGCACGCTCCTGGCCAACGAGCGGTGCGTGGTCGATCCGCGGCGCAACCCCGGCCTCGACCGCGTTGCCATGGAGCGGGCGCTCGTGCGCTGGCTCGGCGTCGAGCGGGTGCTCTGGGTGGGGGGCGACCTGGCGGGCGACGACACCGACGGCCACATCGACCAGCTCGCCCGGTTCGTCGCCCCCGGCCGCGTGCTCGCGGCGCGGCAGGCCGATCCGCTCGATCCCAACCACGCGGCGCTCGAGGCGAATCTCGCGCTGCTGCGGACGCACGTCGATGCCCGCGGCCGGCGGCTCGAGGTGGTGCCCGTCGACATCCCCGCGCGGTTCGCCTTCGAGCACACGCAGCTCCCGGCGAGCCACCTGAACTTCTACGTCGCCAACGGGGTCGTCGCGGTGCCCGTGTTCGGCGGGCCGACGGACGATCCGGCGCTCGCGACGATCGGCGGGTGCTTTCCCGGCCGGCGGGTCGAGCCGGTCGACTGCCGCGAGCTCGTCCGCGGCCGGGGCGGCCTGCACTGCATCACGCGGGACGAGCCCTCCGTGGCCTCGTCCCGCTAACCCGCCGCAGCCAACGCCAAGGGTTGTCTGGGCGGGCTGTCGCGCTCCTGGCGACGCATCACGCGGGACGAGCCGGCACGGGCCTGACGGCCGGCGGCCCCGTGGGGCGTTTCCCGCGGCCGATCTGGCCTTGCACCCCGGCGGGCGGTTCGCGACCATCCCGCCCCCCAAGTGGCACGGCGCCCCGGAGGACGAGGGATGGACCAGGTCGCGACCATCGCGCAGGGAATGACGTCGCTGCTGGCGCGGCTGGCGCTGGCCGTCGTGTTCGTCGGCGCCGTCTTCAACAAGATCACGCAGTTCTCGTCGACGGCCGCCTACATGGCCTCCGAGGGCGTGCCCAACCCGAAGTTCGCCCTCTTCGGGGCGATCGGACTGATCCTGCTCGGGGGGATCTCGGTCATCCTCGGCGCGTGGACGCGGTTCGGTGCGGCGTTCCTCCTCGTCTTCGTCGCGGCCGCCACGTTCTACTTCCACGACTTCTGGCAGTTCACCGACCCGGGACAGCGGCAACTGCAGACGATCCAGTTCATGAAGAACCTCGCCATCGGCGGCGGCCTCCTCTCGCTCGTCGCGTTCGGCGGCGGGCCCTGGAGCGTGGACGGCTGGATCGCGCTGAAGCAGGAGGAAGCCGAGGCGAGCACGCCCGCGAAATCCCGCTCCGCCGGAAAAATGCAGCAGGCGGCCTGACGCCCGCCCGCCGCCTGCTATCCTCGACCGGGTCCCGGCCACGGAGCACCCGGAGTTGAGCCAGCCAGAGAGCGTGTCGTCGCCGCGGGTCGGGAGGCACGCCGCGTGGTTCACCGCGGCCTACGGCCCCAATGCCGGCGTCCGCCTCGCGACGCAGAGGTATCCTGACGCCGTTCACCACGCCGACTGGCCCGGCGTGCGGCTCGACCCCGGGCAGGTCGCCACCCACGTGATGGTCCACCGCTTCACCCGCTGACCGGCACGCCCACTGCCGGCACCCCAGGATCCCACCCATGGTCTTTCCCGTCGGCGACGACAACTCCGACCGTCGCACGTTCCCGTTCGTCACGATCGCCCTCATCGCCGCGAACGTGTTCGTGTTCGTGGTCCTCCAGGGCATGGGCACCAACGAGGCCTTCACGATGGCCTACGTGCAGGTGCCGAAGGAGATCATCACCGGTCAGGACGTCGAGCTGCCGCCGTCGCTCCGCACGATCCACACGCCCGAGGGCGACATGCAGGTGACCGATCCCGGCCTGCGCCGCACGCCGGTGCCGCCGTGGATGACGCTCTTCACCGCCATCTTCATGCACGGCAGCATCATGCATCTCCTCGGCAACATGTGGTTCCTGTGGATCTTCGGCGACAACATCGAGGACGACATGGGCCACGTGAAATACCTGCTCTTCTACCTCGCCACCGGGATCATCGCGTCGCTCACGTTCGTGGCGCTCAACAGCTCGGGCGAGGCCGCGCTCACGCCGTGCCTCGGTGCCTCGGGGGCGATCTCCGGGGTGCTCGGCGCCTACCTCGTGCTCCACCCGCAGCGGCGGGTGAGCGTGATCCTCCTGCGCATGATGGTCGACGTGCCGGGCTACATGGCCGTGGGCATCTGGTTCCTGTTCCAGCTCGTGAGCGGCTTTCTCGACCAGGGGGGCGGGGGCGGCGTCGCCTACTCCGCGCACATCGCCGGCTTCGTGGCGGGCATGATCCTCGCGAAGCCGCTGAGCACGGCGTGGGCCCGCGAGGAGACCGATCCGCTGATCGTGCTCCGTCGGCCGACGCTCGTCGATCGGCTCGAACGCCGCAGCCGGTGAGGCGGGAGGCCGCTACCTCCAGCGGAAGGCGGTGAGTCCCTTGAGGTCGCGGACGAAGATCTCGTCGCCCTCGATGGCGAGGTGGGCCCAGCTCTCCTCCACCGCCACCTTCGCCTCGCCGACGAGCGTGTAGGCCTCGGGCGTGGCGCGGATGAGCCGCAGGTCGCCGGTCTCGTCGAGGGCGAGGATGCGGTCGCCCTGGGCCGCCATGCTCCAGTAGCGGCCGAACGGCGTCGTGATCCAGGCCTCCTTGCCGGTGGCGAGGTCGAGGCAGGCGAACCGCTGGTTGCGGAGGTGCACGTAGGCGTGCCCCCCGATCACGATGGGCGTCGACATGTAGCCCTGGATCTTGTTGCGCCAGACCTGTTCCACGGCACCGTCGGCCCTGGCCGGATCGACGGCGAAGAGGAACGATCCCCCGCCGTAGCTCGTCGTGAACACGCGGCCGTCGATGACCGTGGGGGTGACGATGTTCATCCCGCGGAAGGCCTCGACGGGCGTCTTCCAGAGCACCGTGCCCTGTTCCGGATCGATCCCGGCGAGCTGCTCCCGGCCCTGCACGAGGATCTGCGGCACGCCGCCGATCGTCGTGGGGTAGGGGGATGAGAAGGCGCTGCCCATCATGCCCCCCTCGTCCTCGAGCACCCGCCACACGATCGTGCCGGTCGTCTTGTCGAGCTTCACGAAGCCGGCGCCGGCCTGCACGAAGACGTGGTCGCCGATCACCAGGGGGCTCGAGACGAAGCCGAAGGCGGGCAGCGGGCTCTCGAGCGCCGCCGTGAAGTCGACCCTCCAGAGCTCGCGGCCGGAGGCCGCTTCGAGGCACACGAGCACGTCGCGCATGCCGGCGACGTACACGCGGCCCTCGTCGACGCACGGGGTCGAGCGGATCCACGAGCCGTTCGAGGCGGCGAAGAAGGGCACGCGGAGCGCGCCTTCCCATTCGGCGTGCCACCGTTCGCGGCCCGTCGCCCGCTCGAAGGCCCGCACGTGCTCGGTCTTCGCGTCGAGCGTCTCGGTGACGATCACGAGGTCGCCCGCGACGACGGGACCGGAGTAGCTCGGGCCGAGGTCCACCCGCCAGAGCTTCTCGAGCCGCGCATCATCGAGCCCGTCCGGCCACTCCCGCCCGGCGACGAAGCCGTCGCGGCGGGGCCCCCGCCACTGCTGCCAGCCCGACTCGTCGGCGGAGGTCGGCTGGGCGACGCAAGCGAGTCCTAGGACGACGCCGGCCAGGAGGCGGGGCGTTGCGGGACGTGCCGCGAGACGAAGGGCAGCCATGCGCGTGGACTCCAGGCGGTGAGGCCCGGATCAGCATACCGCGGATGGCGCCCGGCCCGACCGCCGGCGCCACGGGGCGACGGGAGGGCGGCCGCGGGTCAGCCGCCCGAGAGGATCGCATCCAGCCGGCGGTGGAACGCCTCGGGGGAGAGATCCGCGAGGATCGCGGCGAGGGCCGGCGCCGCGAGCCGACGCGAGGCGGCGGCCTCGATCGCGCGGGCGAGGGCGTCGGGAGTGCAGTCGACCCCGACGAACGTCGCCACGTCGTGGGGCAGCGCGGTGAAACTCCCCTCGTCGGTCACCACGAGGGGTGTGCCGAGCGCGAGCAGCTGCGCCACGGCACCCGATGATTCGCCGTGGGTCGTGTCGCGCAGTTGCACCGCGACGTCCACCGACCGCATCAGCTCGCCCATCCGCGCGTCGTCCGGGGCATCGTGCACCTCGACGTGGGGCAGCGACGCGATGCCGGTCCGCCGGCAGTACGCCGCCACGTCCCAGCCGGCGATCACGAGCCGGGCCGGCCGTCGGCGGGCGACCGCGGCGACGCTCCGGGCGACGCAGTCGAGCCGCTTGCCGTCGCCCCCGATGCCGAACGTGCCGATCCGCAGCTCGCCGTCGCCTGCCGGCGGGCGGTCCGCGGCAGCCGCCGCCGGCACGACCGGATGGAACGCGACGTCGATCGTCCAGCGGTCGGCGAGCGGGCCGACGGCGTCGCGGACGAGATCGCGGCACGCGGCCGAGTTGACGATCGCGCCGTCGAGCTCCGCCCGCTCGACGAGGAACCGCAGGCAGCGGCCGATGTCGGGACTGGCCGCGAGCACGCGGCGGGTCCACGGGCACGAGGGCGTCGACTCCGCCGCGGGCAGGCGTCGGTAGTCGTCGCCGAGCCAGCGGCGGAAGGCGGAGGCGAGCAGCGCCTCGTGGAGGTAGACGAGCCGTCGCGCGCCCGTGCGGCGCGACTGCATGATCGCCTCGAGCACCTTCGCGTGGTGCGGCGAGTTGCCGAGAACGTGGATCACCGCACCGTGGCGGCCGCGGTCGAGGGCCGGTCGCAGCACCTCGACCGGGAGCACCCGGCTCGTGGGCCGCAGCCCCGCCAACGCGGCGAGCGTCGGTCCCGGGTTGGCGTCGAACAGGTCGGTCCGCCACCGTTCCGGCTGCAGGTGGCGGACGGTGTAGCCGGCGACGGCGGTCCGCGCCGGCGGCAACGCGGCGACGACGGCGAGCCGCCGCCCCGAGACGGGCCGCGGCGCGGGGGCGGCCTCGATCCGGTCGATCACGGTCTCTGCCGCGCGCCGCCAGCCGAGGCCCGCGAGCAGCCCGCGGCCGAAGTCGAGGGATGCGGCGGCGAGCGCCGGCTCCGCGACGAGCCGCTCCATGGCCGCCGCGATCGCGGCGGGATCGGTGGGGTCGAAGGCGAGTTCCGGGATCACGAGTTCGCCCACCGACGACGTGGCGGAACCGACCGCGGGCACGCCGCAGCCGTAGGCCTCGAGGACGGGGAGGCCGAGTCCCTCGTAGAGCGACGCGTAGACGAGCATCCCCGCGTGCCGCAAGAGCCCGACCATATCCTCGTCCGACACGTAGCCCGTGCACACGACGGCGTGGGCCGGAAGGCCTTCCGCCGCGGCGATGGCCCCGAGTTCGGCGACGCGCCGGGGCGAGAGCTTGCAGACGATCGCGAGCTGGTGGTCCGGGCGGCGGGCGTGGAACGCCGCGAAGGCCCGCACCGTCGCGTCGAGGTTCTTCCGCCAGTCGTCGCCGCCCACGCAGATGCAGTAGGGGCCGACGAGCCCGTGGCGGGCCGGCACCGCCGCCGACTCCGTCGCGGGCAGACCCATCAGGTCCCGCTTGCGATGGTCGATGTCGCCGTAGATGCAGTCGATCCGCCGCGGGTCGAAGCCGACGCGCCGAATCGTGTCGCCGCAGGTGGCCCGGCTGATGCCGAAGAGCCGGTCGGAGCCGCGGAGGAGGCCGAGCGCGTCGTGATACTGGCGGTGGGCCCGCTCCCGCCCGAGGTAGCGGTCGGGGAACAGGAGCGGCACGAGGTCGTAGACGATCCCGAACCGCCGCGGCCGCTGACGCAGCAGCCAGGGCGGCAGCACGTAGGCGGCGTCACAGGTGTGGTGCGGCATGAAGAAACAGCCGGTGAGCACGGCGTCGATGGTCTCGGCCGGCGACGATTCGAGTTCGCGGGAGGTGCGCCAGGTGCCGTGGGTCGCGAGTTCGGCGGCACGCGGCGGGGCCGGCCGCCGTTCGTCGTGCCAGAGGAGCCAGCGGTGCGCGGAGAATCCGCGGCAGAGTTCGAGGGCGAGGCTCTGGCAGTAGGCGGGGATGCCGCGGTCGCCGTTGAACTGCGTCGCGCGGAGATCGACGAGGATGGTGAGAGGTCGGGTCATGCGGCCGTCCGGTCGTCGTCCGAACCGGCGGCCTCGTCATCCGACAGCCGGAGGTAGGCCAGGCCGGTGAGCTCGCGCACGAGCCGCTCGAGCTCCTCGACACGGCGTTCGAGCCGCTCGACCCGGCGGCCGCCGCCGAACGGCGCCCCTCCGCAGGCCCGCTTCAGCGCCTGGCCCGCGGGCCGCAGCCATGTCTTCTCGAGCGTCCGCAGCGAGTTTCGGATGAGCATGTCGGCCCCCTGCCGCGACCGCGGATCACGACCGCGAGATCACGCCGCCTCCCGCTTCGAACCGCCGGCCGCCGACACGGCGGCCATCACCTGCGCGGCCGTGACCGTCCACGGGGTGGCGACGAACGTCTCGCGGATCAGCCGTTCGCGTTCGGCGACCCAGTCGGGCTCGTGCAGCGTGCGATCGACGAGGGCGACCAGTCCGTGCACGTCGAGCGGATCGAAGAACTCCGGCAGGTCACGGCTGATCTCCGGGATGCTCGTGGTGCGGGATGCCAGGCAGAGCTTGCCGTGCCCCAGGCTCTCGGCGACCGGCAGGCCCCAGCCCTCGTACCGCGACGGGTAGATCGTCGCCGCCGCGTTCGCGTAATACCAGGCGAGCTCGTGATCGTCGATGCCGTGGAGCATGTGGATCCGGCCGTTGATGAGCCGGTCGTGGCGGATCTCGTGGAGCAGGTCGTCCACGAAGAGGTGCGACGTGCCGATGCAGAGCAGGTCGGGGCAGGTGGCGGCGTCGCGGGAGGCGAGCACCGTCCATGCGTCGTAGAGCAGGCGGTGGTTCTTCCGCACGTCGAGCGTGGAGACACAGACGAAGAAGGGCCGCGTCGGCACGAACCGGGGCAGCGGCGGCGGCTCGTCGGGCGGGCAGGCCCGCGTCATCACGTCTCCCAGCCGCACCACCGACATCGGGGGCGGATCGAACCCGCGCTCGTCGGCGCAGTACTGCGCGATTTCCCGCCGCGACGACTCGGAGATCGTGAACACGTGGTCGGAGTGCGAGAGCACGTTGTCGGCCCAGGGCTCGACCGCCTCACAGTGCACCTTCTCGACCCACTGCGGCTTGATGACGGGGATGAGGTCGTACACCAGCCGCAGGAGCCGCACGCCGTGGCGGCGCACGCCGGCGGCGGCGCGGGCGTGGCCCGCCACCGTCCACGAGGCGCCCAGCGAGAGCAGCACGTCGCCCGGGGCGAACGGCATGGCGGCGAGCGGCACCTGCTCCGGCCGGGGCGCGGTGTGGCCCGACCCCGACCGCAGGCCCGAGTCGAGCGAGCCCATCGTCGATTCGGGGCCGGCGCGGCGGCAGCGTTCGCGCACCCAGCGGCCGACGCTTCCACCGACGGCACCGCTGGCCCGGCGGAGGTCGCGAAAGCTCGTCCGCAGTTCCCGGGCGGCCGGTCCCGTGCCGAACACCGTCTCCCGCGTGAGCCACCGCCTGCGGCGGGCCTGCGCCTCGCCGGCGAGCATCGTCGCCGATGCCGCGAGGACCGCGTCGTCGCCGCGGTGCGACAGGGACGCGGCGGCCTTGATGTGGCCGCGCACCGTCGCCGGCAGTGCCTGCACGGAGAGTGGCACGAAGGCGTGCCGCTTGGGGTCGTAGCCGACGAGGCGGACCGGCACGCCGTTCTCGACGAGGCCGTTGAGGATGCCGATGGTGGTCCGCTGGATGCCGGTGAGGTGCGGCAGCGACCAGGTCGTCAGCTCGGAGACGTCGTACCAGATGTTCACGCGCGGTCCTTCGGGTGCGGGGTGCTGGTCAGGCCGCCTTGATCTGGCCCCGCATGGGGTTCGGGGGCGCGAGGACGAAGCCGTCGGTGATGTTCGCGGGATACGAGAGGGGCGCCCGCAGTTCCGGCTCCTCGCGGCGGTAGTAGTAGCGGTTGAGCCCGTCGAACAGTCCGAACTCGTAGCCGTTCTTGAAGAGCAGCCCCTCCCACTCGAACCACGCCGGCTCGTAGGAGTAGATGTCGCAGCCGGGAAGCTTCGGCTTGATCGCCTCGAGGAGGATCACGCGCGGACGGAAGGCCCGCCACTCGCCACCGAGGAGCACGTCGCGCTCGGCCCCCTCGACGTCGATCTTGAGAAACTGCACGTCGGCGCCGTCGAGCTGTCGCGTGATCGTGGCGAGCGTGGTCATGGGCACCGTGCGGGTCGTGCGGTTGAAGCCCAGCCCCGCGACGACACCGGGGTCGAACATCTCGCGGATCGTC
>Ga0208249_1000376_pt1 | contig 14731 bp, 14 predicted proteins | sample CryBogmetaGMA1M_FD_184546 | JGI IMG/M metagenome (GOLD analysis project Ga0208249, IMG submission 184546) | Freshwater microbial communities from Crystal Bog, Wisconsin, USA - MA1M (SPAdes) | ecosystem: Environmental > Aquatic > Freshwater > Lake | place: Crystal Bog, Wisconsin, USA | collected...
TCTTTGATGAAACGATCGCCGCGCTGGCCGAAAAGAACAAAAACCGTATCCGCGGCAAACTGCAACCGGCTGAGATGTCGGAAGAAGCGCTGACGCAGATAGTGAGCATCTCGTTTTTCAGAGTGATTGACGCCAGTGCGCCACCCGGCCCGGACAGCGACAAAGGTTGGTTCAGCGGCCACCCGGCGGACTGGCAGACTGTGTTGCAACCTGGCACGCTCAGCATGCTTGCCCCAAAACACAATATGTGGATGGGGCACAACAGTTTCATGGGCATGCTTGGCGCCATGTTCAATATCGGACCTGAAGCGCAAAATCAGGCTGGCGTTTCGATGACCGCGGTGGATTACACGGCAGCGTTCACCGACGACGAACCAGAAGACGCAGACGACGACGATGAAGATGACGACCAATGAACTTTGGGAGCTGAACTGATGCAGCCGCTTTTTGTGTTTACGGCGGATACGCACCTGGAAGACGGCGCATGGTCGACGCGGCCGGGCATCTACGGCGACTCGTACCACAGCTTTGAGCAGATTGTGAATTACTGCATTAAGCACCGGCTGCCTTTGATCCTGGGCGGCGACGTGCTTGAGAAGAAGAGCAATTCCGCGCGGCCGATTGCCAAGCTGTGCGAAGGGCTGTCAAAGCTTGAGGCGCGCCATTGCGATGTGTATTACATCCAGGGCAACCATGAATACGACCGAAACGCGCCTTGGCTCAGCGTCCACTCTTGGCCAAAGCACCTCAATGGTCAGCAATATTTCTTCAAAGGCGTCACGGTTTACGGTTTAGACTGGCTGCCCCGCGGTGAGATTCAGCAAGCGATGCAAGCTGTTCCCGAGGGCACGGATATATTGATCACGCATCAGGTGTGGTACGAGTTCATGAAGGGGCTCGGCCGCATTGAGTGCGTTCTTGGTGATGTGCATCACGTTCGCGTTATCCTCAACGGCGATTTCCACCCAACGAAAGAAGTGGAGGGCACCGGAGCGCAAGGGCAGCAGATCCGCATGCTCAGTCCGGGTTCAACGTGCATGCAGGATTGCAGCGAGTCGCCGGACAAGTGTTTCTTCGTGATTGGGCGCGAAGACAACGGCGATATCGTGTTCGAGCCGCACAAACTCGCAACGCGGAACTTTCTCGACTATCAAGTGCGCGACCAAGACACTCTCGACGCGCTGTGTGCAGGCGGGCTGACTGACACGATTGCCGCGTTGCCCAAAAAGCAGCCGCCGATTGACAAGCCGATCGTCCGCGTCAAATTCGACAAGCACCTGCCTGACGCGTTTCTGCGGCTGACGACTGCGGCGGGGGACGCGTGCCACTTTTTCTGCGAGGCGCTGCCCGAGCGGCGTGGCGAGTCCGCTAAGGCGCAAGGCCGATCAGGCACGCGCAACGATTTGCTGGCGGCGTTGGTTGAGCTGCTGGGCGAAGATACGCAGGAATACAAACTGGCGGCAAAGCTGGTTTCTGCTGAAGAACCAGGGCCGGAACTAGAGGCGTTTTTCAAGGCGTTTTTCACAGAGGAGACTGCTCATGCAGTTGCTGAGGCTGGAAGTCCGGAACTGGGTACATCACCGGTACCGAGTGTGTGAGTTCACGCGCGGGCTGGTCGCCATTCTGGGTGAGAACGGCAGCGGCAAGAGCAGCCTTTTCGGAGCGCTGCGCTGGCTGCTGACGGGCGAGAACCCGAATTACGGCGTGAAGACCGACAACATCAGTCAGTACGCCAAAGAAGGCGAGCCGTCGTACGCCAGCCTGGAGTTCGAACACGGCGGGCACGTGGCTATCGTGACGCGGCATCTGTTGCCTGAAAAGGAGCAGAGCACGTTCACGATTGACGGCGTTGAAGCTGGCCGCGGCGACAAGGCGGTGACGGCGGCGATCGAGCGGTTCCTGGGCGTCGACGCCAAGTTCATCTCGCGGTTCATCATCGTTGGCCAGACCGACATTTTCTCGTTCATCGACGACAGTCAGAGCGAGACCGACAAGTTCTTTCAGCGGTTGTTCAACACCGCCAAGGCCGACAAGTGCCAGGATCTGATCGGCAAGAACGTCGCAAAGATATCTATCCCCGAGGTGGTCCACACCGCGGCCGAGTTGCGGACAAAGATCGAACAGTGCACGGACGCCGTGACCGCGCTGGAAACGCAGGCGGCGCTGCTCCCAACCGTCGATCAGTTCTTTCAGCTGCAGCAGGAAGACCAGGCTGTCGTCAAAGCTGGCGAGGCGCGTGGCCGCGTGCTGGCGGAGCTGGCCAAGCTTGTCGACCAAGAAGTCGTGCTGAACAAACAACTGGTCTCGCTAAAGGCCGAGGGCGAACAGCACGAGACGGACCTGGCGGCGCTCGAAGCCGCTTCGAGCGGCCAGGAATCGGCCATTACCGCCGCGCGGACGGCGCTGGGTCACTGGGCGAGCTATAAGAGCATTCTGGCCGCCAAGGCGAAGCTGGACCGCGACCGGGCCGCACTGGAAGCTCAGCGCGCGAAACTGCCGCCGGAACCGCCTGCGGTTGATCCGGCGGACCGCGACAAGCTCAACGCGCGGCAAAGCGCGTTGAGCGCAGAGCGAGAACGTGCTGGCAAGTTCGTGATGACGTTTACGCGCGCGGGTGTCGCCGCGTGCCCAACGTGTCACACATCGGTTGCCAATCTTGCGGACCACATCGAAGAGCAGAAAGCGTTTATCGCAACCTGCAATAAAGAGGTTTCCGAGATTGTTAACCAGCTCGCAGACTGGGAAAAACGATCAAAGGAGTATCAACGTTGGAAGACGGAAGCCGAGATGCTCGACGGGTATGAAAAGCAGCTGACAGCGGCTGAGACGCGGCTGACAGACATTGTGCAGCCAGAGGCGAGCGAAGAAGAGCTGAATCAGACCGTCGCGGATTACGAATCGTTTCAGGGCGCGATCAAGGCTATTGCGCCGCTGGCGCAGGCAGCCAAGGTCAAACGAGCACAAACCGAAGGCTTGCTCACGAGCTTGTTGGATCGGAGGAAGAAGCTGGAAACCGAGCGCGACGCCAACACGGTCACGCAGGTGGACATCGATCTGGCCAATGCACGTCTGGAACAACTGCGCGTGTCCCTGTCCGAACGAACAACGCTGGAAAGCGAGATTGTCTCGGCACGGTTCAGCCTAAAGGAAGCTGTAGCGGAGCATGACCGCGCAGCGGCCGACGAAATCCGGGCGGCAAAGTCGCGGCAGTGGGTCAGCTTGGCTGAGAAAGCTCGCGACGCCCTTAAGAACGCGCCGCGTATGGTTGCGCAGCGCAATCTGCAAAAATTGGAAGCGTCGATTAACGATCTGCTTCAGGTTTTTGGCGTGAACTTCCAGGTAAAGGTGTCGGAAGATGGATCTCCCACTTTCATCGCCGAGTTCTACGACGGTCGTAAGCAAGTCGCGCAACGACTCTCTATCGGACAGAAGACAGTCCTGGCTATTGCGTTTCGAGTCGCCGTCAACGCCATGTACGCCGAAGAGATCGGCCTTTTGGCGTTGGACGAGCCGACTGCCTCTTTGGATGCGCCGCGTATTCGGGCGCTTGCGCCGGTTCTAGAGAAACTTCGCGAGCTGTCGACGTCCAAGGGCCTGCAGTGCCTGTTGGTCACGCATGCCGCCAGCCTGTCCAATCTGTTTGAGTCCGCGATCGAACTCGAACCGCCTGAACTTCGACACAGTACGCAACCCGCGTAATCAACTGACAAAGGACGTCATGGCAACATTTAACATCTACTTCCGACAGGTCAACCAGTCGCGATACACGGTAGAGGCCAAAACAAGAGACGAAGCGATTAAAATGGCTGAAAAGCAATGGCGGGAAGAAAACAACCCGCCAGCGCTCATCTATGTTGAAACGTATGATCAAACTGGCGCCCCTGTCGGGGATCCAAGCTAGATCTGCTGACCTCGCCAGGAGCTTACAACCCGTGCCAACACCAATTGACGAGACAGCCCTCAAAGTGCACGTAGGTCCGGACGGTCACGTTTGGTATTCCGCGGGTTTTGGCGCACCGCGCGATTCAGGTCAGGCCGTGGAAGCGTTTCTGTTGTCGAGCGTGTGCTCTGGCGGCAATACGCGTGTGCGGTTGCTTGGCATTCCAGCGAACGCTGATCTGATCGCGGCGCTGTATCTTCGCCGCGCGAACAAAGAGCTGGCGGGTATCGACATCGCCGGGCCGAACATTTGCGAGTCTCAGGCTGAGTTGGCTGATCCGGAACTGGTGCTGCATCGGATGCGGGCTACGTCGCTGACGCCTGCCGTCGGTGGTTGGCACAGCCTGACGCAGGTTGACTATTTCACGTATTCGCTCATCGCGCGGTTGCAAAAGTCGCACGACGTACTCGATACGCAGTCAACGCTGTACCTGTACTCCATTCCGGTGTATCGTGCGCTGTCCTTCGTACCGACGCTGTCCAACGAGCAGGCCGCGCAGCTCATCAAGACAATCGTTGATCCGCGGTGGTACGTGGACCGTCGTGCGCCGGATAGGCAGGGCAAGCTCGACCTGTTTATGGGGCTGACGCCCGGAACGCAACAGCTTGTGTCGCGCGCGGGTTCTTTGATCCACAAACCACGTGAGCTGCGCTGTGCACTGGTGTTAACAACCTGGAAAACCGTGTCGGAAGACTTGGTGGATTTAACAGATCCGCGAAACTTCCTGTACCGGATCCAGAAAAACGCTGGTGGTGGCTGGCGGGGCGATCTGCGCGCCAGTCAGGCGCTGCTGCGGTATCTGCGCTATAACTGGCTGGAGACGCTGGAGCAGCGCAGTGGGCCGCGTGATCGGCTGTTTGTGCCCGAGCTGTTCTTCAAGACGCCCGGCGAGATCGAGAGCTATTTGCAGCACACGGCGCACTGATGCAAGAAGTCGAGATCACAATTCGGTTCAATCGGGCGTGTCTGGGAGCGGCCAAGCGGCGGCGGCACAGTCAGGTCGTCTTCGCTTTTGACCGTGACCCGGCGGGGCGTGTCATGTTCATGCCCGCCGCGTGGCTGAATCTGCTGCGCTACGCGGCTAAGCTGGCAAACCGGCATCACGCGACGGTCAAGAAAATTGACTGGTGTCCCGTTATAGTGGGGACACCTCGCAACGACTGGCGGCGCACAGTGGTCTCGCAAACCACCGGACCGACGAAAAGCTATTTCGTTGTGCACGAGGCGTTTCAACCGGGAGACACGGTAGTGATCTCTGCCGTGCTCCCGGAGGAAATTAGCGTTGATGACGCAAACCATTTGCTCACCCTTGTGGGCAAATACAAAGGCTTTTCGCCGTTCAACAACGCACAGGACAAGTATGGGACATTTGAAGTCATATCAATCTGCCCCGCCTCCGGGGGCGGCTCCACAAGCTGAGCGACCCGTGACGCAGCAAACCGTGGTCATTACCCGCAGAGCCAACGTGTTGACTCTGACCGGGCCAAATGATGAACCGCTGGATCCTGTATTGATCCGACGGCTGACACAAGATCTTCGGTACGAGCACATCGAGCCGATGCAGCCTGGCAATCAACGGCGCGACCCAATTACCGGGCAGCGCATGTACTTTCAAACAAAAGAGTACAAGCTGTTCCGTGTCGAGAACGGCAAAATCATCGTGCTGTCGGGTTATCTGGCCCGCATGGTGGGGCGTATTCGCAAGCTTGGGTGTACGCCCTCGTTGCGCGACGTCACGCCACAACGTAAACGCCCCAACTGCTACGTGCCGCACTGGGAAAACCTGCACGGCCGCATTGACTTTCGTCCGCGCCAGGAAGAGTGCCTGCAGACCATTGCCCGCGTACCGTGCGGCATTATCAAAGCAGTCACCGGCTTCGGCAAGACTACTCTCATCGGTGCGGCCGCGCTGCTTTTTCCAGAGGCGCGCATCGACGTGGTCACCAAGAGCGTCGACGTCGCTGATCGTATCAAGCGCAGCTTGAAACGGTTCGTGCCGAAAGTCGGTTTCATTGGAGACGGCTGGAAACAACGCGAACGCGTGACGGTGATCACCGCTGGCAGCATGGCCCACGCCGACGGTGATGCGGACTTCTTGTTTGCTGACGAGGTGCACCAGTTAGCCACGGTGAACTTTTCGACAACGCTGGCTAGCCGCTACCGGAATAGCCGGAACTTCGGCCTGTCAGCGACACCGTATGCGCGCATGGACAACGCGCACAACGTGCTTGAACCTTTGTTCGGCCCCATGGTCTTCGAGCTGACGTATCCGCAGGCGGTCGAGCTTGGCCTAGTTGTCCCAGTGCGGGTCAAATGGCTGCCGATGCGTCTAAGGTCAAACCCCGCAGAGAGATACGGCAACCGGGTAGCGCGCAAACGATACGGCATTTGGACAAACCACGAACGGAACGCTATCCTAGCCGCCGCGGTCAACGAGTACCCAGCTGATCATCAGATCCTGATTCTCGTTGAGACGATCGAACATGCGGTCTATCTGGGTAGTCAGCTTCCGGATTTCACGCTTGTTTACGGCTCTATGATGCCGAGCGACTGTTTCGGCTACAAGAAGAACAAGCTTCTTCCGGCAGATTACTCACCGCTCACGGACGTTCAAAAACATGAAATACGCGCGCAATTCGAAGCCGGGACGCTCAAGCGCGTAATCGCCACGGATATCTGGGCGACGGGCGTGGACTTCGAACAGCTTAACGTGCTCGTACGCGCGGACGACCGTGACTCTGACATCGTCGATGTGCAGGGTCCGGGGCGCGTAAGCCGCCTGTATACGGCGCCGGACGGCACACGGAAAGAGTTCGGCGAAGTTATCGACTGCATGGACACGTTTGACCCACAGTTCTACAGGAAGAGCTTGGGCCGCAGGAACAGCTACAAACTCTTGGGTTGGGAGCAAAACTGGCATGACGCCCAAAGAAGCTGGCGCGGTTCAGGAGCTGATTGAATCGCCCGATTGGTACAAACAGCTTTCCGATAAGAATCTAGCGGCGTATGTCCGCTATCAATTTCTCCGGCTCTATTCGAACGAGTGGGACTGGGATTCGTCTGATCATCGGCGGCAGCGCTCGCATTGGGACGGCGGTGTCGATCGGTTCGGCGTCAAACATGGCGCGGTCTGGGCGCGGATTGTGCGTTTAATTCGAGAATTGCGTGCAGACCCCGGGGTCTTTGTCTGTGCGCACTTCTCTGGCTTGAGTTACGCCACGCAGGTCGCACAGAGCCACAGCGTTCCGGACGTTCGCCCCAGCAATCTGGCGTCTGCCAACTCGCCAAGCATTTACGCCCGCTACTGCGAGCATTTTGTTCGCACACTGGTGCCTGCGTGCGAGGTGGCTGGCGGTACGATTTCGAACCGTATGCGCGGCACGAACAGCTTGAACATGAGTCAGGCTGATCAGTTGTATTACGTGCTATGCGACGAGGGCTACGTTTCTGCGTCGCCTTTCTTCCGCCACGCGTTCGCGGACCAGCTTGGGTGCGAGCGTGCCGTGGAAAGATATCTATGGCACGCCGCCTTGGATTACGAAGCGCAGCAGCGTCTGTACGACGCCGCGCTTCAAAAAGAGCCGTGGTGCATAACCCCGCCGCTCATTGCCGCTACGAGAGATATACGGAAGCACTGGTTGGAGTACGCAGGATGAGTGACGCCCGACGAAGGAATGAAGACTTTGACGCAGTGCCGCTCGCCCGCGACGAAATCACGGCTTTGTTTCGTGGATTTCTCCGCTACAAGTCGCTGCTGAAAGACGCAATTCGAGTTAACCTCGAAGACGCACATTTTAAGCACGACGAGATGTTGTATCTCGTGGTGTTTTCTACAGCTCGCAGCCTGATTAACGAGTTCTCAGACGTTACCAGGGATATGCTGGTGACTCGGATTGCCTTGGCGGTCGAGAGCGGGTCAGTTGCACTGAACCAAGACGACGCCGTTTTTCTGTTCGGCCCCGAAGGGCAGGACGGATTTATCGACGAGGCTTTTAACGCACCCCTCCCCGACAACGCGGGTCAGATCGCCGAAAAGCATTTTCTGTCTGACGTGCTGAAGCGATTCATCAAGGTCCGGCTGATCAAGCAGCAGATTCAGAGTACGTTGAACCGGTCGTCCGACGACACGGTCACCGTCGATCTGAATGCCGCTCTTGCCCGCTGGGATCGGTACGCGCAAAAGGTTGAACAAGTGGGCGCTCCGGCGGCTAACTCAGCCGCCATGCCCTCGCCGGGTTCGCAGATTCTTCTGCCGCCTCCGGCGCTTACGACCGGCATTCCGTGGATTGATCAGTACATCGGCGGTGTTCGTGGCGGCGACGTCATTGGCGTTCTCGGCCCGTTCTCCGGCGGTAAGACGACTGTGCTGACGACAGCCGCTATTCGCATGGCCGAGCTGTACGCCAACCAGGGTGCGAACAAGTTGTCGATCTTCGTGGGCTACGAGGACGGCGCTGAGCGCATGAATGCGTTGTTCTGGTCAGCCGCAGCCCGTATCGATCGCAACCTGTTCACGTCGGCGGGAGAGTCGTTCTGGGAGCGGCTTTCAACGCGCGAAAGTCTCAAGGATTACGACCGGAGCCTGCCAGAGAATCGCAACGGCGAGATCATGTTCGGCGAGCACGAGCGCTGGGTGGCCGCCATGGCGTGGTTCAACCGGCATTTCGTCTTTCTCGACTTTTCGGCCAATCAGGAAACCGGCGGCCTTGGTTCTGGCGGCGTGGCGGAAATCCGGGCGTCACTCGATCGGCTGATCGAGGAGCGCGGCGGCATAGAGATCGGTTTTGTTGCCATTGACTACGCAGGCATTCTTGTCGAGCGTGAGCTGGGCGCGAAAGGCGGCGCGGCGAAGACGGAGCAAAGCGCACTGGCGCGGCCGATCAAGTTGGTCGCGGACGAGCTGCGGTCACGCGTGGCCAAGCCCCTGAACTGCACCACTATGCTGGCGCATCAGCTCGCGCCAAACGAGTGCAAGAAGATTCCGCCGTACAAGTACATCAGCCACTTGGACGCGTCGGGCTCAAAGAGCTTCGCCGAGAACGTGCACAGTTGCATGTGCATCAACACGCGTGACGTTTCCACGCTTGTCTCGACGATCTACTGGTCCAAGATCCGGCTCGGCCTGCCGCCGTGCGGAACGCCGCATGGCCTGATCCGTATGGACGACAACTTGGTTGACGTGCATTTGGTGAACGACCAGTACGTGGCGGACTCTGCAAGCCGAGCGATTTTGCGCCGCGGTGACGTCCGCGTCGCTTCGCCAACACAGGAGCGCCCCGACAACACGCGGAGGGCTGGCTGGAACGTCGATTCCTTTGCGGACGGTATGTGAAAGGACAGCGATGACGATGACCCTGCCTACGGAATCGCATATCGATCCTCTCAACAGCGTGCTGTACACGCTGCTCAAGCACAAGTTTCGCGAGGTGGTCATTGCCAACGAGGGCGTGTCCGCTCACGTACAGAAGTTGTCGGACCCATTGCGCCCCGGAAAGTTCATCGAGCGCGCGTTGACGTGGGGCGAGTACTACTGCGTGAACTGCCCGTTCTGCCGCGACGCCCGCTACCGGCTGTGGATCAACCACCTCTACGGCTCGGACTACGAAAACGGGCGGCGGTCGCACACGTATCTGGCCACTTGTTACAACGACAACTGCATGGCGCAGCCCGGGCGGCGAGCCCAGCTGGAGCAAATGGTTTTTGGCCAGGGACGGCCGCTGATCAAAAAGGTGCAGCTCAAAGCGCCATCCTGCGAGTTCGTTCATACGGCTGTGGCGCCGCCGGGCGAGGTGTGTTCGATCGCTGGCATGCCGGACACGCATCCAGCGGTTCGGTACGTACGTTCTCGCGGGTTTGACCCGATGGAGCTGGACAAGCACTTCAACGTGGGCGTGTGCACGCGCATCGAGAACGTGCGCTACCGCATCATGCTCAATCGGGTCTACATCCCGATCGTGTTCAATCACGAGCTGGTTGGCTGGCAGGGCCGCGCCTCGAACGACGCCAGCGCACCGAAGTACTACAACTGCCCGGGAACGTCCAAGAGCCGCATGCTCTACAACTTCGACAACGCGAGCAGGGAGCCGTATGTCGTGGTGGTTGAGGGTGTTCCGAGCGTGTGGCGTATCGGCCGGGCAGCGGTTTGTCTGTTCGGCAAGACAATGTCGTTGTTTCAACAGACCACCATCAGCACGACGTGGGCTGGAAAGCCTGTGGTTCTTATCCTCGATAACGACGCGAAAGCTGAACGCGATCAGGCGATTAGTTTGCTGCGGGCAAGACGGTGTGATGTGCGGCCGGTTTATCTGCCGGACAAGCGCGACCCTGCTGACTACAGCAACGCGGAAATCCAAGACATGATCGCAAGAGAGGTGAAACGTTGAGCGAAAAAAACAAACTGAGCGAAGAGCTGCAAAGATTTATCGCCGCATACCCGATTACGAACGGGTCTGTTACAGATATTTCAGAACTGACACGGCGGATGACCGTATACGCCCAGCTTGCCGCTAACGGCATTCCGGATGAGGCTGCAACGCCAACAGTTCGGGTTCGCGTTGCCGCGGCTGTTAACGCAAAAGGCGAATGGCACGCTTGCGGGGCTGACGGCAACTCTGACGAGGAGTCGGCCGCCATCGCCAAAGACATGTTGGACGGCTACCCTTTAATGAACGTCTCGTTTATCGAGGCGCGCGTTCCGCTGCCGGTGCCGCGGGCAGTGACGGTACAAGGCGAAGTGAAACCAAATGAGGTGAAGTCATGAATCCACACGGCACCATTTACGATGAGAAGCATTACCGCATCGCCACGCGCCCGGAGGGCGGCGGTTGGTGTGCAGAGTGCAAAGCCTTCGGCGGGCACACGATGCGCTGCGCGCAATGCACGCCCGAGTGGATGGCGTATCTAGCGACGCACGCCCAGGATCAAGAAGCCAGAGCGCGCAAATACGCTGCGCAGTGTTTGTCTGCGCTCAAAATGATGCACGGGAAGATGGCCTTGCTGCGGCACGAGAACAACAAGCTCCGCAAGGCCAACGCGCGACTGCGGGCAGGTAAGGAGCCAGAACAAAAGGATGGCAGTGATGGCGAAAAATCGCAGACGTGAAATCGACAATCGACGGCTGTACGGCCTTGTCGAATGGGTGCTGGCGCAGAAGGGCACCGTGAAGCAGTTCAACGAGCATATTCTCGTGGGTCGGGTTCTTGGCGTTCGATACCGATATTTCGTCCACGAGTATTGGGCGGGCGTCCTGCCGAATGACGAAACGTCGATGGCGATCCAGTGCAAAACGCTGGAAGCTTTTATCCAGACGGTCGAGAAGCAAAGCGAACAACCGATGTCAGCAGAGGACAAACGATGGGTTTCCTGACGACGCTTACGATCTACAACGACGGCATTCACCTGCTTGAGCCGAATGCGCAGGAGTTCGCGCAAGAAGTGTGCCGACTTGCGTCAGGGCTGCACGGCCCGGCCGACGTAGCGCTGGGCGGTTTTGTGAATGCAGTCAGAGTGCAGATGTCGCGGCATGCTGACCACCACACGGTGTACGTACACGCCGGGAACTGCCTGACAGAAATGAGCCCGTATTCTGACAGCACACAAAAGCTGCTGCAGCGCAATCCGGAGTTTTTCGAAAAGCTGCTCGGGATCATGACGCGCAACACGCGAATGCTCAAAGAAATGTACAACGAGCACAAAGAAAAGCAGGAGCAGGCGTAATGGGTCACATTCTCGCCGACATCATCAGGGAGATGCCCGAAATGGCGCGGAAGGAGCGAGAAGCGGAGCTTAAAGCAAAAGGCGAACGCCTGGAGAAGATCGAAACATGGGGCTGCGGCTTCCTGGTTTTGTGCTGCTTCGCCGGGCTGGGGTACGTGACAGTGCAATGGAATCCGTTTTCGCTTCAGCGCAAAATTGATCGGTTGGAGAAACGCATCGAAGAAATGGAACAAGGCGCGCGGCAAGGGAGCGTGACGGAATGATTGGTACACCCGACTTTCACCATCTGTGCTCTCAGGCGCTCGACGGTGATGAAGAGCGCGCAGCATTGGTTGCGCGGCTGTATCCGCTGCTCGACATGACCGGGCCAGGGATGCCGCTGCCAGGGCCAAACTTCGTCGACCACGCGAACAAGCTCGGTGACTCGATTGACCCCGCGGCGCTCAAAAAGAAGAAACAAGCGCCCGCGAGTGAGCACCTGGCGTACCTGTATCGGAGCGCGTTGTACAGCGACCAGTTCTCGATGCCGATTAGGTGCAAAGGCGGTGACGTCGTCGCGCACTTTGTACCCGGTCACATCTGGAACGATCCAAACGACGGCGTGTACGGCCCAAAACCGGCGCGGGTCATGATCGTCTCGCGCAGCCCAGGCCGTGACGAGTTGGAAGACCGCCGCGTGATAACCGGCAAGGTCGGCCGGTTTGTCGAAAACGCTTTGGCTGACTGTGACGTGTCGCCCGACGAGTACGCCAACTGGTACGCCACGTTTGTCTGCAAGTTCGGCTCACCGACGCCAGACAGCCCGACAATTCCGGCGGCGTGGCTGAAGGACTGCCTGCCGTTGCTTCACCAGGAGCTGCGGTTCGTCAGGCCTGATTACATCCTGTGCTTGGGCCAGGAAGCCGCGAAGACGGTCTTGCAGACCACGGGCAACGTTTCGTCGCTCGTCGGCCGCGTTATGACGATTAAGGTGCCAGACGAAGATGGCGAGCGCGAGATCAAGGTCATGACGGCGCTCAACCCGGCGTACATGCTCCGTAAGCCAGAAGCCTATGACGACTTCAGGAATCAAGTCTCGCGCTTTGTCGATCTGATCAACGATCGGTCGCAAGACGCCGAGGAAGTCGATCATGCGGACATCTACACGGAAGACGCGCTCGTGGAGATGGTCGACGAGATGATTGCTGACCCGGAGCCCAACGCGAACATCATCGCCGTCGACTGCGAATGGCATGGCGAGTACCCGACAGAGCCTGGCTCGTACTTGCGCACGATTCAGGTCTCGAACCGGCACAAGTGGGCGCGTACGATCGTGCTTCGTTATGACAACGGTACTGAGGCGTTTAGGCCTGGGCTTGATGTGGTGCGCACTCAGTTGCTGCGGCTGCTCAAGAGCACGCCGGAGCGCCATGTGCGCGTCGGCGGGCATTTTCTTCGTGCGGATCTTCCGTGGCTGCTGGACTTCGGTGTCGACGTTCGGGACGAATACGCACCCGCACCGACACCTGACGACCGGCAGCACGGCGGCTGGGACACCAGCCTGCTGTATCACGCGGTGAACGAGACGGCGAAGTACGGCCTGGAAGAGTGCTCGATGCGGTTCACGACCGCCCCGACGTATTGGCAGGCGCTGGACAAGTGGAAGAAGCACTACCAGAAGAAAAAGAAGATCAAAGCGGGTGACATGGGCGGCTACGGCGTAATTCCGTGTTCCATCCTGCACCCGTACGCCAGCTACGACGCCGACGTCACCCGCCGGATCTGCATGAAGTTCTACGGCACGGACGGCACCGACGGGATGATCTCCAAAGATATCTATGGAAACGACTGCTGGCTGCCGTACTGGACGGCGCACCAGGCCAGCCTGGCGTTTCTGGAGATGGAGCAAACCGGCATGGTGATCGACCGCGATCGCGCGGACGAGCTGACTACGTTGTTTATGAACACGCAGGATCGGCTGCTCGCGGACATCCGAGCTGACCTGGGCTGGCCGTCGTTCAACCCGAAGTCGCAGCCGCAGCTGGCCGTGGCGTTGTTCGGACGCCGGTTTCTTGACCGGTATGCGGGCACTGTAACTGTTCCCGAGGAAGCCCGCCCGCTGAATCTCCTGCCGATCAAGACGACCGGAAAGCGCCCTGTCTTGTGGCGCGATCTGGGGCCGAAGCTAACGGCCACAGCAGCACCCAGCACGGACAAGGAAAGCCTGGGCATCCTTGGGCACCAGAACGAGACAGCGGCCCGTATTCGCGACTACAAGTTCATCAGTCAGGTGCTGGTCAGTGTGCTTCGGAAGCCCAACACCACGGAAGACGGAGAGTTTGCAGTCGATGAAGAAGGCCACTACGCGTATGAAAAGGGTCTTATCGGCGCTGCCCACGCCGACAATAAGGTACGCACTCACCTTTTTCAGACAAAGGAAACCGGCCGCGCCTCCAGTTCCCGGCCTCCGTTACAGAATCTCAGCTCTCGCCGCGAAGACGACTACGGCCGGATTCTCGGAGACGCCCACAAGCACCCCGTCCGTTCCATACTCCGTGTCCCCGAAGGTTGCGTCGGCATCGAGACGGATCTCACTGGTGCGGAATTGGCGGTCCTCGCGTGGTTGTCGCAAGACAAGAACTTCATTCATCACGTAAGCCAGAACCTGCTGCCGGAAGATCACCCGGATCACTACGACATTCACAGCCAACAGGCCGTGAAGGCGTTTCAGTTGAAGGGGATTGTTCCGACCAAGGCTGGCATGAAGAAGGCGGGCAAGAAGGGTCTCCGGGTCGCCGCCAAAAACGTGAACTTCGGCATCCCATACGGTCGCGGCGCTGAAGCCATCGCCCGGCAGTGTAAGGAAGAAGGCGTCGAGGTTACGCCTGCCGACTGCCAGAAGATGATCGACGCGTACTTCAACTCGTACCCGAAGACCTGGGACTTTCTGGCTGATTGTCGTGCTCGTTCGCAAAACCCTGGTTGGATCGTCGGGCCATACGGGCGTTATCGCCGTTTCATCCCGGCGCAGAACGACCGCGGACTCCAGGGCGAGCAAGAACGGCAGGCACAGAACTTCCCGATTCAAGGTGGGGT
>Ga0208249_1000377_pt1 | contig 14701 bp, 11 predicted proteins | sample CryBogmetaGMA1M_FD_184546 | JGI IMG/M metagenome (GOLD analysis project Ga0208249, IMG submission 184546) | Freshwater microbial communities from Crystal Bog, Wisconsin, USA - MA1M (SPAdes) | ecosystem: Environmental > Aquatic > Freshwater > Lake | place: Crystal Bog, Wisconsin, USA | collected...
GTCTTGGCAGGAAGGCTACAGCGTGCAAAGCCTGCGCCAAGGCTCACGATCCCGAGTGGTATGCTGCGTACGAGAGTATGCAGGGGACGTGCACTCACTGTGACAAGAGCAAGATCTCTACAAATTTATGTGGTCTTGGCAGGAAGGCTACAGCGTGCATAACCTGCGCCAAGGCTCATGATCCCGAGTGGTATGCTGCGTACGAGAGCATGCAGGGGACGTGCACTCACTGCGACAAGAGCAAGATCTCTACTGATTTATGTGGTCTTGGCAGGAAGGCTACAGCGTGCGTAGCCTGCGCCAAGGCTCATGATCCCGAGTGGTATGCTGCGTACGAGAACATGCGGGGGACTTGCACTCACTGCGACAATAGCAAGATCCCTACAAATTTATGTGGTCTTGGCAGGAAGGCTACAGCGTGCACAGCCTGTGCCAAGGCTCATGATCCCGAGTGGTATGCTGCGTACGAGAGTATGCAGGGGACGTGCACTCACTGTGACAAGAGCAAGATCAATACTAATTTATGTGGTCTTGGCAGGAAGGCTACAGCGTGCATAACCTGCGCCAAGGCTCATGATCCCGAGTGGTATGCTGCGTACGAGAACATGCGGCGGTGCATCTATCACCCCACAACTGCTTGCAGCTCTAAAAGAAGACCTGACTTGGATGGGTACTGTGGGAGGTGCTTCACTCACCTCTTCCCAGGGGACCCTAGGACCAAATTCATCCGTACTTGCGTACATCACAAAGAGATGGCGGTACGGGCATTCTTGCAGGAGAGATTCCCAGATGTGACCTGGTCCTTCGACAGAAAGATTACAGATGGCTGCTCATCCAGGAGGCCTGATGCCTTTGCGCACATCGGAAGCCACGTCATCAGTGTCGAAATCGATGAGTTTGAACACACAGATTATGATTGTTCTTGCCAGAACCGGAGAACGATGGAGCTTTTCGAAGACGCCGGACGCCTTCCCCACGTCTTTGTGCGCTTCAACCCAGACGAGTATTACCTGCATGGAGAGAAGATCCAAGGCTGCTGGGGGAAAAATCCCAACACGGGAGAACCGAGGCTCGCTCCAAAGCACAGAAAGCAGTGGGAGCAGCGCTTGGAGAAGTTGGCGGATATTATAGAGCATTTTAGGAGCCATGCTCCGTCAAAAGAGGTGGAGTCGGTGTTCCTCTTCTACTCCGATTGTTGACCAACAGAAAACAAAGCCCGGGGTGAGACGTTATTCGGATCTGATCAAGAACATACGATCGCCTGTTGCAGAAAAGCTGCACGCCCTCCGGCTGCCTCCAACGCTTCTCTGCGCGGCCGCAGCGGCTTGGTGGCTCCCAGAGCGCCGAGCGCTGTTCGGCTGCATGCCCTCCGCGAGCCCGGACAGGGCCGCGCCCTTCGCCACGCTGCCAGGTGAGACGTGGCCCGGCACCATGCCGCCCGGGCTCCGCCACCTTCGAACGCCTGAAATGAAGAGCCGCTCCGGCGCGCCAAGCGCGACCGAGACGCCATCGGCGGGTTCCTCGCAACGGACATCAGATCCGGGCATGCCGCCGAAACAAGACGTGCGTTTGCAAGTCACGCTGTGACGCATCGGTCCCGGAGCAAGCCCCGCGCGGGAGCTGTCCCGGGCGCGCTGGCTGCCTGCCTCCTGGTATGGCGTGCAGCCCCGCAGGCTTCCCCCCGTGTGGTCCGGGGCACGGCGAGCTGGCTCGCCGGAAGGGATGTCGCGGCATGATCACTGCGGCACGACGGAGATGGTCCACTCATCATCACCGAACGCCGTTTTTTGTAATTTTAGGCCTGGATCGGGACGAAGAGGCATGAAACAATTTGGATCCAAATCACTTCCGTTTACAAGACAGGTCATGTCATTTGGTTCGTGGTCATTGACCGTGGCCCAGTAACAGGCGATCGACGACCCAACGATGCTCGGGATCTTCTGATTTATGGAATCTGCGCAATTCGTCGCCCCCTTGAACGATGTACAGCCAGTTGCAATGAAAGATTGTGGACCTATCGCAACGCACTGGGTGGACCCATCGCGAGTACAAAATTTTCGGTTTGGCAGGTGAGTTGGTTCCGCCGCATCCACGGCATAGACGTGCACGCCATGGGTCTGGCCATCTCCAGCCCACGCTGCCTGCCACTTGCGATCGCTCGCCAGTGTGATATTCTTGCCGTTCGCGCTGCAGAAAAGTCCTCCTAGTTCTCCATCGCGAGTGCAAACTGAACCGTCCTTTTTTCTGCAGGTGCTGTTCTCGGCAGCGAACGGTGGCTGCGACAGATCCATGGGCTGACCATTCGTGGTACAGTCGGCTGCAGCGAAATCGAACGAGAAGTCGCGGACAACTTCACAGCTCATTTCTTGTGGACGTGGCCGCCTAGGCACGACCCATAGGCATTTCACCCCGCGCTCGTCATGCTGGACTGGACGGCCAGCGTGCGATTCAGCAAGGGCCTCGCGCGCCCCTACTCGAGGCTCGCCAGGCCGATGAGCCCCGCGACCACGCTCGTCTCCAGCACGAAGAGCAGCGGCGCGGCCACGGCCAGGTGCAGCCGGCCGCGCTGCAGGGCCCAGGCCACGGCGCCGACCAGCGCCGCGGCCCCCAGCGTCAGCGCCGCCGCGGTCCGCTGGTGCGTGCGCCGCACCGTCGGCCCGTGCGCGCGCTCGTAGAGCGCCGCGAACGCCGCCAGCACGGCCAGGGCGCCCACGAGCGCCAGCGCCGGCCGCCGCCCGCGCAGCCACGCGCACAGGGCGAGCAGGGCCAGCGCCCCGCCGAGGCCGAGCCCGAACGACACGTCGCGGCCGCAGCCGGGCAGGCGCAGGAAGGGCTGGTGCAGCCAGAACTGCAGGCGCTGGTCGCCGATCAAGAAGCCGTCGCGGCAGTCGAGCGTGCTGAAGAGGCGCGGGCCGTTGACCGCGCGGAGGCCGCCCAGCTGCATGTCGACGTGGTAGACCGCCTGCAGGCCGGCCAGGGCCGCGGCGCCGCGCCGCGACAGCAGGTAGGCGGCCGCGCTGCCGGCGAAGAGGCGCGCGTGCGGGGCGCAGCGCCCCTGGCAGTAGAGGCGCAGCACGTCCCAGTCCGCGGCCGTGCGCGCCAGCGCCGCCAGCGCCGCCGGCGTGGCGCCGGTCACGCGCACGTCGTCTTCGAGCACGAGCACGGCGTCGGCCGCCGGCCAGGCCCGGGCCAGCGTGCGGGCCAGGCGCAGGTGACTGAGCGCGCAGCCCAGCGTCTTGGCGGGGCAGAAGTGCCGGGCGAAGCGCGACACGTCCCAGTCCTCGCGCAGGGGCGGGGCCGTGCCGTCGGTGCCTTCGAAGAGCGTCGGCTCCAGGCCGTGCGCGCGGAGCTCGGCGGCCGTGCGCGCGTAGCGCCGCGGGTCGATGGAGATGACGTAGATGGGCGGCGCGGCCATTTTCTCGAGGGCGCGCCGGCCGGGGCCGGCGCCCACGCCGCGGGCCCGGCCCGCTACGCAAAGCGCCCCGCATGACCGACGCGCTGCTGCTGGCCGGCGGCGGCTTCAAGACCGTGGGCTACCTGGGCGTGCTCGAGGCGCGCTGGGCGGAGCTGCGCCGCACGCTGCGGTGCCTGTGCGGCGTGTCGGCCGGCGCCGTGCTCGCCCTGCTGCTGGCGGTCGGCTACGACCCCGCGGAGCTCCAGGCGCGCGTGCACGCCACGGCCTGGGCGCCGCTGCTGCACCGGATCTTCTGCCCGGCGCAGCTCTGGGCCGCGGGCGCGCCCTGCAGCGTGCGCCCGCTGCGGCAGCTGCTGCAGGCGTGGCTGCACGACAAGGGGGTGCCGGCCGACGCCACCTTCGCGTGGCTCGCGCGGCAGGGCGCGCCGGGCTTCGCGTGCGTCGTGGCCTGCGTCGACACGGGCGAGCTGCTGCTGCTGGACGCGGCGCGCGCGCCGCGCTGCTCGCTCGTGCGCGCCGTGCTGGCCTCCGCCGCCGTGCCCTTCGCGTTCCCGCCCGTGCGCGTGGCGGGGCGGCGCTGCGTCGATGCCGGGCTCGTGAACAACGCGCCCGCCTCGCTGCTGCGGCGCGCCTGGCCGCAGTGCCGCCAGATGCTGGTGCTGACGCCGAGCGGCCTCTGCGGGGCGCCCGCGCACCCCTGGGCGGCGCTGCTGTGGCACCGCACCAACTTCGTGACGCACGCGGAGCTGCTGCGGTGCCGCGCGCTGGCGGCCGTCGTGCTGGAGCTGCCGCCGGCGCCCGCGGACGTCCACATCTTCAGCCCGGGCGCGTCCGTGTCGGCGCTGCTGCGCCAGGGCCGCGTCACGGCGCTGTGCCACGAGCGGCGCGCCGCCGTCGCGGGGCTGGCGGTGCTGGCCGTGGCGCGCCTGGGGCGGCCGCCGCGGCGCGGGGCGCCTGGCAAAGATGGCGGGGCTGCGCCCCGAGCCCTGCCCCGGCGATGAGCTGCTGCGCGCGCTGCTGTGGCGCCCGCCGGCCGAGTGGGAGCCCGCCGCGGTCTGGGGCTACTTCTCGTCGCGCCCGCGCCGCCTGCACCTGGAGCCGCGCCTCGCGCGGGTCCTCGCCGCGCGCTTTTCCTCGCGCGGCGCCCGGCTGGACGTGCGCGTCGTGCTCGCGCCGCGGCGCCGCGCGGCGGGCCGCTGGGAGGGCTGGCTGCCGCACGAGGACCTGCTCCTGAACCCGGCGCATGCCGCGGTGCTCGCGCGCTACCACCCGCTCTACGACGCGCGCACGCAGCCCGCCGACGTCCCGTGCGCGGCCGTGAAGCTCAAAGTCCCCAGCCGGCCCTCCTCGCCTGCCTCCTCGGCGCCGTCCTCGCCGTGACCATGGAGATGCCTGCGCGCGTGCTGGTGCTCGGCGGCGAGGGCTACGCCGGCTGGCCGCTGGCCCTGCACCTCTGCGACCACGGCTGGGCCGTGACCGTCGCCGACAACGGCGCGGCGCGCGCGGCCGGCGGCGCCCTCGGGCCGGTGGCCTCCGCGGCGGAGCGCCTCGGCGCCTGCCGCCGGGCCCTGGCCTACTACGACGTCGACCTCTGCGACGGCGAGGCCGCCCGGGAGCTGGTGCGCCGCGTCCAGCCCGGCGCGGTGGTGCACGTGGCCACGGGCGCGCCTCACCAGGCAGTGGCCATCCTGCTGAAGGTGCACGCGGCCCTGGTGGCGCAGGCCGAGCGCTGCCAGCTGCTGGTCGTGAGCTTCGCCGAGACCGCGCCGCTCGAGCGGCTCGTCCTGGCCAGCGCCCTCGCGGCGCTGCGGGCGTCGGGCGGCCCCGTGCAGGTGGCGGAGCTCGGCCTCGGCACGCTCTGGGGGCTGCAGACGGCGGCCACGCGCTGCCACCCGCTGCTCTGGAACCGCTACGCGCCCCGGGCGCCGCGCGACCTCGCCGTGCACGCCCTGCTGCAGCTGCCCGCAGTCGTGGCGGTGCCCGCCTTCTCCGAGCTGGACTTCGACTGCCTGCACCTGGACGACTTCGTGGAGCTCGTGCGGCACGCGCTCGGCCGGAGTGCGGCCGAGGCCCTGCCGTCGGCGCGGCGCTGGGAGGGCAAGAGTCTGGCGAAGGTCATGGCGTCCGACGCCCGCGTCGAGCTCGCCCGCAGCGACCTGGCCGAACTGGAGCGCAGCGCCGCGGCCGCGCGGCCCGTGCCGCCGCAGGCCGCGCCGCCGAGCCTGACGGTCCTGCTGCACTGTGCCGACGTGGAGCTCTGGGCCCGCCGCGTCGAGACGGCCTGGGCCACGGCCCGCAGCCAGCGCTGCGGCGAGGAGCAGGTCCGGCTGCAGCTCTGCGGCGGCGGCGCGGCGCTGCGGCGCGTGCTGGGCGACGCCGCCTTCGCCCCCCCGGCCCCGGCGGCCGTCGACGTCCTGCACGTCATGCTGCGGCGCACGCAGCGCGTGCCCTGGGCCCTGCTGCTGCGCGCCGCCTGGGCCGGCACGGCGGTGGCCATCACCCCGCTGGACCTCGACCTGCCGCTCTTCGGCGGGCCCTGGCTCTGCGCCCTGCTGTTCCCGGTCGTCGCGCTGGAGGAGGGCGTGAGCGACGCCAAGCGCGCCTGCTGGCGGGCGGCCCCGGCGGCCGCCGACTTCGCGGTCACGCGCGAGCCGGCGGCCGAGGCCCGGCAGCGCCTGCCGAGCTGGCGCGCCCTGGAGCCGGAGCTCCGCGCCAAGCGCTTCGTGGCGCTCCTCTGCGGCGAGGCGCCGCGCGAGGTCCTGGCGGTCCTGGGCAGCAGCGCCGTGCTCGCCGAGGGCGCCGTGGTCCTGGCGGCCGCCGACCACCACGGCGAGGCGTGCTACGCGGGGCGCGGCGGGAGCCTGAGCGTCGTCTGCCACCGGGAGCTCAGCGGCAGCGTCTCGCCCACGCTGCTGCAGGGCGTGGACGTGGTCCTCTACCTCGGCGGCCCGCTGGAGGCGCCGGCGGCCGCGCTGCTGACGGGCGTGCCCGTCGTCTGGCGCCTCACGGACACGCTCTGGGAGACGCCGCTCTGGGCCTTCGACCCCAACGGCGTCCGCTTCCTCTGCGACGTCTTCTCGGTGGCGGACTTCGAGGCGGCGCTGCTCGACGCCATCGCCCTGCCCCGCGGCGGGCAGCCGGCGGCGCGCCGCCGCGCCGTGCCGACGCCGGCCGAGGCGCTCGACGAGCTCTGCGTCTGCTACCGGCGCGTCGTGCGCGAGCACCGCCGCCTCGACCGGGCGTGGCACGCCTGGGCGCTGCTGCTCGGCGTCCTCGCGGGCGCGGTCCTGCTGGCGCCGCAGGTGCAGCGCCTCGGCCCGCTGGTGTGAGACGCGCGCCGCCCGCCGAGCCAAAAAATCCGGCGAGCCTCAGCTCATGCAGATGCGGGCCTGCAGGGAGGCCAGCGCGTCGCCGGCGGCCAGCACGGCCGCGAGGCGCTGCTGGGAGCCCTGGAGGCGCAGGTGCTGCCGCCGCAGCTTCATGGCCTGGCGCACGACGGCCAGGAAGTTGGCCGTCTTCGCGTCCTGCGCCGCCGCCTCGGTCAGGGCGCGCGCGATCCGCACGGGCTCGCAGCGCTCCTGGAGCGCGAGCTCGACGACGTCGAGGCGCGCCAGCCAGGCGAGCCAGGCGCCGACGGCGCGCTCGACCTGCAGCTGCGCGGCCGCGCCGAGCGCGGCCCGCTCGGCGGCCGGGAGGCGGGCGGCCTGGCCGAGCGCGTCGAGCGTGGCGTCGGCGATGTCGGTGACGATGGCGCGCAGCGCCGCCGCGCGCTGCCGCCCGCGCTGCGCCGCCTGCTCCTGGTCGGCGCACGCGCCGGCCTCCTGCTCGAGGTGCGCCTGCAGCGCCGCCAAGAACTCGGGCGGCCAGGGCAGCAGCTGCAGCGTCGCCAGCTCGGCCTCGATGCGCTCCTGCTCGAGGCGCACGTCGCGCGCGGCGATGGCCAGGCTGTCGCGCAGGTCGAGCGCCTGCCCGCTCGTCGTGCAGCGGGGGTCGCCCTCCAGTGCGCCGCCGACGAGGGCCTGGCGCGCCAGGTGGGTCAGGTCGCGCACGGCGCTGACCTCGGCGACGGCCACGCGGCGGGCGAGGTCGCAGGCCGTCGCCGGGTAGCGCGTCTTGATCTCGGCGTCCAGGTCGCCCAGGAGCTCGCGCAGTTCCAGGCGCAGCAGCTCGGCGGGCCCCGGCGCCGCGGTCATGAGCGAGGCGGTTTGATTCTTGGGGCGGCCGCCCGGGCGCGGCCCCGGGGCGCGTTGCGAATGGCTAACTTTTGGTCCCGCCAGTTTGAAAGCTGCGGCGCCATGACGACCTCGCCCCGCCCGCCCGGCGAGCCGGACCTGACCGTGGCCGAGAAGCGCCGGGCGCTGGCGCTGCTGCGCCGCGGCTGGGAGGAGGTGCACGGCTCGCAACGCCAGCGGCCCCTCTACCTCTCCAGCAGCCTGGGCCTCGCGAATGCGCCGGCCCTGACGTTCGAGGCCTTCTCGCTGCACTTCGTGCTGCTGCACCACAGCAAGCGCGCCGCGGCGCCCGCGCCGCCCGAGGAGGAGCCGCCCGCTCACTGCCCGGAGGAGGCCAGCAGCGCCGCCCCGTGTCTCTGACACGCGCCGCAGCCGTCGGCCAGCGCCAGCAGCTCGCCGGCGACGAGCGGCCGCTCACAGTCCGGCGTCAGGAGCAGCAGGTCCACGAGCAGGCCGGGGTCCAGGGCGGCCCGCACCCGGCGCAGCTGGCAGCAGGGCTCCAGGCGGCCGCGCTGCAGGGGCCAGAGCAGCAGCAGGCGCTCGACGTTCTCGAAGCGGGCCCAGTGCAGCGGCAGCGCGCCCGGGTCCACGAGCAGCGTGGCGTCGGGGTGCAGGCGAAAGTTTTTCAGCATGGCCACGAGCCGGCAGGTGTTGCCGCGCCAGGCCCAGGTGCGCGGGCGCCCCTGCCGCCGCAGCCAGTGCGCCAGCTTCTCGTGCACGTCGCCGTGGCTCGCGACGACCAGCGTGCGCGACGGCGCGGCCCACAGGACCTCCAGCAGGCGCCGCATGACGGCGCCCGCCGCGGGCGGGCCCCGGGGCGGCCGCACCACCACGACGTCCCGCTGCGGCAGCAGCGGCTCGCGGCAGGCCGGGCAGCTCTGGCGCCGGGCCAGCGCCTGCTGCAGGCAGCCGTCGCAGTAGCGGTGCCCGCAGCGCGTCGCGACCGGCGGCTTCTCCTCGAAGCAGATCGGGCACTCCTGGCCGGTGTCGTCGGCCAGCGCGGCGAGGGCGAAGTCGCTCACGGGCGCGCCCAGGCGCGCGAAGTGCTCCGCGGGCGTGACGCCGCGGAGCTGGGGGAAGCGCGGCGCCGGCGCGCCGCAGAGCGCCGCGAAGAGGCCGAGCCGCGCGCGAAAGGGATCCGCGTGCTGCGCCAGCTCGCGGCTCTCCGCGTCCGGCAGCGGCACGCGCTCGTGGCGGTAGGGCAGCACCTCCGGGAGCCCCGCCTCGGCGCTCAGGTGGAGCACGCGCGCGCGCAGCACGGCCGCCAGGCCGCTCGGGTCCTGGAGGCCCTGCGGCGCCACGCCGAGCAGGTGGGCCACCGTGACGGGCTCGGGCGGCGGGGCGTGCATGTCCTCGGCGGTCGCGAGCGCGAGGTGCGTGGTGAAGCGCACGGCCGCCAGGGCCACGAAGCAGAGGTGCCAGCTCACCGTCGGCCAGCGGACGCTGACGAGGCGGTGGTAGGGCTGCGCGGTCAGCTGGCCGAGGTCCGCGGGCGGGCCGACGAGCTCGGGCGTCGCCACCAGCACGCCGGCCGCCGCCAGGTCGGCTGCGAGGTCCGCCGCGCGCGTCAGGACGCGCAGGCGCGGCAGGCCTTCCAGGGCCGCCGCCACGAAGGGCAGGTCCTCGCGCGGGCAGAGCACGAGCGTGCGCAGCGGCGCCGGCGTGGCCAGCAGCACCTGCCGCAGGACGAGCAGCAGCCGGGCCGGCCGGCCGTCCACGAGCAGGCAGCCGCGCAGGACCTCGGGCGCGCGCTGGCCCGCCTCGGCGCGCAGCGTGCGCGTGCTCAGGTCGAAGCGCTGGCCGGACGTGCCCAGGCGCGTCGCGTCGCAGCCCGTGTGCCACGCGGTCCCCGCGCAGGTCTCCTCCTCGGCGTGCCGCACGAAGAGCGTCGCCGTGGCGACGCCGCCGTCCAGCACCCCTGCCAGGCAGGGCTCCAGCAGGGCGGTGCCGTGCAGCGCCAGACAGGGCGGCCGCTCGGGCGCGCAGAGCGTCTGGAGCGCCCGGCGCATGGCCGAGCGCGCGAGCGCCTCGGCCACGGCCGGCGGCATCCGCGGCCCGGCGCTCTGCGGCGCGGACACGTGCAGGAACGCCGGCGCCAGCGTGCGCGTCAACACGAGCGTGCCGACGACCCAGCAGGAGAAGCCGGCCGCGGCGCACTGCGCCAGGAACTCGGCCTCGGGGGGCGACACGAGCAGGTCGACCGCCACGGCACCCACCAGGGCGCGCCAGGGCGTCGCGTCCTCCGGGTCGCCGGCCCGGTACGTCCACCCGCAAAGGTAGGCGCCGCCGCGCGGGCGCTCCTCGTCGCTCACCTGGTAGCAGCCGAAGTACTCGAGCTGCCCTGCCCCGCGGCCCGGCTCGAAGGGGGGTAGAACGCTCATTTAGGTTGAGGCCGGCGCCGGCGCCGCCCCCCGGATGACCGAGGCCCGCCTCACCAGCCTCGGGCCCGGGCTCTGGCAGTTCGGGCCCATGGACGAGACCTGGCTGGAGTCGCTCGTGCACCACGGCAGCGCGCTGGCGCCGGCGGCGACCGCGCTGGCCGTGGTGCGCGAGCATCCGCAGGACGACGTCGTGAAGCTCAGCGGCACGGCCGCCGAGCTCCTGGCCGGCGCCGCGGCCCTGCAGCGGGAGCTCGCCGAGCTCCTGCGCAAGGCCAGGGGCCAGAAGCGCGACGACGCGGCCTTCCTGGCGCCGAACTTCCGCGTGGCCAACATGGTGCGGCGCGCGCTGCTGACGCGGCCCCGGGCGCTGGCCGCCGTCGAGGTCGCCTTCCTGGAGGGCGTCGAGTCCATCGAGTACGAGCCCATGGCGGCACAGCGCCTGGGCATGCTGGGCTTCCGGGGCGCCCTGGGCGCCCACGAGGCCGCGCTCTGGGTCCCGGCCGGCGAGGAAGCGCTGTCCGCGCACCTGCGGCTGCCGCCGGGCGTCACGCTGGCGCCGGGCTGCGGCCGCGTGCCGCTGGGCCTGCGGGCGCGCGCCGGCGAGGGCCCGCAGCACCTGGCCGACGTGGCGCTGCGCGCCGACTCGGTCTTCCGCACCGGGCACGTCAAGTTCCAGCCCGTGGCCATGAGCGCCTACGAGCCCGAGGTGCGGCTGCTGACGCCGCCGCCCGAGGCCAAGGAGACGCTGCGCGCGGCCGGCTACGTCCTGCGCATCGGCAACGTCGTGGCCAGCGCGACGCCGCAGATCGCGGCCGTGCGCCGCGAGCGCATCCTGCAGCTCCTGCCCGGCGCCACGATCGAGGAGCCCCCGCGGCACATCCGCGTCGACTTCGAGCCGCTGGCGCACGCGAGCAAGCGGGCGGCCCTGCTGGCGGCCCTGGAGGAGCTCCAGCTCGAGGTGCAAGCCTTCGTGGCCGCCGTGGCGAAGGCGTAGATAAATGCCGCGGGCCGCCCAGGTCTGGCGGCAGCTCCACGGGCTCCTGGCCAGCTTCGGCGAGCAGGCGCAGCCCTACCTGGCGCGCCTCGAGGACGCGCGGCGCGCCTTCAAGGCCCTCGGGCACGAGGAGCGCGTGCGGATGGCGCTCGACAACGTCGCGCGCTTCGGCCAGGACCCCACCCACGCCAAGCTGGCCTGCGCGCTCGTGCCCTTCCTGCAGGCGGCCTCCGCGGTCGGCACGCTCGTCGTCGGGCTGCGGCTCTTCGTGCACCTCGTCAAGGCCGAAGTCCTGGAGTTCCTCGACGCCGCCTGGCGGGTGTGCGCGCTGGCCTTCTTCGTGTGGTGGCTCGACGCCAAGCTGCACGTCACCATCTGCAGCGCCGCCGCCGAGGGCCACCTGGACCTGAACGTCCTGAGGAGGCTGCTCCCGCGCGCCGACGCGAGCTAGAAGCGGCGGTAGGGCAGCACGCGCTCCAGGCGGTTGGGCCGCTGGAGCTCCGGCAGCGCGACGCTGTAGGCCAGCTGCAGCACGTAGGGCTCCGCCCGGGCCTTGCCCAGCCGCTCGTTCACCGCGTTGTGGAAGGCGTAGACGTAGCGCGACGCGGTCTCGGCGTCGACGATGCTCTGCTCCGGCGGGTTGGCGGCCAGGTAGGCGGCCGTGTGGCCCCGGCACTCGGGGCAGGGCAGCGTGCGGGTCAGCAGCCGCAGCTGCTGCTGGAAGGCGGCGACGTCCTCGATGACGGCCGCGGACGTGTGCAGGAAGGCCCAGGTCGCCGGGCCCCAGGCGGAGCGGCGGAGTTCGGCCATCCGAAAAGGGTGCTTTTGATGAAAGCGCCGGGGCCGCCGCTTGCTACGTGCCGGGGCCGAGCCACCAAGATCCGAGGGTGTATAAAGCATGAACAACCTCTGTCTGGGCGCCGCGGTCGTGCTGGTGCTGCTGCTCCTGCTGAGCTGGTGCTTGCCGGGGGCCCCGCCCGCGGCGCCGGGGCTCTTCGGCGCCGCGGGGCCGCAGACGTGCGCCGGCACGCCTTACGAGGCCGGCGGGGGGTCCTGCCTCGACCACATCCAGTGGCTGCAGACTAACAAGAGCCTGTCCTGCCCGGCCGCCGTCGTCCAGGTCGACGGCGAGAGATCGGCGTGCGCCGCGGCCTGCAGCGCCGCCCAGGTCTGCGCCGGGCCCGGGCCGACGCCGCCGAGCCCGCCCAGCGACGCCAAGCGCGCGAGCTTCCGGGCGGTGCCCCTCAACTTCATCGAGCACAACGCCAAGTTCGATGCCGCCAAGCGGCTGTACGGCCTCCGCCTGGGCTGGGTGGACCGGGCCCCCGCGCCGGCGCCGCAGGTCACGTACCAGTCGCTCGACGCCGCCGGCAAGCCGCGGGGCCAGGCCACGACGGTGCCCTGGGACCGCACGGGCGCCGTCGATCTCAAAACCAAGGGCGGCAGCGCGCAATACAGCTGCGTGGACGTCAGCGTGCCCTTCGGGCCCTTGACGGTGACCGTGGGCCCCTACACCTACGACAAGATCATCGTGCCGGCCTTCGGGAGCGTCGAGGGGGGCGACATGCTCTTCTTCGGGGACATCAACACGCACGAGGACCATACGTGGGCCTTGATGGGGGCGGTCGCCGTGATGCAGGGCGCCGTGCAAAGTCAGAAAACGCCCTCGGTGGCCGTGTTCCCCGGCGACATCTTCTACAACGACAGTTGGGACCAGACCGTCACGCAATGGTCCGCCCTGGACGTGCGCAAGGCCCCGGCCGACCGCGGCATCGCCGACTACCTCGTGGTCGGCGTGCTGGGCAACCACGACTACCAAGGCAACACCGGCAATCCCAACGACGGCGACGCCCGGTGGGTCCCGGCCTTCTTCCTGTCGGACGGCAAGCTGCCCTTTTACGACCCCAGCCTCAACAGCTTCGCGGGGCATTACGTGCCGCTGGAGTTCAGTCTGCAGATCTTCCTCGTGGGCCGCACCTGCCTGGTCCTGGCCGACAACTACCACACGCCGGAGGCGCTCGAGGCGGCCTACGACTGGGCAGGCGTGGCCGCCAAGGTCAAGAGCGCCGGCGCCGACACCGTTCTGTTCTGCAGCCACCACGATGCTCTGCAGGCCGCGCCCCCCCTGGCGCCGCCGGTCGGTCCCGCCGCCATCGACGCCATCATGCTGGCGCTGCAAAAATATTTCCTGGCCCCCGGAGTGAACCTGCGGGTGCGCGGCAACGCCAATCACATACACCGGAATGGCTCTACCAACCGACCGGACCCGCCTTGGGACAGCATCTGGCTGACCGGCGGCAACGGCTACAGTACCGGCGCCGCGAGCTGCAAGGACGCTGGACGAGACTGCTGCCCTTCCTTGTGGCGCGCGCAGGACGCCGCGTCGACGTTTCTAGTCACAGGCTACGCGCCGGGCCAGGTCTGCGCCGGTCTCGGCGGTGCCGGAGAGGCCGGGGCGGCGCTGCCGCGCCACACGCCGGTCTATCAGAAACGGCTCGACGCCCTGGCGCAGGCCTATGCGTCGCCAGCCACGACCGTCGCCGTGCCCTGGACGCTCAGCGCGGAAGACATGGTCGTGAACACTCTCCCGGACTCGCTGCACGACGACCTCCTCTTGGACTCCAGGGGCTTCTTCGCGCCGCTGACGGCCGAGAACGTGACGCCGATCGTCCCGCGGGGCGTCAGCGAACAGGATTTCTTGCAGCAGTACATCAATCACTACGCCATCCAAGACGGCTTCGCCCGCTGCGACACGCTGCCGCCGCAGTTTGCCCACGACGGCGTCACCTGCTACGCCAGCGACTCGCGCGCGACGCTGCAGGCGGCCAGGGCCAAGCTGCAGCAGCTCGACCAGCCGCCGTCCAACGAGGTGCCGCTGAACCCGACCTGAGCGCGCCGTCAGCGCTTGCGCTTCATGAAGGCCGACAGCGTGCCCGGCACGGACTCCTCGGCGCGCGGCTCCTCGGCCGGCGCGGCCGCGCGCTTGGAGCGCACGAAGGAGCCGAAGAGGCTCGCGCTGCTGGCGCTCGGCGCCGCCGGCGCGGCCGCGGCGGCCGGGCGGCCGCCGACGATGCTGCGCGTGCTCCAGCTGTCGGCCGGCGACAGGGCGCAGCGCTCGTAGACCTCGGGCGTGCTGATCAGCGGCGGCGCCGAGGCCACGCTCAGGAACTCGTGCTCCTTGCGGAAGTCCTCGATGCCCAGGTCGCCGCCGAACATCTTCAGGCGGTGGCGCGGCGGCGCCGGCGCGACGATGCGCCCGCTGTGCCCGAAGTGCTCGAGGGCCATGTGGTGCAGCAGGAGCATGCGGTCGCCCGCGCCGAACGCCGTGTTCTCGAGCAGGTGCGCCTTCGCACACTGCAGGCTGCAGAAGAGGCCGAAGACGTGGTAGACCTTCGTCTTGCGGTCATAGCTGTTGGGGAGGCAGATGGGCACGCTTGGGCACTTGTGGCAGCAGTGCCAGCAGCAGAGCTCGCGCCAGTTGGCCGGCGGCCACGGCAGCGCCTCCTCGTAGGCGAAGAGCGGGTGCCGGAACACCGAGTCCCGGTGCGTCTGCTCGGTGTTGAGCACGTTGCAGCACAGCACGCGCTCGGGCGCCGTCATGAGGCCACGCGCGCTCGGCTCAAGCAGCGCCACGCGGCCGCCGAACTCCCTGCAGCGGGTCCTCGCTTTGCCCCTACCC
>Ga0208249_1000378_pt1 | contig 14691 bp, 12 predicted proteins | sample CryBogmetaGMA1M_FD_184546 | JGI IMG/M metagenome (GOLD analysis project Ga0208249, IMG submission 184546) | Freshwater microbial communities from Crystal Bog, Wisconsin, USA - MA1M (SPAdes) | ecosystem: Environmental > Aquatic > Freshwater > Lake | place: Crystal Bog, Wisconsin, USA | collected...
CCCACCACCGTGAGGTTTTTGGATGACGGCAGCGGCAACGAGACCTGCCTGGATTGAAAAACTCCTCGAACCGGCGGCCTATCCCCATCCAGTCGGCCCGATCAAGCTCATTGAAACCCACATCTCCTTTGTGTTCCTTACCGGGCCCTTCGCCTACAAGGTGAAGAAGCCGTGCAAGCTCGAGTTTCTCGACTTCTCCACGCTCGAGCAACGCAAGCATTTCTGCGTTGAGGAGATCCGCTTGAACCGCCGCTTCGCGCCGGGGCTCTACCTGGAAGCGGTGCCGATCACCGGCTCGCCGGAGGCGCCCCATGTCGACGGTGCTGGCGAGCCGATCGAGTGGGCGGTGAAGCTCGTCCAGTTTGACGAGGCCGGTCGGCTCGATGCCCGCTTCGAGGCCGGCCGGATCGATGCGGCCGCGTGCCGGGACCTCGGGGAGGCGATCGCCCGAGTGCAGGCCGGGCAGGCCGTCGCGATGGCAGGAAGCGGCCACGGCAGCCCCGAGCGGCTCCGTGCGGTGTTCCGGATGAATCTCGACGAGATCCGCCGCCACCGGCCTGACGCCGCCCGCCGTGCCGACACGATCGAGCGGTGGCTGGAGGCCCGCCTCACCCGTGACCTTGCCCACTTCGAAGCCCGCATCGCCACGGGGAGGATCCGCGAGTGCCACGGCGACCTCCACCTCGCCAATCTCGTCCTCCTCGACGGCCAGCCCGTCGCCTTCGATTCGATTGAGTTCAATTCCGATCTCCGCTGGATCGATGTCGCCAGCGACATCGCCTTCCTGACCATGGATTTGGAGAGTCGGGGCCGGCCCGATCTGGCCGCCCAGGTGACCAGCGCCTGGATGGAGGCCGCCGACGACCGGGCCGCCGCTGCGGTGCTCCCCGTTCACCGCGTCGCCCGGGCGGTTGTCCGCGGCGCCGTGGCGGCGATCCGTTCGGCGCAGGCGGACTGCCCTCCGGACGCGCTGGACGTCGCCAGGCGCGAGTGCGACCGCTATCTCGATCTGGCCGAGCGGTTGGCGGAAGAGTCGCCGCCACTCCTTCTGGTGACGACCGGCGTGTCGGGATCGGGGAAGACGACGCTCGCCGCGGAATGTGTCGGGGCGTTTGGCGCCGTGCGCCTGCGGAGCGACGTCGAGCGGAAGCGGCTGTTCTCGATGGCGGCAACCGATCGGCCCGGCGATGACGACGCGACCCGGGCCCTCTATGCGGCCGAGACGACGCGGCGGGTTTACGAGCGGCTCGCGGCCCTCGCCCGATCGCTGCTCGAAGCGGGATCGAGCGTCGTCGTCGATGCCACCTGCAATGCCCGCTCTCAGCGTGAGCTCCTGACGGCGGTGGCCCGCGACACCGGCACGCGGATCGTCTGGCTCGAGATCGATCTTCCCGCCAATCTCCTCCACGCCCGGGTGGCGGCCCGTGCCGCCGAGGGGCGCGATCCGTCGGATGCCACGCTGGAGATTCTTCGCGCTCAGCTGGCGGCGCGCGAGCCGATTCAACCGGCGGAGCTGTCCCCCTTTGCCGGCGGGCCTCCCTCCCTCCATCTCCGCATCGGGGCCGATGAGCTGGCCGCACCGGCTCGGTTTCTCGGCGACCTTGCCGCTCGGCTGCGTTCCCTTGCTGACACGGAGCAGGCCACGTGAGTGAACGCATGAAGAGTGACTGGCGAAACAGGGCGGAATCGGCCGACGCCGTCGTCGCCCAGATCAAGAGCGGCATGAACGTCTTCGTTCACGGCGCGGCGGCGACCCCGACGACGCTTCTCGAGGCCCTCTGCCGACGCACCGACCTCGACAGCGTCCGCCTCTGGCACCTCCACCTCGAGGGGAACATACCGTTCGCGGCCGACGGATGTGGGGGGAGATTCCGCTCGGTGTCGCTGTTCACCGGGGGGAGCCTCCGCGGCGCCGTCGACCAGGGAACAGCCGACTTCGTGCCGATCTTCCTTTCCGACATTCCGTCACTTTTCACGAGCGGGCAGGTGCGCCTCGATGCAGCGATCCTCCAGCTCTCCCCGCCCGATCGGCATGGCCAGTGCACGCTCGGCACCAGCGTCGATGCGGCGCGGGCTGCGGCCGATTCGGGGGCGCTTGTGCTCGCCGAGATCAACAAGCAGATGCCGCGGACGCATGGTCATTCATCGGTAGCGCTGTCATCGCTTGCGGCCTTCTGCACGACCGATCGCGAGCTTCCACTGCGTCAGCCCGCGGTCAGCGATGCGGCGGTCACCGATGCGATCGGGATGCACGTCGCGGCCCTCGTCGAGGACCGGGCCTGCCTTCAGCTCGGGATCGGGGCGATCCCAGACGCCGTCCTCCGCCGGCTCGTGGACAGGCACGACCTCGGCATCCACACCGAGATGTTCTCCGACAACGTCGTCCCGCTGGTCGAGGCGGGGGTGATCACGAATCGTGCCAAAGCGATCCATCCGGGGCGGATCGTGACGAGCTTCGTCTCCGGGACGCAGGTGCTCTACGACTTCGTCGACGACAACGCCTTGGTCGAGTTTCATCCCTGCGACCGGACAAACGACACCCTCGCGATCCGCAAGATCGACCGGATGACGGCGATCAATTCTGCGATCCAGGTCGATCTCACCGGGCAGGTGTGCGCCGACTCGATCGGCCATCGAATCCACTCTGGGATCGGCGGCCAGATGGATTTCATGCGCGGCGCTGCGATGAGTCGGGAGGGGAAGCCAATCATCGCCCTGCCGTCGACGGCGGCCGGCGGGACGATCTCGCGGATCGTCCCGGAGCTCAACAGCGGCGCTGGCGTGGTCACAACGCGCGGCCATGTCCATTGGGTGGTGACCGAGCATGGCGCGGTAAACCTCCATGGGAAGACGCTCGCCGAACGGGGCCGGCTCCTCGTCTCCGTCGCCCATCCCGATTTCCGCGGCGAACTTGTCGAGAAGCTTCAAAGCCTGAAGCGGTTCCTCCTCTGACGGCCGCGACGGCGGCGATCATTCGCAGACCCCCTCTCGGCGGGAGCGGGTAGACTGGAGCCAGTTCGGATGCCTGTTGGGAGCCTCGCCACCCTTGCCTACGCCCGTCCCACAGATCGGTGACCGGGTGATCCTCGGGTCTGAGGCGCTGCAGCGGCTCATCGAGGTTCTCGCCGTCGACTACCGCGTCATCGGGCCCACGGTGGCCGATGGGGCGGTCGTGCTCCGCGATCTGACTTCGGCCGAAGACCTCCCCACCGGCTGGATCGACGAACAGGACGGGGGGCACTACCGGCTCCACCGGGACGAATCGGCCGGGCCGTTCGATCATGTCGTCGGGCCGCATTCGCTGAAAAACTTTCTCTTTCCACCGCGGGAGCCGATCGCCCGGTTCGAGCGGGTGGAGGGGGTGTGGGAGGAGTGCGCTCCCGCGGCGTTGGAGAGGCCGCTTGCGGTGATCGGAATGCGAGGCTGTGACCTGGCGGCGCTTGCCATCCAAGATCGGGTCTTTCTCCGTGGGGATAGCGAAGACGGAGGCGCGATCGATCCGGCCTATCAGCGCCGCCGCAACGGGCTGTTCCTTGTTGCGGTCGATTGCCGTCGTGCCGCCGCCACCTGCTTCTGTCATTCCACCGGCTCTGGCCCCGCCGCCTGTTCCGCGTCGGCCGGTCGACAGGCCGACCTCGCCCTGGTCGATCTCGGCCCCGGTCCGGCCGATGGAGTCGCCCCTGGCGGGGGCCCGCGTCGCTATGAATGCCGGATCGGCTCGGCCAGGGGGGCAGCGGTCGTCGACGCGATTGCTGCCGATCTGCCGCTCCGGCCGTCGCTGCCGGAGGATGTGGCTGCCGCTGAACAAGTGCCTGTCGACCTCGAGCGGGCGATGTGGGCCCGGGAGGGGAGCGGCGGCGGGCCCGGCCGCAGTCTCGACATGGAAAACATCCGCGATCTCCTCTCCTCCAACCTGGAGCATCCGCGCTGGCTCGAGGTGGCCGATCGCTGCCTCTCCTGCACCAATTGCACGCTCGTCTGCCCGACCTGCTTCTGCGCGAGCGTCACGGAGGTGGCCGACCTCTCCGGCGACGCCGTGACGCGCGAGCGTCACTGGGCAAGCTGCTTCTCGCTCGACCATGCCCGGATGCACGGCACGAGCGTCCGGCACACGACCGCCTCGCGCTACCGGCAGTGGCTGACGCACAAGCTCGGCGGCTGGATCGATCAATTCGGCACCTCCGGCTGCACCGGCTGCGGCCGCTGCATCACCTGGTGCCCGGTGGGGATCGACCTGACGGCGGAAGTGGCCGCGATTCGAGAGTCCCCTGCCCCGTCAGCCGGGGCCACGCCGTGAATCCACCCCCGCTCACCACCGGCCGCCCTGGCCCGACCACGCTGTCGGCCGACCCCTGGCAGACCCACTCCGGGAGCATCGTCGCCATCCGCGACGAGACGCCCGGCGTCCGCAGCTACGACCTGAGCATCATCGACGCGGCCGTCCGCGCGCGGTACGCCTTCGCGCCGGGGCAGTTCAACATGCTCTATCTCCCCGGCATCGGCGAGGCGGCGATCTCGATCAGTTCCGACCCGGCGACGCCACAACTCCTCACCCACACCGTCCGCGCGGTGGGGAATGTCACCGACGCGCTGGCGAGGCTCGTCGTCGGCGACCGGATCTTTCTCCGCGGGCCCTACGGCAAGCCCTGGCCGCTCGAGGATCTCGCCGGCGGCGACCTGATCTTCGTCGCCGGTGGCCTCGGCCTCGCCTCGCAGCGGGCGGCGATTCTCGACGTCGCCCGCCACCGCGACCGGTTTGGACGGGTGACGATTCTCCACGGGGCGAAGACGCCGTCGGGCCTCCTCTACCCGAGCGAATATGCCGCCTGGCGGGAGGCGGGGATCGACGTCGAATGCACGGTTGATGCCCCGGAAGGCGACTGGACGGGGGCGGTAGGGCTCGTGACCGAACTGCTTGCGAAGCTTCCCCTCGAGCCGGGGAAGAGTGGGATCCTCTGCTGCGGCCCCGATCCGATGATGGCAGGCGTGGCGAAGGGGGCCGCGAAGCGCGGCCTCGGCCCCGAAGCAGTGTGGATGTCGCTCGAGCGAAACATGAGCTGCGCGGTCGGCCAGTGTGGGCTGTGCCAGTTCGGGCCCTTTTTTGTCTGCCTCGATGGCCCGGTGTTTCGCTATGACCGGATCGAGAAGCTGTTGAGTGTTCGCTGTCTGTGATGGTGATCGGAGCGTCGCTCGCTCCCGAAGGCTTTGCCCGATGACCAATCCCCCCCCCGCCGAGATCGCCGTCGCCGCACCGGCCGCGCCAGCCGCAGCGCGCCGGCCGCGCGTGGCGGTCTACAAGTTTTCCTCCTGCGACGGCTGCCAGCTCCAGTTTCTCGCCGCCATCGGCAAGCATCCGGAGCTGCTTTCGAAGATCGACTTCGTCCACTTCCTCGAGGCGAGCCGGGCCGTCGAGCCCGGTCCCTACGACATCGGCTTCGTCGAGGGATCGGTGACGACGGCGCACGATGCCGAGCGGATCAGGGAGATCCGCCGCGAATGCCGGACGCTTGTCACGATCGGAGCCTGCGCCACCTCCGGGGGCATTCAGGCGCTCCGCAACTGGGGGAAGATCGATGAGTTTGTGGCGGCCGTCTACGCCACGCCGGCCTTCATCGACACGCTCGCCACGAGCACCGCGATTGCCGAGCACGTGCCGGTCGATTTCGAACTCCGTGGCTGTCCGATCGACACCGGCCAGCTCGTCGAGATCCTCACCGCCCTGACCGTGGGGCGGAAGCCGCGCGTGCCGTCGACGAGCGTCTGCGCCGAATGCAAGGCGGAGGGAGTCGTGTGCGTGGCGGTGGCCCGCGGGGTCCCCTGCCTGGGGCCGGTGACGCAGGCCGGCTGCCGAGCGATCTGCCCCGCCCACGGCCGCGGATGCTTCGGCTGCTTCGGGCCGAGCGACACGCCCAACCTCGTCAGCCTCGACCTCCATTACGAAGCCGCCGGGGTACCGCGCGACGATCTCCTTCGCCTCGTCCGCGGCATCAACGCCTGGGCCGCGCCGTTTCGGGCCGAAGGCGACCGGCTTGCGGCCGCTCCCCGCGCCGAGGAGGCCGCGCCATGAGCGGATCGCGTTCGTTCACCGTCAAGTCGCTCGCCCGGGTTGAAGGGGAGGGCGCGCTTCGCCTCCGCGTCGGTGAACAGGGCGTTGAGATCGTCGAGTTCAACATCTACGAGCCCCCCCGGTTCTTCGAGAAGCTCCTCGTCGGCCGTGCCATCCACGAGGTGCCCGACCTCGTCGCTCGGATCTGCGGGATCTGTCCGGTGGCCTATCAAATGACGGCCTGCCGGGCACTCGAGATGGCGCTCGACATCGAGCCGCCGGCTGGTGTCGGCGACCTCCGCCGCCTCCTCTACTGCGGCGAGTGGATCCAGAGCCACGCCCTCCACGTTCATCTCCTCCATGCTCCCGACTTTCTCGGCTACGAGAGCGGTTTCGCGATGGCGGTCGATCATCCGCAACTCGTCGAGGCGGGCTTTCGCCTTAAAGGTCTGGGCAACCGGATCATGGAGGTGGTGGGGGGACGGGCCGTTCATCCGATCAACGTCGCCGTCGGCGGCTTTCATGCCTGGCCCGCCGAAGCAGCGGTGCGGGATCTCGTGGCCGACCTCGAGTGGGGCCTGGGAGCAGCGGTCGACCTCGTCGACACCGTCAGCGGGTTCGATTTTCCCTCCTTCGAGCGGCCGGAAGATTTCGTCGCCCTGCGGCATCCCCACGACTATCCCCTCAACGACGGGCGGATCGTGTCGAGCGACGGCCTCGACATTCCTGCGTCTGCGTTCCTGGAGCACTTTCAGGAGCGGCAGGTGTCCTGGAGCACGGCGCTCCATGCCGTCCGCCTCCCCTCAGGGATTCCCTACTCCGTCGGCCCCATCGCCCGCCTGAACCTCTGCCGCGATCGGCTTCCGGAGCGTGCCGCCCGGGCCGCGGCCCGGTTCGACTGGCCCCAGTGCAATCCCTTCCGCTCGATCGTGGCCCGAGCGATCGAGATCGTCGCTGCTTGTGAGGAGGCGCTGAAGATCGCCCGGGCGTGGAAGCGTCCGACCGATCCGCCGCGAACGCCCCTGCCGCTTTGCGAAGGGGTCGGCAGCCATGCCACCGAGGCTCCGCGCGGGCTCCTCTGGCACCGCTACGCGATCGATGCGGCGGGGCTTGTCAGCGCGGCGGCGATCGTGCCACCGACCTCGCAGAATCAGGCCCGCATCGAGGCCGACTTGCGGGCCTTCCTCCCCCAGGTGCTCCCCCTCGACGACGCAGCGGTTACGCGCCGCTGCGAACAACTGATCCGCAGCTACGACCCCTGCATCAGCTGTGCCACGCACTTCCTGCGGCTCTCGATCGAGCGTGCGGAGCGGGGGATCATTCGGCCGTGACCGATTCCCCGGAGGCCCGGGTGACGAGGCCGAAGTAGACGCCCGGATCGATGTCGGGACCGAGGTTGGTCACATGCCCGTCGCCGAAGCCGGTCGTGACCGTGCCGCCGGCATGGTCGCTGCTCGGCCCCCAGGCGGAGTTTCCCCGCGTGCCACGGTTGCCGAGATTGAGGCTCGTGCGCGTCGGGGTGGCAGCGGTCGGGCCGTAGCCGAGCGCTGACACGGCGGAGCCGACGGTCCATGTCTTGCCGTCGAGGGTCGGGAGCGCCTGTGAATCATCGGCGAGGGCGACGACGAACGCCTGCATCCCGTCGATCCAGGCGGAGTTGCCCCCCTCCTTTGATTCCGACAGGAGGATCGTCGCCGCTGTCCCGTCGCGGAGGGCGTCCATGTCGAGGCCGAGGTAGGGGAGGTCGTCGTTGTCGGGATCGACCGCCTTCGGTCCCCGCAGGGGCATCGCCCCGTTGTCGGCGATGGCCGCGGCTTTTTTGTCGGCACCGGCCACCTTCCCCTGGGACGCCACTCCCGCCATCGCCTTGTAGTTGGTGATCGCGATCGTCGGATAGGGCGTCGAGCCGTCGTAGCTGCCGATCGAATGGAAGGTGCTGCCCGCGGCTGCGGTGACGGTCGGGGGCCCGGCGTACGACGGGCACTGGAGGACCGCCAGCGGCGTCTGGCTGGGATGGGGCGCGCCGTTGATGGCGAGCGCCGGCATGAAGGGATAGGCGCCGCGGCCGAGCCTCCCCGACTCGTTGATGATCCCGGCGTGGAGGTTCGACTCCTCGATGTAGGCGAGGATGTGGACGATCCAACTGAAGCCCCCGGGCTTGGCCGTGGCCGGGCCGCCGCTCGAGGCAAAGGTCACCGCGGTGGCGGGATAGCGGTCGATGGCGGCGGGGAGGCGGCGGGCGGTGTCGTGGCTCCGCGTCAGGCCGATAAGGAGTTGCCTCGTCTTGTTGCCGCACGAGGTCCGCCTGGCCGACTCACGAGCGGCCTGCACCGCCGGAAGCAGGAGCCCGATGAGGACGCCAATGATCGCGATCACGACGAGCAGCTCCACGAGCGTGAAGCCGAGTTTCGCCGCAGCGGCCGGGCGGACGGGAGCAGGCGTGACAAAGGTCGGCATCGAGGGGTCCTTGCGGCGGCGGTCGGGGGGGCGATCGATCCCCTCAAGGATGTTCTACGTTCCTCGACGCCAGACGCGAAAGCGCCTTGGGCCAAGTTCGGCGGCGAGCCAGGCCCAGAACCGACGGGATGCGGGGAGGATTGGTAGGATTTGAGGGGCGTTGACCGCAGAACCTGCGACGCCTGGACTCTTGGCACCCGAACGGGGATCCCCAGATGCGAGCGAGGTTTCAATCGTCGGTGGGCGGTTCTGTGTCGATTCGCCTCCTCCTCGTCATGGCGATCTTCCCGATGACGGCTGGCCTGGGCGCCGATCCGACGGCGGCCCCAGAGCGGATCGTGTGGCGGACGCCGGTGAAGGTCGCTGCCTCCGGGGACGGTCGCTGGCTCGCCACTGCCAACCGGGCCTCCGGGACCGTGTCGCTTGTCGACCTGACCGGCGAACGTGCCGGCACGCTAGCCGACGAGCTGGCCATCGGGCGTCGTCCCGGCGCTATCGCAACCCGGGGCGACGGTGACTTCGTCGCGGTTACGACCGAGTCGGGGGATCTGGTCACACTTGCCGTGAAGGAGGGCCGCCTTGTCGAGACCGGCAGGGTCCACCTCGGCTTCGAGCCGCACGACGTCGCCCTCTCCCCCGACGGCGCCACCGCGTGGGTTCCGCTGTCAGCCACGGCCGCGGTCGTCGCGGTCGATCTCGACGCGCTCACCGTGTCGGAGCCGATACCGACCGGTCCGCTTCCCCGCTACGTCGCTGTTTCCCCGGACGGCGCGACCGTCGCCGTCGCTTGTGCCGCTGGCGTTGAGATCGTCCTTGTCGATGCCTCTACCCGGCTTGTCCGCTCGCGCCATCCCTTCAAGGGGCTCAACATCGGCCAGCCGGCGTTCACACCCGACGGCGCCACGCTCTACTTCACCTTTACCTACGACGGCGGCGGCACGATCTCCCCTGGCGACATTCGCCGCGGCTGGGTGACCGGGAGCCGGCTCGGGAGGCTCGACATCGAGCCAGACGGCGGCACGCTTCATGGGCTGACGCTCGACGTCCCTGGCCGGGCCGTCGGCGATGTTCTCGGATTGGCGATCGTCGACGATGGTCGAACAGTCCTCGTCGCTGCCGGCGGAACCCACGAAGTCCTTCTTTTTCATGTCGCAGCCGGGCTACCCTGGACGCAGATCAGCGGCGCCGAGGTGATGGATCGGTCGCTCTCGACCGATGCCAAGCGTTTCCGCCGCCTCGAACTCGCCGGCCGGCCGCTCGGCCTCACCGTAACGGCCGATGGCTCACGGGTGTTCGTTGCCAACGCCCTTCTCGACGCTGTCCAGTCGATCGATCCGGCCGGGCCGGAGCTGCTCTGGTCGAAGGCGCTTTCGCGGGACGAGGAGCCGACGGCCGAGGAGGTGGTGATCCGCCGCGGCGAGGCGATCTTCCACGACGCGCAGCGGAGCCTCGATCAGTGGTACTCGTGCCACACCTGCCATTGGGAGGGGGGCGGGAATACAGTCACGTTCGACACGCGCAACGACGGCTCCTCCGCGACCTACAAGACGGTGTTGCCGCTCTGGCATCTCGATCAAACCGGTCCCTGGACCTGGCACGGCTGGCAGGATGACCTTCACACCGCGGTGAAGACATCGATGATCGAGACGATGCAGGCGCCGGGGCCGAGCGACGACGATGTGGCGGCGTTGACGGCGTTCCTCGCCGGTCTCGAGGCCCCGCCGAGCCCGTTTCGCGCGGCCGACGGCAGCCTGTCGGCGGCGGCCGAGCGAGGCCGGACCCTCTTCGAATCAGCCCGCGCCGGGTGCAGCGAGTGCCATGCGCCCCCCTTCTACACGAGCCCCGGCCTGCATGACGTGGGGCTGGGGAAGAAGGAGGATCGTTATCCGACCTACAGCCCCCCTTCCCTTCTGGCCGGTTTCCGCAAGACGCGCTGGCTCCACAACGCCCGAGCCCGATCGATCCACGACCTCCTCGCCGGGCCCCACTCCCCGGAGAAGATCAACGGCCAGCCGCCGCTCACCGAAGCCGAGATCGACGACCTCGTCGCCTGGCTGAAGACGCTTTGACGCCGAGAGGCCCCTCGGTAGCGAATCGACCGCCGTCCCCCGATGCCGACCTATACTCGGGATCGAGAGACATTCCGCGGGGAGGCGAGCGACGTGACGACCAGGCAGCAACCACAGATCGGCCGACCGATGCGGCCGCGGGGAGCGCGGGGCTACGGGAGGCTCGCGCTGATCCTCGGTCTGCTCATGCTCGCGGCCTCTGGTTGCAGCGCTCCCGACGAAAAATTGCCGCCGCGGAAGGCGGGGGGGAAGGCTGGGAAGGGGGCTGACGCGAGTGCTTCGCCGGCCGACGCCGCACCCGACCCGCAGCCGCTCCCGGCCGATGTCCCCCCGCGGCCGGCGTTTGCGCCGGCGGGGCTTACCGATGCCGCCAAGCTCCAGGCCCGTCTTCGCGACGAATGCTTCGAGGTTGCCGAGACGCTCCTTGCCGACTTCCCCGCCGATCCGGCCGGCTGGACGCTCCTCGGGGTGGTCCATCGATATTTCGGCGACGATGCCGGAGCTGAAAAACTTTTGTCGAGGGCTCTCGGCCTCGCCCCCGATTGGCCCGACGCCCACCGGCAGCTCGGCAACGCGGCCGTCGAACGCGGCGACCTCGACGGGGCCGAGGCCCACTACCGGCTGGCCCTCGAGGCCGACCCCGAGGCGCTCGTCATCATCGACAGCCTCGTCGAGACGCTCCTCGCCAAGGCCGACACGGCCGCTGCCAATGAGCTCCTCCTGGGCTACCTCGCCGATCACCCGCGCGTCGTCGAGGCGTGGTGTCTCCTCGGAAAGACGCGGATGGTCGAGGGAGACTTTGGCGCCGCCCGCGAGGCGTTTGAGAAGGCGCTCGAAGTCGAGCCGACGTCCCGCGACGCCAGCCACGGCATGGCGGAGGCCCTCGCCAACCTCGGCCGGGAGACTCCGGAGCCAGTGACCCTCGAACTCGAGCACCGCCTCCGCGATCGGCGCGACGCGGCCCATCCAGTCCGCCCCCTCGAAGCCCTCGACGAAATAGGCCCCGCCCCGTGGGCGGCGACAGTCAACTACTGGGCGGCCGTAGCTCACGCCCGACTCGGCGACGCGACGCGGGCCGCGATCGGCTGGCGGCGGGCCCTCGAACTCGATCCCGACGATCACGACAGCCGCGAGGCCTTGGCAACGCTCTATGCCGAATCGGGGCGCACCCGCGAGGCGATGAAGCTCCGCCAGGAATGGTGCGATCGCGATCCCGCAAACCCGGCGGCCTGGTTTGGCATCGGCAAGCTCGCCCTCTCGCTTGGGCTCCCCGAGGAGGCGGCGGCGGCCCTGAAAAACGTGGTGGCTCTGGCGCCGCAGCGCGCCGAGGGGCACGCGCTCCTGGCCCGCGCTGAGGCCACGCTCGACCCGGCGGCGGCGCTCGAGGCCGCCAGGCGTGCAGCCGACCTCGATCCCACCGCCCCCCACCTCACGCTCCTCGGCGACGCGCTCTTCCGCGGCGGGAAGAGCGACGAGGCGGCCGCCGCCTATGAGCGGGCGCTCGCGCTCGATCCGGACGACGACCGGGCCAAGCAGGCCCTCGAGCGTCTGGATTTGCAGCCTGCTACGGAATAGCCCCGAGATCGACCGCCAAGCGACGCGGCCGATCAGCCCGCCGTCGGCTCGATGCGGATCGTGAAGGTGACCGGCACGAGCCGCTCCCGGGCCGTCGTGTCGAGGGCCTCCCAACGCTTCATGAGCTTGCCGGAGAGCACCTTCGCGGCAGCCTGGGCCTCAACATCGGTACTGAAGTCGGGGATGAGCCGGAAGTCGGTGACGATCTGCTTGATCATGAAAGTTTCGAAGTTCTGCTTCTCCGCGACAGCCGCCTGAAAGTGAGCGAAGGGCTCGTCGAACGGCGTGCGGGGAAACTCCGCGGCAAGGTTCACCCCAGCGGAGAGCTGATCCTTCGTGAACGTCTTCGTCTCCGTGCCCCAGGTCACCTTGGCCGCCGGCGTCTGGAGGCCGGTGACCTTGAGGCGGTAGCGATTGAGATCGTCGTTGAACGGCACGAAGGGGAGGATGCTCCGCGTGCCGCCGCTGGAGTTCGCATCCCCCTCGAAGCAGAACGGCCAGCGCGTGCTCGACACCTCGACGGCAGTCACGGGGCCGTCCTTCTTCACGCCCGCCACCTTCTGCCCCGGCGTCCCCTTGGCCGCGTTGGCAGCGAGATCAACGGCGATCTCGCCGATCGAGCCATCGACACCGAGCCCCTTGAGGAAGGCGTAGGCCATGAGGAGTTGGCCGTTGGGGCCGGGGTGGAAGCCGTCGCCGCCACAGACGTCGTACGTGGGGCCGAGGGCACCGTTGGCCTTCGTCATCGCATCGACCATCGCAGCGTGAACGTCGGCAAATCGCTGTCCCTTCTCCGTGGCAAGTGCCCGGTCGATGTCGCGGAGGTGGGCGAGGTTGTCGTTGTAGGCGACGTGGGCCGGCTTGTCGGCCATCGTCTGGCCCGGCCGGAAGAAGTTTGTGTCGACCGCGCCGGGGGAGCCGACGACCACCGATTTCACGCCGAGGGCGGAAAGCCGGTCGAGGATCCGGCGCATGTTCGCTTCGTAGGCCGTGCCGATCTCGCTCCGCCACGGCTGGTAGCCGCCGTCGTTCATCCCGTAGCAGAGCGTGACGATGTCGGGATCGAAGACCGCCAGATCGTTGTCAGCCCGGTTGGCGAATCCGCCGGCGGTCTCGCCCCCCCAGCCGAACTGCATGACGCGGAGATCGGGGACCCCTGAGCAGGCCAGCAGCCACGACTCGACATACTTGCTGTAGAGTTTTTGTTCGGTGATCGAGTCACCGACGATCGCCACGCGCGCTTTCGGCTGGAGGGCCGATTCGTCGGCGGCGGCACTGCCGAGCAGGGCCAGAGCAATCACCGCCGCGGAGAACAGCTTGGCAGAGAGGGAACGTCGCACGGCGGGGGCTCCGGGAAGAAGGGGAAGAACGACCTCTGATTATCGGCCCGATCCGCCCCCCGTAGTCAACCCTTACCCTTCGCCTTCCGGGCGGAATACTCGAGCCAGCCCCACAGGTAGCGGCAGGCATGGCTGCGATACGGCCGCCAACGGTCGGCTATTCTCTCGACTCGGCGCTCATACTGGCCGGGGGGGACGTCGTAGAGATCGCAGACGGCCCGCCGCAGCCCCGCATCGCCGACGCTGAAGACGTCGTCGCGGCCGATGGCGAAGATCAAGAACATCTCCACCGACCACGGCCCGAAGCCCTTGATTCCGCGCAGTGCCTCTCCTGCCGCAGCGTCGTCGAGCTTGCGGATCCGGCGGAAGTCGAGGTCGCCGGAATCCGTGCGGGTGGCGAGTTCCTGGATGAACGTCGCCTTGCTTCGGCTCAGGCCGAGCGTGCGAAGCTGGTCTGCGGAGAGCGTCACTACCTCGGCCGGGCGCCAGCGCGGCACGATGCCCCGCACCCTCCCCCAGATTGTGGTGGCGGCCGCGTAAGAGAGCTGCTGGCCGACGATGATCCGGCAGGCGGTTTCGAAATCGGTCCGCTCGCGGTAGTAGCTCGGCTGGGGCCCGATCGCGTCAATGACACGGCGCATCACCGGATCTTTGCGGAGGGCGACATCGTGGGGAGATCGCGTCATGACTGCCGGAGCACCGGTTTCAGCGGGGACGGATCCGGGCCAGCCGGTCCATCGACAGCCATTCCCCCTGGAGGATGAGCCGCTCGAAGGCGGTCTCGGCGTCGAGCCCCTCGCCGCGGGCATCAGCGAGAACGGCGCTGACTTCCTCGGGCTCGAGTTCGATGCGGGTGTCGGTGCGAATCACCGCCACGAGCGCCGCGGCGACATCGGGGCGGTGGTCGGTTGCGAGCCACGCCGCCACGGCAGCCAGCGGGGCGAGGCGATCGAGCGGCGTGGCGAGCCCTGGCGTGGCAGCGACCGCGACCCGCCCTGCCTGACCGGCCTGACCGGCCGGGGAGGCCGTTCCGGTCATCACCTCAGGGCCGTTGAGATCGTGCCGGGCCATCGGATCCTCCTTGAAACGGGCGGGACAACAGCGCTCGAAAGCCGATCGTCGATCGGATTTTTGAGCCATCGCTTGAGCGGGGGTTTTCGGGGAGAACCATCCCTGGTCCCCCCACGGCTGAGGCGAACTCTAC
>Ga0208249_1000379_pt1 | contig 14667 bp, 14 predicted proteins | sample CryBogmetaGMA1M_FD_184546 | JGI IMG/M metagenome (GOLD analysis project Ga0208249, IMG submission 184546) | Freshwater microbial communities from Crystal Bog, Wisconsin, USA - MA1M (SPAdes) | ecosystem: Environmental > Aquatic > Freshwater > Lake | place: Crystal Bog, Wisconsin, USA | collected...
AGAGAGAAACGTGTGGAATATTCACGATTGCCTAAACCGGAATGTATCAATTGTAAAAGAAATGTTGGCACTATTTTTTCTATTAATGTCAACGAAGCCGAATATTTACGTACATTTGTAGCAAAATGTGGTGATTTACGGTCACCTTGCCCATTAGATATTCAAATTAATTATTCCATGCGCGAAGGTTATGAAAAAATGATTGTAGAAGGCTTAAAAAATATCGACAACCTTAAATTAGATATTATCAAGGAGAAAAACAATGTCCTATTTTTTAACGCACAAATAAATAGCAAATTTGCTGATTTAACAAGTGAACTAAAAGCAGAATCCGAAAACACTGGATTGGTCATCGAAGGAGATATATTGAAAAACGATAATCCGGCCAAGGCTCAATTATTGCGTAAAACAATTGACGATTTTGGTAAGGGGTTATTGCTCCCGTTTAAACAGATGGTTCAAGAATATGTAGATACCGATAACGAGTTAATTTTGAATCGCGCCGTAAGATTTTATGTCGATGAAATGATGCCCAAATTAAAAGAAATACAGAGCTTAAAATATCAAGTCAATTTCGTCGAATACGATGATAATGGTGAGTATAAATTAATACAAATGCCCAACTCAATAGAAAGCAAGGAATATTGGTCAGCTAGACAAGATAAGGTGCTTAAATTTGTTAGGGGCACTAAGGGTAGCGCAAGCTCTGTTAAATCACCAACTACAAAAAAATCAAAAACAACTACGAATAAGGGTACGTTAAAGGTGAAGCATTTGGGACAAAAATTGGAATTACAAAATGCGACAGAGGCTTTAGAAGAATTGGAGCAATCGGTACCACTACCCTTACCTAATCCTAGTGCGTAAAAACCTTCTAAACAAGAAGATAATCTCATTGTAGTGCTGTAGTGCTGTAGTACTATCGTATTTTACATTATATACAATTACAATGCCGATTTTTTTATAATATATATATATATATATATATATATACAAATGGAAAACGGAAGAATGATGGTGTTACATTCTGCTATAATCGGTATTTTATTATACCTATTTATGATTTTTATACTTGGTCAAAATCAAATTGTTGCCGAAAATCGAAGCATCTTAATGGCTGCAGTGATATTGGCGTATATGATTTTATTTGGTCATGGCTTACCAACTTCAATTAATAAAAATTTATTTTAATTATATTATTACATTACAACATTATAATAATATAGGCGTTTCAAATGTCCAAAGGCGTAAATTATAGACAATATTTATAATGAATAATAAAATTGCGAGAAATCTTCGATTAAAATGAAAAATCTTCGATTAAAATGATTTTTATAAATTAAATTGTGTAATAAATATATATGCTAACTGACTACATATCTTTACCCGTGTTTATAACAAGTTTTGCTATTGGTCTCGTGTTTGTTTATGTGTTAGGTCCGGAAACTCAAAATATATATGTTTATCCCACGCCTCAAACCTATATGAATTACCAGTATAAAGATGGGTCCGGACAATGTTTCGAGTTTAAACCAGTAGTAACAGAATGTCCTATGAATTCTTTCTCTGTTAAAACAGTTCCAATACAAAAATAAAGTAACAAACCAATCAACATAATTATAAAACAAATCAAATAGAACTAATAAATTATTTATATTATTTTTTAGATGTATAATATAAATGTATTTGGATAAATTTGTTAGTAGTTATACTGGTAAAATTATCATGTCAATTTTGTTAGGAATAGGGTTGGCCACATTCTTTAGAGCAGTTTGTCAAGGAAAACGTTGTAGAGTCATGACAGCGCCTCCTATCGAGGATATAGACGACCAAACCTATCGTTTTGACGGTAAATGTTATAAAATTGAGAAAAATGCTGTTCAATGTAACAAGAAAAAAACAGTGCTCAAAATATAGTTTTGCGTATATTATTTAATCGCCAAATCTTTAGATAATATATGTCCGAAATAAATACCACAAGTATAAATGATTTACCAACTGATCCGGCTAATGGCGGCAGCATCGGTGGTAATATTAGTATGGTTACAAATGATTCCAATATTCCTCCGAATAATACTGGGTCTGGTTCTAGCGCTAGCACTTTATCGCTCGACCAGAGCACAATTAGCCAGATAGTAAATGGGCTACAGCAAGCGAGTATCGCTGGCGCAACTCAGTTGCCAAGCCGAGATATTCCAATGAAAACAGAGCATCTGACGCATGACAACTATGTTCAGCCGAATTATGTCCCTCCACCGACCACTCAAGATTATATTGCTGAATCCGAGGACATGTCTGCGTATTATAGGAAAGAGAAGACGGAAAATACATTGGATTCACTTTATGATGAGATACAAGCACCTCTACTTTTAGCAGTATTGTATTTTTTGTTTCAGTTGCCGTTCTTTAAGAAAGCGGTTTACAGATATTTGCCGTTTTTGTGCCATACTGATGGAAACTATAATTTTAATGGACTTGTGTTTACGTGCGCATTATTTGGGTTTATTTATTACAGTTTGTCGAAAACCGTAAAACATTTTAGTAAATTTTAGCTTGTGTATACTATCTAAAAATATATGGTAATTATATATGATTACTGAAATTTCAACAATGCAAGCGGATTTAATAAAATCGTTTGCTATTTTTTATTTGTTGTTAGTAGGAAACTATATTGGACAGAGTTTATTCACGTGTCTACAAATACATTATATAAATCAGCATAAATTATTACAGTTTATTATAGCTTTCTTTTTATTCTACTTTTTAGTAACGGTAATAGCAGATACTGGTCATCTAGAACTAACACCACCAATAGAGAAGCTCGTATATTCATTCTTTTATTTTATTGGATTCTTGTTAGTTATGCGGTTAGAAATAAAAATTACAGCCGTTGTTTTAATACTTATTTTTGCTGTTTATTTTATAGAATTAAATAAGGACTTTTATTTGGAACCGCCAATCAAAAACAAAGAGGAGGAACGCATTTTTATGGATAATCAATATTGGATTACATTTGATTGGCCAATTGAGATACGTTTGTTTCCGGTTCGTAAAGAAGATTTTATGATGATTAACCAATTAGAAACCGGAATATATTATTTAATTATAGTTTTGTTAGTTGTTGGATTTATTGCTTATGGTGGAGAAATCAAAGATACATTAAAGCATAGTAAAAACTTGACTTGGATAGATGTAATAATGGATTCACAAATATGTGAATTAAAGAATAGAAAAAGTTTTTGGCACTATTTACAAATGGGATTGGGAATAAAAATATAATATGTAAATTAGATAAACAGTAATTTACATATTGTAAAAGATATAAAGATTGTCTATGTATTAATAGTAGTTAATTTATGTTTGGTAATTTTTCATTAGATATGCAGCTAAAGCAATTATCCGGAAATATTTTTAATATGGTTTTATTTAACAGTATTAAAACCGGTAATCCATTCATAGACACATGTACCACTACATTACTACTAACAGTGCTAACATATTTGTTCCAATTTGTTACCGATTTTATTCATACCATCGATATAAAACATATTCGAATATATCATTTATTACGTTTTTTTAAAAACAAATCGCAAGTTGAATATGAAGGGAAAATATCGTCTAGTACATCCTATTACGAAAATAAATTCCACGAAGTACATCATTTTAGCGACCGTTTCAAAGCATTGTGGGCACATATTATTGAAAATGTAGGTGACAACAAAACTGTTAACACCATTAAAGAATATAGTTTTTCTAAGTTTAAAAAGGACGAGAGCAATCGTGATGTGGGGGTTTATATGGTTGTTCAAAATGAAACATTTCTAATTTCAGAAAAATACCAGATTTATGCGTATACCACATTTGATTCAGAATTCAAAGACAATGACGATAAGGTATCAAAAGGTAGTAGTAAAATTGAAAAAATCAAAATAGACCTTTTTTCATATCATGTCGATGTTCAAACCATCAAAGATTTCGCCGAGGAGATTACAAATAAATATTTGGCTTCTATTCAAGATTTGAGAGAAAATAAACGGTATATTTATACCCTAATCAATAACAAATGGGACGAAAATATAACTGAAATGTGGTCAGAAACGTGCTTCAATAGCACCCGTACATTTAATAATATTTTCTTTGAAGAAAAAGACCTAGTTAAAAACAAATTGGATTTTTTTATTAATAATAAAGATTGGTATTATGAAATGGGTATTCCGTATTCTATTGGGATCGGTTTACATGGGCCGCCCGGAACCGGCAAAACATCTCTGATTAAAGCCATCGCAAATTACACGAAACGCCATATTATTTCCATTTCGTTGAAACAGATTAAAACCAAGAAACAACTTGACAATGTATTTTTTGAAGAAAGATATAATACGGACAATAAAAAGGGAAGTATCGCATTTGATAAGAAAATAATTGTATTTGAAGATATTGATTGTATTGGTGACATCGTATTAAGAAGAGATAACAAAAAAGAAGACGCATCTACTTCCGGATTAGGAAATAAACTAAATTACAACAAGTTGACTACGAATTCAATGATAAATGTCGGTGACTTATTAGAAACACTTGCTACCAGTGAACATACTGAAAAAATAATAATGCCAAACATGCCGCCTACTGAAGAACCTATCACTTTGGATGACATCCTCAATTTGTGGGACGGTATTCGCGAAACACCCGGCAGAATTATGATTATTTCGTCCAATCATTATTATGATTTGGACCCGGCACTGATTCGTCCGGGGCGCATTGATATAACAATGGAACTATCCTATGCTAGTCGACAAATTATTGGAGAGATGGTTCAACATTTCTTCAAACGAACAATAGATGGAGATGTACTAACAAAAATCGAAGACAAATTTTATTCACCGGCTGAAATTGTTAATATATACTTGAACCATAAAAACGATTATAATACGTTTCTAGAACGACTTGTACTGAATAAGCATGTTTAAAATATTTAGAAGAAAATACCAAATCCTCTTTTGGTTTTAGTTTTTGTCTTTCGCGTTTTGTTCTTGTTTCTCTGTGTTTTAGATTTATTCTTATTTTTATCTTTTTTATGCTTCTCTTGTTCTTTTAATCCTTTTATATCTTGTGGGCGATATCGTAAAAACCATTCTTCAAATTCGAGACTATTTCTTTTGCTCTTGAGTTCCATATATTTTTCCGATTTTTCTGCTCGCATTTCCTCAATGGTTTCTTGATGGCCTACGCAATTAAGACTAAAACGTTTTAATAGCCCTCTTTGCGCTAATCTGTTTTTCTCTTGAACCATAAACAAATAATTCGCCATACATAAAATACGGTCCTTGTCGTAATAGGGTCTATCCGCATATAAAAATGCTAACCAAAAACTAAGCATAGTATCAATGGTTGCGATTTTAACATCATATCCATCGTGTTTAATTACATTATAGCTATGACATGCTAACGGTTTATAAATAAACGCAACCGTATCTTTGCCGACTCTTATTTCGTAATGAGGCGCGATAATCTCACCTACTCCCGGACGCTCAATTATTTTCACATTTTTAACACCAATGTCAGCTAAGCGTTCTTGAACAATTTGCGCAGTTAACACGGGTTCCTCAGATAAAACATCAAAATCGGGTATTTTCTCCAATTGGTGACGCAAGTGTTTCGGCATATAATGTGAATACATGGATAATGCGTAACCTCCAAAAAATACAACACCTTGATCCATTAATGTTTGTTGAATGGACTCATATATTTCGTCCGCATGCTCTGTATCCGTCATTTCACGCTGAAACTCAATATGAGAGCATTGTTTACCCATTAATGGGTAATGTTTATTCAACAATATTAGCCGTTTTAATACTTTTTCCCATCGACTCACATCTCCCGCTGGCCTAGATAATTCTAAATACATTCCCATTCGAAGTAAATTGGGAGGCGCGTACAAAATACCAGCAACACGTATGGCCTCATTTTTAATTGCTTTGAATAAATCCTTGGGAATATATGTTAAATCTGCTACGGGAATAAAATTAACAAATACTTTATAGGTGCCGTGATGTTGACCCGATTTGGCTTCTACTTCTTGGAACCCATTTTCTAGATATATGTCTACGAGCTCTTTCGCGTCGTCGAGGGCTGTAGAGCTATAAAAATCATAATCTGGAATTTCAATATCTTTGTTATAGAATTGATCTTGTTTTGGCAATATAGCATTGATAGCAGTACCACCATAACAGACCAACTGTTTTCTTCGCAAGAAGTTTTCTACAATGCTTATAATACGTTTTACTTCCGGGGAATTCGCAACTTGCTTGCCTTGTATTTCTTCTGCGCTATCTACTGCTTGACGTAAAATGGCGAGTTCACAATCGCCAAAACTTAACCCATTACATATTTTATCATTTTTTGTATTTCTCATTATATATTATCACAATATTTTTTATAAGTTATTTAAGCAAATAACTTATAATCCATTTCCATTATAAGCCTAAAATATATTAACGCACTATTTCTCTGGTACTGGTTCATAATGTCCGCCGGTCCAATAAATCTGGATGGTTTTATTGTAAATGCCGGATGTTGGTAAAAACTCTATATCTTTATTAGGACCACGTCTTGCGTATATCCTATAATTCTTTACAATGATACGTAATTTCCATATATTACATGCGGCTTGAATTTCAATAGCACCGCCCCACGTACTTGGTAAACGCATTTTCCTTATATAATTAGATTGCTCAAAGGAAATGACTGTGGTTGTATCCAACCCCGAGATAATCGGTTTATTTTCTTGTAAATAGTCGCATATTTTTTGACGAATTGTGTAACTATCTTCCCCAATAAAATGTTGTAAACTGTTAAAAAGACAGCTCATATACTGTGTTTATAAAAGAAAAACCACAAAAAATATTACTAACAAATACAAATACAAATACAAATACCAGTAACAGTAATTTAAATGTCGAATTTGTAAAAATCGGATTGAACTGTGCGTGTAGCATATGAAAGAGCGGGATTTTGTTGCGGCGGCAAAGGAATCGTAATCGGAATATAGCGTAACTTATCTGGTTTCAATACAAAAGCATGCGCATGGTCGTCAAAGTAAGCATCATTTGTTTCCATATTTTCATCTACTAATGGGTAACGCATTGCGACGAGTTGACATCCCGTTTCTACGACAGCATTAAAGTATGGATTTATGGGGTCAGCACCAGCATTGGGTAAACAAATGGTCATATTTTGTCTGTTATACTCAATCAAATCGGTAGCACTAATGTTCATTGTTTCAATATCCGAATAACGAATTGCCTTCATAAATACAGAGTTACTTGTCATGTTAATAAATTTATAGAATTCGGGGACCTCCAAATAACTCGTATTAATCTTCTCCATAATGATCACGACCTTTCCTAGCAGTTTTTGTACTTCCACTGCGCCAAAATTCTGTCCATTATATTCCGAATCGTATTCTTTTCCAAGTAGAATGCTATCATAGCTTTTCAATAGTACAGCAAAATTCTTGTACATTTCTAAATGATTACTTTTTATACGTAAGTGAATAATAATGGGGTCTCTAGAATTAGGAGCCGTAGAAGTAGAAAAGGCATAATCACGAATGACATTCATTACATCTGAAAAATTGACATAATTAAACGTCTCCTTGACATGATAGTTATCAATCGTCGATGTAGCGACTACGGGCTGGTCATTGATTGAATAAATCTCAAAGTCTAAGCCTCTTACGCCTTGCTTTAACAAATCCTTCATGATTTGAATGTCAACATAATCGTTTTTGTAACTGCCACCGCTGCAACAATTATAAGCCGTTTTAATGTAGTAATCGCGCAAGGAGTAATTATTAGGGGAATCCGCAATTGATTGTATTTTTCCATTTAAATCGCCATATATAGTATCCATTGTTCTAACCTCTTTACCTCTTAATGATGATACATAAAAGTAATAGACAATAATGATTATTAATATAATACATGTCAAAGCATACCATAATAATGTTTCGCTTACCGCTGAATTATTCTGAAATGTTGAAAGTATTTTTTGCGTATCTACCATATTATATTATATAAATAAAGAATTAAAAATATATTTATATAATTATAATAATAATATGAGTGGCGGTGGATTAATGCAACTGGTCAGCCAAGGACAACAAAATATTGTACTAAATGGGAATCCCTCTAAAAGCTTTTTTAAAGCAACTTATCATAAATACACTAATTTTGGTCTACAAAAATTCCGTGTTGATTTTGAAGGTTCCAAAACATTACGATTATCGGAAGAATCCTATTTTACATTTAAGATTCCTCGATATGCCGATCTATTAATGGACTGTTATTTATCCGTAACATTGCCCAGTATTTGGAGTCCCATTTTACCACCTCAGCAAGTTACCGAAGAAACTACTGCGCAAGGATTAGGCAATATTGAACAATGGGCGCCTTATGAGTTTAAATGGATTGAAAATATTGGTGCGAAAATGATTAGTAAAATTCAAATTACTTGTGGTAATTATACACTACAAGAGTTTTCTGGTGATTATTTATTAGCAGCAGTTCAGCGCGATTTTAACAATGCTAAAAAAGGATTATTTGACACGATGACTGGTAATGTCCCGGAGTTAAATGACCCGGCCAATGCGAACTCACGTGTGAATTCGTATCCGAATGCTTATTATACAAGTGATTTAGCTGGTCCGGAGCCATCTATTCGTGGGCGAGTTCTGTATATTCCGTTAAACGCTTGGTTTGGTTTGAAATCTCAAATGGCATTTCCTTTAACATCTCTACAATACAACGAACTTCATATCAATATTACATTTCGACCAATTAATCAATTGTTCGCAGTCCGTGATGTATTCGATGCGACAAACAATTATCCATATGTGGCGCCTAATTTCAATTTGTGGTATATGCAGTTTTATCGGTTTTTACAGCCGCCTCCAGATGTTAGCGTAGCAATCGACTCTTATAGTGACCAAAGAACGCTGTGGAATGCTGATATTCATTTGAATTGTACCTATGGATTCTTATCCAATGACGAGGAGAGACTCTTTGCGCTACAAGAACAAAAATACTTGATAAAACAAGTACATGAAACGAAGTTTCCCAATGTTACCGGACCAAATCGCGTAGATTTGGATTCTATCGGTATGATATCTAGCTGGCTCTTTTATTTCCAGCGAAGTGATGTAAATTTAAGAAATGAATGGTCCAATTATACGAATTGGCCATACAATTATTTGCCATTGAATGTAGTTCAAGCGCCTACATCTGGCAATTATACTGTTTATCGTACCCAATCGGGTCAACTTGTGCCCGTTTCCATTGGTCCCGGTGTCAATCCAGATGGAACCTTAACGGGTCTTGTTATTAATCAAACCTATAATTTACAAAACGAAAAGTTTATATTGGTAGCACTAGGTATTTTATTAGACGGTTCTTATAGAGAAAATATCCAACCAGCGGGCGTTTACAATTACATAGAAAAATATATTAGAACATCCGGTAATGCGCCAGATGGCCTTTATTGTTATAACTTTTGCGTACATAGCAATAATTCAGATTTACAGCCTTCCGGTGCGATGAACATGAGTCGATATAATCAGATTCAATTGGAATTCACAACTGTGGTTCCACCATTAGACCCATTAGCTCAAAGTTTAACCATTTGTGATCCCGAAACCGGCAATATTATTGGTATTAATAAACCCACTTGGCGCATTTATGATTATAATTTCGATTTACATCTATTTGAAGAGCGAATCAATATTGTCAACTTTATTGGTGGAAATGCCGGCCTATTATATGCTACTTAAAATAGCTACAATAATTACAATAATTATGATAAATAAGCATTAGATGCGGGCGGAAGCGTCTCATAAAATGTACCCGTTGTACTTATTGTGGTGGGATATTTATTCTCTATTTCAAAAGGTTTGCTATTTGGCGTATCTATAATCGCTTGAGATATGCCTTCACTATACTTGTCGTATGACTCCCTTTTCTTGTTATAAAGTTGTAATCCATCATTGAACGATTTTTGCCATAAATCAACGCCCAAATACGGTTTTTTTATTTGCGCATTTTTTGACCCCGGAGTCGCTTCAGCAAAATCTATACTGTGACTGTCATAACCAATACCAGTAGTTAACGGACTATATTGAAGTCCTTGTGGACCAAGTTTTCCACCGTCATCATAAGGTGCTACAACCATTGTATCGCTGGCAGTTAGTGGAGTAGGTCCGGGATTACAACCTTGACAATCGACGTCAGATGTACATTGAGTGCGGCTGATTGCGCATTGGGCTTGAGGGCCACAAAAATTCTGACAACTTAATTTGTTAGTAAGAGGCAAATCGACTGTATGGCTATATAAAGGAGAATTCAGATTATCATAATGAATTTGCGCATCTTTTGGAAAAGGATAGAGTCTCTCTATGTAACGTTCGAAATTAGTTAGGCCTTCTCTTTTACAAATGAGATTATTCACAATTAAGTAACTACCCCATTGTATGATTATCCATAAAAGCAATAAACAACCTATAATATATATAATTAGTACTTTAGTGCTCATTATATATACTGTAATATAAAAGTTTGTATACAAATGTAATCAAATGTAAGAAAAATGACTAAATAATTGTGATTTTATTTGTATTTTTTAATATACATTTATTATAATGTCAACAACCGATACAAGTTCTATTGATGATAAAAAGAATGATAGTACTGGAGCCTCTAATGGAATAGATATTAAAGGATTCTTCAAAAACTATATTAGTAGTATACTTTTTACCATTATTATTAGTGTTTTTATTATTGGAAGTCTGGGTCTATATACAACAAAAGTTGCGCAAGCTAATATTTTACCAGATGACATAAATTTAGCACCTTATACCAATTTATATCGTCCAGTAGAAGAAATGCCTATAGACATAAATATAAAACGTGCGAACATATTTTTTACAAGCAATGACGATGTTTCCCAAAAAGCACAATTTTTAACAGCTAATTTTTTAGCAAGCTTTAAGAATTCTTTTATATGTAAATTAAAGACATATTCGTCTCCTAATGCGAGCTGGTTCTCAAATGGAACCCAATACTTTTCAAGCGTTTACGATAGCATGTGTGCTGTAAATTACTGGGCAATTACAACCATATTTTATTATTTGAGTTTCCTACCAGAACCGTTTATTATGTTATTGTATAGTTTTTTCGGTATATTTTTATGGATTGGTTTGTATTTTTTTAATATTTGTACTTGTTTAGCGTTTCATTTCTTCCATATACCCCAACTAGTAAGAAACGCGCACAAAAACAATCGTGATGAATGGCAAGCACAAGCAGACATTACATTCTTTAATTGGAAAACATTATTTTTAGGTATATGGTTTATTCCGGTGATTATTTCGGTTATTCTCTTCCCCATTTTTAATACCATTTATGGAATTTTAACTCCTTTAACTGCGACTTATAAAATAAAAGGGGATAAATCATCACAGTCCCATGATTTTTGGGACTTTTTAAAAGATACATTTATGTATAAAAAACTATTTTTCCTCGTTTTAGCAACATTTAGTCTTATTTCAAATGGGTCGGCTTACCTAGGACCATCGTCATTAATATATATTATTATTGCGATTGTTGTCGCATATTATATGGGTATTTACAATAGCGACATTCCTAGTAGCGGAACTGATAATTTCACTTCTGGAATTAGACAGCATGTTAAAATAGCAAAAATTGGAAAGATAGACCCTAATGTCACTATAGATATTTGTACACCACCGGCTAAAGAAGGTGGTAGTAGTAGTAGTAGTAGTACAGTAACTTCTGAAAAGAAACTATTAATCCCACTTGATGAAATAAAAGCTGATTTCCAAAATACACTAACAAATGATACGACTAGTGAACCAATAAAAGAAATTGAATTACAGCCAATAAAACCAAAAGAAACATCAATAGAAACTGTAAAACCAGTAGAAACAATACCAAAAGAAACACCAATAAAACCAGTAGAAACAATACCAAAAGAAACACCAATAAAACCAGTAGAAACTGTAAAACCAAAGGAAATTGAATTACAGACAATAAACCCTATTACAAACACTACAACAACCGTAACAAAGATAGAACCGGCAGCACAACCTCAGCCAGTTTTTACAAACAATCAAGTAGGCGATGAACAATTAGGTGGAGGGAAAAGGGTTAAAACAAAGGTAAAACCAATACATCAAAAAAAATATAATATAAGATTTATATAAAAATATGTTTGTATAAAAATATGTAAAAATAAAATAAAAATATAAATACATGTATTTATTTTATTCATTATGAATAAAACTAAACTAACAAACAACTTACTCCCATTTGTTAGTATATGTACACCAACATTCAATCGTAGACCCTTTATTCCCTCTTTGATTCGTTGTTTCCAGTTACAAACTTATCCAAAAGATAGAATAGAATGGATTATTATTGATGACGGAACAGACCCGATTGGAGACCTTGTTACAGATATTCCTCAAGTGAAGTACTATTATTATGAAGAAAAAATGTTATTGGGTAAAAAGAGGAACTTAATGCATCAGAAATGTTTGGGTGATATTATTGTGTATATGGACGACGATGATTATTATCCACCCCAGCGAGTAGAGCACGCTGTTGAAAAATTACAACATAATCCATCTTATTTATTAGCCGGTGCGTCAGAAATGTATATTTACTTTGATTCGAAAAACAAAATATATCAATGTGGTCCGTATAAGCAATATCACGCCACTGCGGCTACCTTTGCGTTTAAAAGGGAATTATTAAAGGATACATTGTATGATGATGAAAACGCGTTTGCGGAGGAAACTAAATTTACAAAAGGATATACCATTCCCCTTATCCAACTGGATCCGTTGAAAACTATTCTGGTATTTTCACATAAACACAATTCTTTAAATAAGGAAAAATTGCTGGAAAATCCAGAGCAGAGTAAAATGAGCGTTTCGCGCCTTACTGTAAACGATTTTGTAAGAGATGCTGACTCAAAGCAATTCTATATGTATGATGTAAATACTCTTTTGGAAAACTATGAACCCGGTAGACCCGAAAATAAACCATTGGTTCTAGCACAAATAAAAGAAATGGAGCAAAATAGAGAACAGAAAATACAACAATACAAAGCATATATGGAAGCACAGCAAAAGATAGCCGGATCAATTGAAAAGGGTTCGGAAGAAATACGTCGCGAATACGAAAAAAAACTAAATGATAAGAATGTTATTATTACTGAATTAATTAAAAAGGTAAAGGAACTAACAAATGAATTGGCTGGTTATAAAACCACTAACAAATAAAACTACTAACAAATGAAGTGAAGTGAAATACTATACACATAAATGTAGTAACAAATAATATATTTTTAAAAATAATTTAAAGACAAAACGAACTATAATGTATACTAGATAGATGCCTTACGAAGAATACTACAATCCTACAGATGATGCCGTTTTCGATGATAGCAAGAAGGATAAGTCTGTAGAGAAATTGCGTGAATTTGATAGATATTACCAGAAGCATGTGAAAGTTATTAATGATACATGGACTGATGGCAAATTTTACAAGAAGGTGAATATTCAAAGTTATGGTTCGGGTCAAGTTGGAACAAGAATCCGAAATGCTGTTACGGGCCAGTATTACTCTTATTTGGTGGGTAGCGTTAATGAAGACCTTTTGTTTAAGGTTATTGATGCTGTAGGTCGCAACGAAAGAAAGGACCCATTGTTTTTGTTTTATGATAGTCCGGAGCAATACGAGAACCATCAATTTGTTCATTTGGAACAACCACTAAAGGAAGCTTGGTACAACAAGAACTTGGCAGCACGAGCTAAGCAGACAAATTAAATTAAATTAAACAGATAAATTTTGTATATTGTAAACTGTGTGTATTTTTAGATACTGATTTTTATATAATAAATTACATAAAAATCATTTACTTATTTCTTCAAGGGTGTAAATAATAATAATACGTCGCATCTTTTATCTTTTATACCATAATCAATAACTCTTTCATTTATATTATTCATCCGGTTCATCATCGCATACAATATCTTCTGTTTCCGGCGCATCCTCTTTCAAATACTTGTCTAAATAACGATACATTCGATTAATATCTAATTTAGATATATCGTGATTTTCAAACAACAATGCTATCTCAGCATCATTGTATTTATTTTTTAATTCTAGGAAAAAAGCATACAAGTCTTTTTGTGTCATCGATAGTTCTTGGCAAAGATTCTGTATAAAAATAGAATTATTATATTCTGTAGAGTACTTTGTTAGTACCTTTGTAAACCGAACCTCAGTGGGATTAAACATTTGTTTGGATTTTTGTTTCTCACTGTTAAATAAACTATGATAGTAATGATTGTTCTTAAATGTTTTAATTAGTGAGCTCATCTCATTGAATTGCCAAATTTGCTTCTGAAATGTAATACGGTCAATATAATCAGCAAAGCACATATTGGATAACATGTGCGAATAAATAGGAATAGCATCTTCCTTCTTCATTTTGCTTAATACATCTACAATATTTTCATGCCACAATAAACCTACAATGGTTCTGTCGGTTTCGTTCATTATTGTTAGATGTTCTTCAATAGGAAAA
>Ga0208249_1000381_pt1 | contig 14631 bp, 15 predicted proteins | sample CryBogmetaGMA1M_FD_184546 | JGI IMG/M metagenome (GOLD analysis project Ga0208249, IMG submission 184546) | Freshwater microbial communities from Crystal Bog, Wisconsin, USA - MA1M (SPAdes) | ecosystem: Environmental > Aquatic > Freshwater > Lake | place: Crystal Bog, Wisconsin, USA | collected...
CTCGGTTGCGAGATCGCCACTTCCGGCGAAGATCGACGATTTTGAAGGCACTATGCCGGGGGCATCAGACGAGGGAGCGGGCATGACGGATCCTTGGATCGAGAGCGGCATAAATCATGTCGACGGCGAAGTTCACCAGGACGTATCCGAGAGCGATGACGACGATTGCTCCCTGAACGGGGATGTAGTCACGACCGAGGATTCCGTCGACGGTGTACTTGCCCAGTCCGTTGATACTGAAGATGACCTCGACGAGGAGTGTTCCACCGATGAGGCGACCGAAATTGAGCCCGATGACAGTGATGAGCGAGAAACTTGACGGCTTGAACGCATGGCGAAGGAGGATGTGCCGAGGAGACATTCCCTTTGCCTTCGCCATAGTGATGTAGTCCTCCTGCATCGTGGCGATCAGATCAGTTCGCAGGAGACGCATGTAGGTGGCCATTTCGGCCGCTGCGAGTGTGATCGCTGGCAGCAGGAGACTCCCGAGACTCTTGAACGGGTTCTCAGTGAATGGCGTGTATCCAACGGCATTCAACAATTTGAGCCTCACGGGGAAAATGAGGATGAGGACGAGCGCGAGCATGAAATTGGGAATTGCCAGGAAAAGGAACAGCAACCCTGTGGAACCCCGATCAAAGAGACTCCCTGCTCTCTGCGCGGCGATGAGGCCCACGGGCACGGCGATGATGAGAGCGAGGAACTGGGAGTAGAGGAGAAGCTCGATAGTGACTGGGAGACGCTGCTTCAAAGCCTCGGAGACCGGTTGAGCGTTGCGGGCAGAGCTTCCGAAGTCGCCTGTCACGACGCCCCCGAGCCACCGGACATATCTCACAGGCATCGGATCGTTGAGATGGAACTCTGCGGTCTTCTGCTCGATGCATTCGGTCCCGCCGGCGCCAGCGCACAGGGTCGTAGCAGTATCTCCAGGAAGCAACTCGAGTAGCAGGAACGAGAAGAACGTGACGCACAGCATCACGACGAGCAACTGCACAAGCTTCTTGCGTACGAATCTCATGCGTGTTCCCTTGGAAGATGCTCTGGTCGGTGAGGAGTCGGATTCGGATAGGTGAAGTCCGGAGTGGTGTCGACCGCCCCCCGACGGACGACACCACTCCAGTGCAGGCGCTTGCAGGTCACTTCCCCCAAGGACTGTGTGACCGGCGCCACAGCGGTGCGAAAGTTAGGCAATGTCGGCCTCAGTGTCAACAACCGACGGGGGAGCGTCGCGGACATGTTCACAGGGGTACCGACTTCACCAATGATCATGCCCAGCAACCTCGGTCGATCATGACGTCGCGCAGTACTGCTGGCAGGTCTGTCATGATCCCGTCGACGCCGAGATCAAGCAGGCGATGCATCTCCTGCGGATCGTCGATCGTCCAAACATGAACGTCCAGCGAGCAGGAATGTGCTCGCTCGATGAACCGGCGGTCGACGAGTGTCACCCCCGCCGTGGCGACAGGAACCTGCACGCACCTTCCTCCGGGATGTCGACGACCGATTCCGAAACTCGAAGCTCGGAGTCTTGCGACACCCTTTGGTCCTAACGAGGTGCAGAGATCGGGACCGAGTAGCGAAGCGATGTGCTCGATCCTCCGGTCGGAGAACGACCCGATGCACACACGCTCCACCGCATCGAGATCCGTGAGAAGGGCGGCGAGAGGCTCCACCACGGCGTCATGTTTGGGATCGATATTGACACGGAGGTCGGGCCAGGTGGTGAGCAGTTCGGACAACAACGGAATTGGTTCTCTACCGTCAACGAGTGCGGTCCGAACTTCGGCCCATGTGAGGTTTTCGATTACTCCAACACTGTTGGTCACACGGTCAAGGCGGTCATCGTGGAATGCCAACACGTAGCCGTCACTCGTCACATGGGCATCGGTTTCGACGTAGCGATAGCCCAACTCCACTGCTCGGGCGAAGGCCGGGATGGTGTTCTCCGGTTCGTCACCCGCGCCACCTCGATGAGCGAAGGCGATCGGTCCGTCATTGTCGAGGAATGGATGCTCCACCGTGCCCACGCAGGAATCGTAGACGCCCTCTGCGCGGTCATTGAACCGGCAACGATGTTCGGTACCCTTTCGGTCGTGAGCGTCACCGACCGATTCATCGACTGTGTCAATGGTTCGGCTCAAACATTCGTCCTCGAGGAAGCAGCGTTGCTCATCGCGGCACACGCTCATCACGACCTCGATGTAGATCGCGAACTTTCGTTGATCGATGAAATCGCTCGAGAAGTCATTACTGGAGAGCTGGCTTCACTCCAGGCGGTTTTGTTCGAACGGTTCCGTCTAGAAGGTGACCGGCGCAGCTACTACGACCCCGAAAATTCCTACCTCGACAGTGTTCTCCGACGGCGGACAGGGATCCCGATCACTCTGAGCATCCTGACCATGGCCGTCGGCCGGCGAGCATCAATCTCGTTGTTCGGTGCCGGCATGCCCGGACACTTTCTTGTCGGGGTCCGAGATCAGCCAGGAATCTTCCTCGACCCGTTCGCCGCTGGGGCTGTTCTGACCACAGAAGGCTGCAGGGAACTGTTCCACCAACTGCACGGCGTCGGATCTCGTTTCGATGATTCGATGCTCGCACCAGTCGACGGAATCGCGATCATCGAGCGCGTACTGAACAATCTCTCGGCGCTATTTCGCTCCGAAGGAGACATCCGCTCCCAGTTGTGGGTGGCGCGACTCCGCTCCTATCTCCCTCGGGCAACCATCGCCCAGCGAGCCGACGTCGCTTTGGTGCTCGCGAACGGAGGTCAGTTCGACGCCGCCGCCGAGATCTTCGAATCCCTTGCTCTTGCGTGTGATGGTGAGACCGAAGCTGCACTCCTTGCGGCTCGCGACCGGATGCGCTCCCGTATGAACTGATATCGAACGGTAGCGTGGGGAGTCATGCCCCGCAGAACGAAGATCATCGCAACAATCGGTCCGGCCTCTGACAGCGAAGCGGGTCTGGCATCGCTCATCGACGCCGGTATGAATATCGCCCGGATCAATCTTTCCCACGGAACGCTCGAGCATGGGCTCGAGCGTTTTCATCGGGTCCGTAAGGTGTCGGCGCTCCGGCGTCGCTCCGTGGGAATCCTCGTCGATCTGCCGGGTCCGAAGATCCGTGTGGGACAGATCCCCGAAGAGGGGATAGCGATGATCGAGGGCACCCGTCTGAGCCTTGTTCCGGGGAATGATCCAAGTTCTGCAGGAGTGATCCAGGTTGATCACGCAAGCCTTCTCGATGACGTCCGGGAGGGGGACCTTCTGACATTCGGCGATGGCGCTGTCCAGGTGCGATCGCTGGGCGTGCGGGGTGACCGAGTCGAGGTCGAGGTTGTACACGGCGGTCGACTCACCGGTCGACCGGGAATTCATATCCCTTCCGACCGAACGCGACTGCTCACTCCGACACCAGAAGATCTACGGATCCTCGCTGCGTTCGTGGAGGTCGGTGTCGATATGGTCGCCCTGTCGTTCGTCCGCTCGGCCGAGGACCTTCGGCGTCTCGAGCTCGAACCATCTCTCGGGGGATCGATCACCCTGGAGCCCAATCCTTCTGGGCCCCAGATCGTCGCGAAGATCGAGACCCGTGCAGCGGTCGAGAACCTCGACGAGATCGTCAAGGCCTCGGGAGCAGTCATGGTGGCGCGAGGTGATCTCGGCGCCGAATTCCCCATCTCGGAACTCCCTCACCTGCAGAAACAGATCATCCGGCGATGCATCGCTGTCGGACGTCCGGTCATCACTGCGACGCAGATGCTCGAGTCAATGATCAATGCGCCATCGCCAACCCGAGCCGAAGCATCAGATGTGGCGAATGCCGTCTTCGACGGAACCTCAGCAGTCATGTTGTCGGGTGAAACCGCTGTCGGACGTGATCCAGCGAACGTCGTGTCTGTCATGTCAGATATCGCCGAACGTGCCGACGCCGCCTTCGATTACGACGCGTGGCCGAAATGGCTGACTGCAATGAATCAGCAGCCGAACATCACGCAGGAAGCTTCAATCACCAACGCGATCACCTCGGCGGCGCAACGAGCGGCAAACGAGATCGGCGCGGCCGCAATTCTCTGCATCTCCTCGAGCGGATTCAGCGTCCGCTCGATTGCACGGTTCCGCCCTCGAGCGAAGATCATCGGGTTCTCTGCGAACCAGCGGACGATCAACCAACTCACTATGAGTTGGGGGACGACTCCCTATCTCCTCGAGTCCGTCGGAGGAGATGAAGCCGAGAACGCTCGGAGAGCCATCGAAAGCGCGAAGGCGCACGGCGAGATAGCGAGTGGCGACCTTGTGGTGTTCGCAGGAGGTTCAAGTCTCTACGACGGCCGAGTCACCGACAACGTCCGGATCATCCGGGTTCCCTGACGGTTGTTTGGGGCTCTGGCCCCTTTCGAGTGCGGACGACAGTATGACTGCGTGGCCTAACCTGAAATTGTGACTGACTCCCGGCCTGTGAATCTGACCCCCAGTGGTCCTCCCTCGACCGTCCTCCCCGATGAGCCGGATCCGGCGCGACGAGCGCTCGAACACGCCCAATCGCTGAGCGGCGAGGATCGGGTCATTGCACTTCGACTCGTCGCTGCCGCCCACCCACGTTGGTGCGGAGCATGGGCCGCTCTGGGAGATCACACCGAAGAGCCGATCGAGGCGTACGCGTACTACCGAGTCGGCTACCACCGGGGTCTTGATTCGTTGCGGGCCAACGGTTGGCGTGGATCGGGCTACGTCCGTTGGGCCGACGAGGGCAACCGTGGATTCCTCAGTGCGCTCGCTGGCCTTGCTCGACAAGCTGCCGCCATCGGCGAACTCGATGAAGCCGAACGGTGCGAACTCTTCCTGAGGCAGTGTGATCCGAGTTGGCCACCACCGGAACTACGCCCCCTCCCGTGATCCAATCGTTCGCCGGAGCAGTGCTTGTCGGCGGCCGATCCACGAGGATGGGATGCGACAAGGCGACGTTGGATCCATTTGGTCGGGGAGAGCTCCTCGAGATCGCTGTGGAGTCGCTCCGGTCGAGCGGTGCGGTCGCCATTGGTGCAATCGGTGCCGAAAACTCCCGTACTGCGACTATCGGTTACGACGAAGTACCCGATTCGTACCCGGGGGAGGGACCATTGGGCGGAATCATCACGGCACTGCGGTGGTCTCCGGCGGACCTCGTGGTCGTCATCGCCTGCGATATGCCATTCCTGAACGACGGGCCGATCAATCAGCTCTTCGCCCACGCATGTGATCGTCCGTCTCTGGCCGGAGTGTTCGCTGAGCTCGACGGAAGGGTGCAACCACTCACGGCAATTTGGCGGAGGTCGCTCGCGCTCGAAAAACTCGAAGCTGGTTTTGACGCCGGAGAACGCGCCCCACGACGTCTCCTCGATGTGCTCCCGGTCGAAACCATTGCATGCGCCGATTCCGATGCGCTGATTGACCTCGACAGCCCTGTAGACATCGAACGCTACGCTTCTCTCGCACGAGAGCGAATGACAGGGGACAGTTGATGTCGCAGGTACCAGAGATCGATGTGATTGAACTTGGGTCGATGATCGATGATGTGCATCTGATCGATGTGCGCGAGCCCGACGAGTACATCGAGGCCCACGTCCGAGGCGCCGTTCTCATTCCGCTGGCGACAGTTCCTGATTCGCTCGATCTCATCCCGGCAGACCGCACGGTACATGTCATCTGCGCGGCTGGAGCTAGGAGTGCTCGAGCAGTGGAGTTCCTGCTCGCCCAGGGGATCGACGCTGTCAACATCGCCGGCGGCACGTCGGCCTGGGTCAACTCCGGGGCAGAGTTCGTCACTGGACCTGACCCGGTCTGATCGACCTTGACCTCCACCGCCTTCAGGTACGTCAACACTGAGTCACAACTCGAAGATGTGATCGCTGCGCTTGCCGATCAATCGGCATATGCACTTGATACTGAATTCCATCGGGAGAAGACCTACTTCCCCAAGCTTGCTCTCGTGCAGTTGGCTTGGCGCGACGACCTCGTGCTCGTCGACCCTTTGGCGGTCGATCTCTCCCCGTTCAGATCTGTGCTCGAGAGTGCGTCGACGGCGGTGATCCATGCTGCCGACCAGGACCTCGAGGTGCTGTTGCTCGCATGTGGGGTCCTCCCGACAGTCTTGTTCGACACGCAGATCGCCGCTGGATTCATCGGAATGAGCACCCCATCGCTCGCCACGCTCTATGAACGCTTTCTTGGAGTTCGTGTCGGCAAGGGAGATCGTCTGACTGATTGGCTTCAGCGACCGCTCACGGACGACCAGTTGAACTATGCGGCAACCGACGTTGTCCACCTGCTCGAGATCCACGCGATGCTCACCGAGGATCTCGTTGGCAGGGGGAGGCTGCAATGGGCGCTCGATGAATGTGAGAACCAACGTCTTCGGAGCCGAGGTCAGCGGGATCCTCAGGAGGCATACCGCCGGATCAAAGAGGCTCGACAACTTCGCGGGAAGGCTCGCTCAGTCGCGCAAGCGGTCGCAGGATGGCGAGAGCGTCGTGCCGCGGAACTCGATATCCCGGTTCGTTACGTCATCTCGGATATCGCCGTGCTGGGGATCGCCCAGCGTCCACCTCGAAACCGACGCGACCTCGAGAAGATTCGGGGGTTCGACCGTGGTCTTCGCGACGACGTCGTCGTCCAACTGCTTGACGTGGTGGGACGCGCCCTTGATGCTCCGGACCCCGCGCCGCCGGATGTCGTCGTGAGCGTCCCCCTCGATCGCGACCTCCGCCCGGCCGTTGCGCTCATCTCTGCGTGGGTGAGCCAGATGGCACGAGACCTCGAGATTGATTCCACACTTCTGGCGACGCGCGGCGACCTCGAAGCACTTCTCGGCGAAGCGCCGGATGCCCGGCTGCGAGAGGGATGGAGAGCCATGCTCGTCGGCGATCCGATCCGGCGTCTTGTCAGCGGTGAAGTCGCGGTTGCCTTCGCCGGGGATGGAGAGTTGGTCATCGAGGAGCGCAGTCACCGTCCAGTCGGCTGACTCCCGCGAACCCGACAGTTGCACCCGGACGCACCCACTTCGTTGGCTCACCAGCTGGCTGGTGAGCGCCGAGCAGATCAATCGGGGACGGGGAACCACGAACGACCCCTTCGGGGCTGCTAACTTCGCTGATCGGGCGCGGATGGCTTCACCGCCGGACCTGCCCGGTACACTCTGACGAAAATCTCACCGACGGGAGTTAACCCGTGAAAAAGGGGCGACATCGGCGCTTCGAAGAAGCCCGAGCACTCAAGCGCACCAACGACAATCTCGACGCCATTCTCGATGCGAAGGATGCCGAGCCATGTCCGGAGTGTGGAGCCGATCCCGGCCACGACCACTCCACATGGTGCATGTACGACAAAGAAGCGGATGAGTCCGCTTGGACCAGTTAGAACCATCCCGATCCGACGGTCGGGTGGAAACCCACCGAGAGGATCAAACAATCGTGCCCCCCGCCGATTCAGTAGAAAAGAACCTTCGTAGCGTGGCCCTTGTGGCACACGTCGATCATGGCAAGACCACACTCGTTGATGCCCTTCTGCGTGCCACCGGTACCTTCGGTGATCATCAGGCAGTGGTGGACAGAGTCATGGATTCCAATGACCAAGAGCGCGAGCGAGGGATCACCATTCTCGCAAAAGCTGCTTCGGTCACTTGGAGGGGCATCCGGATCAACCTGGTGGACACCCCGGGACACTCCGATTTCGGCGGAGAGGTTGAACGGGCGCTCACCATGGTCGACGGGGTGGTTCTCCTCGTCGATGCTGCAGAAGGCCCGCTTCCACAGACGCGTTACGTGCTATCGAAGGCACTCGCTGCAGATCTGCCCGCAGTTGTGGTGCTCAACAAGGTTGATCGCACCGACGCACGACCAGAGGAAGTTCTCGACGAGATCTACCAACTCTTCATGGATCTCGATGCAGACGAATCCAAGATTGACTTCCCCGTGATCTCCGCAATCGCTCGCGACGGTAAGGCCGTCAACGGAATCGGTATGCCGGGAGTCGACGATGACCTCACGCCGTTGTTCGAGGCGATTGTCTCAGCGGTACCTTCGCCCCAAGGAGACCCGAGCGCCCCGGTCCAGGCGATCGTGACAAATCTTGACGCCTCCGATTATCTCGGACGGCTTGCCATTGGCCGCGTGATGCAGGGCACGCTTCGCCGCAACGAGCAGATTGCGCTCCTCGAAGAGGACGAGGGTCAGGCTCCTTTGAAGCGCAAACTCAGCCAGCTCATGACCTTCTCCGGCATCACCCGCCTCGAGGCGGACACGATCGAAGCCGGCGACCTCTTTGTAGTGGCCGGCTTCCCGGAGGTGGAGATCGGCGACACCTTGGCCGATCCAGCTCATCCTGTCGCTCTTCCCCGTCTCACCGTCGACGAACCGGTCCTTCGAATGACCTTCGGCGTGAACACATCACCGATCGCTGGCAAGGAAGGTTCGTTCCTGACATCACGTCATCTCCGTGAGCGTCTTGATCGCGAGATCCTCGGCAATGTCTCTATTCGTGTCGAACCAACCTCCTCGCCCGACATCATCGAGGTAGCTGGGCGTGGAGAACTCCAACTCGCTGTGCTTATCGAGACAATGCGTCGGGAAGGTTATGAGCTACAGGTCTCACGTCCCGAGGTGATCGTGCGCGATATAGATGGCAAACGCCATGAACCTCTCGAGCGAGCCGTGATCGACGTGCCCGATGACCACGTTGGAACTGTCACGCAAGCCCTTGCCCCCCGAAAAGGGAAGGTGACCGATCTTCGCCCCGGGGACATCGGCCGCACCGTTGTCACGATCGAGGCTCCAGCTCGAGGACTCATCGGCTTTCGATCACAACTCCTCACTGCTACCAGGGGCACGGCTCTGATGCATCAGCATCATGCCGGCTGGACCCCGTGGGTCGGCGAACTACCCACTCGCAAGGGCGGAGCAATGATCTCCGATCGTGAGGGAGTCACAACCGGCTATGCGCTGGACAACCTCCAACAACGCGGCGAACTTTTCGTGGGGCCCGGCGAGAAGGTCTACGAAGGAATGGTCGTTGGTGAGAATGCACGTGCCGATGACATGCATGTGAACGTCGTCCGTGAGAAGCAGAAGACCAACATCCGAACGCATTCCGCTGATGAGGCAATCAAGTTGGTGCCGCCACGAGACATCACTCTTGAAACTGCGATCGAGTTCATCGCTGATGATGAACTCGTCGAGGTGACGCCAACATCGCTTCGTTTGCGCAAGCGGATCCTCAAGGAATCCGATCGTCGCAGGGCCAGCAAGATCTGAATCACTCGCTCGCTTCGGGCCGCCGAAGTGACGGGTGTGGCAACATCACCTCGGTAGGACGGGACTCGATGAGCTCGACCAACCGTTCATAGGGTCCTTCACCGATCAGAGCGGTGATCTCGCTCCGTGAACCGACGTACACCGGCTTCTGGGCTGTGAAGGCTCGGGGGTCCTCTGTGCACCACCAGTGGAAATCCTCGCCGCCCTCACCCCAGTCGCGGCGTTTCCATTCGCGCAGGATGTTGGTCATGTGGTCGTTGTCGTCCGAATGGAAATCAAGTCGGATCGGGACCTGCCAGCACACTGAAGGTTTCCAGTCGAGGTAGGACTCGCCGCGCTCGATCGCCGCGGTATGAAACGCGCAGCCTGCTCCCGTTGGATGATCTGGCCGGTTGAGGAATATGCACGCTCCTTCATGCACCTTTGTCATCCAGTCGCCATCGACCTTATGGAGCGGACCGCCCAGATCCTCGGCGACATCCTTGAACTGCCATTCGTCGGGTCTGAGTCGAGCGGCCGCGGCGCGGACTTTCAGACGATCAGACTTGTCGACGAAGTGCGCTCCGAACGAGCAGCATCCGAGTTGCTGCTCGGGCGCGGGTGAAGAGCCGATGCCGAGACATCCATTTCCGTAGATGCAGTTCCACGAACTCAACAGCCAGGTCAGATCGAACGTGTAGGTCTCGCCGCTGTAGTCGAAGGAGATCCACTCGTGAACATCATCATCGGGCATCTGGGATGGAACTGGGCGTGACATCGGTACCTTCGGATAGCGGGACGTTCGAACCTTACCGTTCGTCGCTGTCACACCCCGTGCGCCATCATTGGAACATGGCAGGTGAGTTCGACGACATACGCGCACGACTCGAGGCGATCGCCGAGGAACTCACCGACCTCGCGATCTCTCGTCTTCTGGATTCAATCGACGCAGGCGGTACAGAGTTCCCTGTTGACGAGAAGCGTCTCACGCGCGCACGTCGCTCGGTGGAAAAAGCCATCAGCATCCTTCGCGAGCCTGACGACCTCAGCAACTGCTGATCGGGGTTTCGTCGTTGGGCCGTCCGCGTCGTATTCAGTAGAAACGCGACCGACGGCTCAGAACTCAGGCCGGAGTGAGCCTTCCGTAGAGCGTGGTGCGCTGCTCGAGAGTCCTGCCGAGCGGCGCCACAAGCTCGGCGAAATCATGCGGCTCCATGCCCTGACCGTGATCAGCGCCAGCGGCCCGGCTGATGTTCTCGTCCATCAGCGTCCCACCAAGATCATTCGCACCGGCTTGGAGCATCTGTCGAGCGCCTTTGGTACCGAGCTTCACCCAGGACGCCTGGATGTTGTCGATGAGACCGTGATACGCGATGCGCGGAACTGCGTGCATCAGCACGGCTTCGCGGAACGTCGGGCCCCGCCGTGCCCGACGCTGCAGGTACAACGGAGTGGCCATATGAACGAACGGCAGTGGAACGAACTCGGTGAATCCGCCGGTCTCAGCCTGGAGATCACGCGTGCGCACGATATGTCGGGCCCAATGAACCGGCTGTTCGACTGACCCGAACATGATTGTGATGTTCGATCGGAGGCCAACCGAATGGGCGGTTCGATGGGCATCGAGCCACTCGTCGGTGTCGATCTTGTCCGGGCAGATGATGGCTCGGATCTCGTCATCGAGAATTTCTGCAGCAGTGCCGGGAAGGGTGCGCAGGCCGGCGTCCATGAGACGGACGAGATACTCCGAAAGCGGTTCGCCGAGGCGCTTCGCTCCCTCGGTCACTTCGAGCGCCGTGAAACCGTGCACGTGGATCTCAGGGACTGCGGCCTTCACTGCACGCGTGACATCGATGTAGTAGTCCCCGTCGAAATCAGGGTGGATTCCGCCCTGCAGGCAGACCTCGGTGGCACCCAAAGCCGCTGCCTCAGCAGTTCGTTGCGCGAGATCATCGAGAGTCAGCAGGTAGGGCGTTCCCCGGAGGTTCAGCGACAGAGGCCCCTTGCTGAATCCGCAGAAGCGACATTTGAACGTGCAGACGTTGGTGTAGTTGATATTCCGGTTGTGGACCCACGTGACGACGTCGCCAACAACTGACCGGCGCAGTTCGTCGGCGTATGCCGCAACCGCTTCGAGTTCTGGTCCGCGAGCACCGAACAGGACGACGATCTCGTCAACTCCGAGGGATTGGCCGAGCCGACTACCTTCGATCACCTCTGCGACTCTGCCGCCAGCAGAACCAGAACCGGGAACAAGAGTCACCGGAGCAACGTTGGCTCCCGAGTACCACGCCGTCGAACGGGGCCCGACCTGCAGGATTTCGATCCCACCATCGACCTGTTCGGGTGTCGGAGGTGTGAGCTTCTGGGGCAGGACCGCACCGGGGTCGTCGCGCCCGAGACCCTCTGCATCGCTCCGGTCAAGCACCGGGAAGCGCATTGCTTCGTCAAGCCATCGCTCGGGATCCAGAGCGAACTCGGGGTGAATCGTCAATCGTGGCGCAAGAACGAATCCGCGGGCCTCGCTCACCGATCGAAGAAGGTCGAGGTCCGGCCAAGGACGTTCTGGGTTCACGTGATCTGCCGTAACCGGCGAGACACCTCCCCAGTCATCAATACCAGCGTCGAGCAGTACGCCGAAATCATCAGACAGATTCGGCGGCGCTTGGAGATGGACGTCAGGAGGAAGGATGAGACGGGCGAGTGCGATCGCGTCGAGGTAGGTGTCTAGCGGGCAGGCAGGCTCAGCGTGCATTGCCGTACCTTCCTTCGGCAGGAAGTTCTGGACGATCACCTCTTGGACATGACCGTGACGACGATGAGAAGCAGCAATAGCTTCGAGAGCTTCGATCCGATCGCCGCGATCCTCGCCGATGCCCACCAGAATTCCCGTTGTGAACGGTATCTGGAGTTCGCCGGCCCACTCGAGAGTCGCGAGGCGACGTTCGGGTGTCTTGTCGGGCGCTCCGCGATGGCAGGGAAGATCGGCTCGCAGCGATTCGATCATCATCCCCTGGGAAGGAGAGACGGTCCGGAGTCGCGCGAGGTCGTCACGCGAAAGCGCTCCGGCATTCGCATGCGGTAGGAGTCCGGTCTCGTCGATGACGAGTCGACTCATCGCAACGAGGTAGTCGATGGTGGTCTCGAACCCGTGTTCTTTGAGCCACTCGCCGGCGACCGGATACCGGTCCTCGGGAGCCTCTCCAAGCGTGAAGAGTGCCTCATGACATCCAACCCGCGCCCCGGACCGGGCGAGAGCGCGAACCTGCGCAGGCGTGAGGTACGGGGAATCCAACCGGGCAGGTGGCTGCGCGAAGGTGCAGTACCCACAACGGTCCCGGCACAACATCGTGAGCGGTACGAACACCTTGGGGGAGTATGTGACCCTCGTGCCGAAACGAGAATCGCGAATCGCACGTGCTTCGGCCATGAGGTTCTCGAGCGGGACGTCGAAACGCGACATGCAGGAACCCTATCGGGGTAGCGGAGAGCCGAGCGCGAGGCGATCGACGAGCCAGATGACGCGCGTGCCCGAGACCCGTGCCGCCGGAGCCGTGACATCGCCGTCAATCACCCTCCGGAGTGCAGCGCGTTTCGACGTTCCCTCAACGGTGATGATCACGAGGTCGGCCTTTGCGATCGCGGGGTAGGTGAGTGTCATCCTCGGGTGCTTGTTGTGGCCGAGGGGGTCAGAGTTGAACGCGACATCCCCGATTGCGTTGAGGGCATCCGATCCGGGGAACAGTGACGCTGTATGGCCATCCGGTCCGAGGCCGAGGTGGACTACTCCGATACCACCCAGGGATTTGAGAGTCGCGCTATAAGTCGCGACGCCATCGCCGCAACGCATGGGATGGATTGATCGTGCCGATTCGAGAAGATTCCCGAACGCCGATACGGCGAGGGCGAAATTTGAGTCCGCATCGTCGAGAGGCACACATCGCTCGTCTCCCCACACAACATCCAGTTCGGACCAGAAACCGGAGTCTGTGCATGAAGCAAGACGTTCGTAACACCGCTGGGCGGTTGTACCCCCCGAAAGAGCGAGAACTCCCGGTCCTTTGCTTGTCGCGAAATGATCTAGAACCGCGGAGGTGAACGCGGCCGCGACGTCACTCACCAGAACGAGATCACCGTTCATGGGCGCCAGATCATGTAAGCGATGAAGCCTTCACCGAAAGGGTGGCAAGTAGATCATCGAACGAAGCAGAGAACGATGCCACTCCTTCGACCTCGAGCTTGTTTGTGATCGCAGAGAGGTCCACTCCGACATCGGCAAGCGCGTTGATCACGGCATGGGCCTCGGCAAGATCGGCGTCGATCGTTCGGGCGAGAGTGCCGTGGTCTTCGAAGTCGTCGAGAGTTGCATCGGGAATGGTGTTGACGGTGTTCGGACCGATGAGCGCATCGACGTAGAGCGTGTCGGGATACGTCGGGTTCTTGGTGGACGTCGATGCCCACAGGGGACGTTGGACTCGTGCGCCACGAGCGGTGAGAGCCTCCCACCGAGGTCCGGCGAAGGTCTCGAGAAAGGCTTCATACGCGAGTTTCGCGTTTGCAATGGCCACGCGTCCGCGCAACGCGAGCGCTTCCGGCGAGCCGACTTCCTCGAGCCGAGCATCGGCCTCCGAATCAACACGACTGATGAAGAACGAGGCTACGGAGGAAATACCGGAGAGGTCGCCGTCGTGACGTTCTAATCCGCGTATGTATGCCTCCATGACTTCTCTGTACCGCTCGAGGGAGAACAGCAGAGTCACGTTGACGCTGCGTCCGTCGGATATCACCTGCTCGATTGCAGGGAGTCCCTCCACGGTGCCGGGGATCTTGATGTAGAGATTCGGTTCATCAATTCGTTCGTCGAGCTCCCGAGCCGCGGCGATCGTTCCGTCGGTGTCCCGAGCAAGGAGCGGGGAAACCTCCACTGATACGAACCCGTCGATTCCGTTGCTCGCATCAAAGACCGGACGGAAAATTGCGAGCGTGTCGCGAATGTCGGCAACGACCATCTCCCAGTAACAGTCAACAACCGACGATCCTGACGCAAGCAGTGCGGCGAACTGCTCGTCGTAGTCAGCGCCACCGGAGATCGCTTTCTGGAAGATCGTGGGATTGGACGTGACCCCACGAACACCGCGCTCACGCCACTTCAGCATCTCTCCGTTCCGGATCCAATCACGTCTGACGTTGTCAAGCCATGGACTCTGGTCGTAGCTGCTGTACAGATCAGTGAGTCGGGTCATGTGAAGCTCCGGATTCCTGGGTAATCAGTCGGCGAGTACTGCACGGACGTGTTCTATGACGTTGGCGACGTTCATGCCGAACTTCTCCATGAGTTCGGCTCCCGGCGCACTCGCCCCGAAGTG
>Ga0208249_1000382_pt1 | contig 14618 bp, 15 predicted proteins | sample CryBogmetaGMA1M_FD_184546 | JGI IMG/M metagenome (GOLD analysis project Ga0208249, IMG submission 184546) | Freshwater microbial communities from Crystal Bog, Wisconsin, USA - MA1M (SPAdes) | ecosystem: Environmental > Aquatic > Freshwater > Lake | place: Crystal Bog, Wisconsin, USA | collected...
CCACACCTCCACCAACCGCTCCGGCGGCATCCAGGGTGGCATCAGCAACGGCGAGACGATCTTCTTCCGCATTGCTTTCAAGCCGACGGCAACAATCGCCAAGGTGCAGCAGACCGTCACCGTATCGGGCGAGGCGGCAGAACTGGCGGCGCGCGGTCGCCACGATGCCTGCGTCCTGCCAAGGGCCGTCCCGATGGTCGAGGCGATGGCGAATCTTGTGATTTGCGACCACCTGCTCCGCCAGCACGGCCAGAATGTTCTGCCCTGATGGCCACCGATCTAACGCCTCTTCTGTCGCCACTTGCCGAGGCTCTTAAAGACCGTCTCGAGGTCATTGCCGATCACGCTCACCGGGACCGCGATCAGGCCGGTCATTTGCAGCGCCTCATCGATGTTTCGACCCGGATCGAACTTCTTGCCGCCACGCTGCCGCCCGGCGAACTCGACCCCCAGTTCAGCCACTACCTCGAGCGCCGCAGCTACGACAAGGCCCTCGCGTGGATCGAGGGCCGCTGCGAAGGCTGAAACTTGAAACCTGAGACCTGATGGAGCTGACAAAAATCGTCAGCACTGAAGTGGAAAGAGGCGCTTTCATTGGATGGTAAAAGGACCTTGCCCTTATTTTCCTTCTTCATAATTCATCCCTCATCCTTCATCCTTTTCCCCATGGACTCCCTGATCCGCATCCTCCGCAACAACTCCGCGATTCCCCGCGCTGACCTCGCACGCCAACTCAGGCTCAGCGAGGCGGAAGTCAGCGCCAAGATCACGAAGCTGGAAGCCGACGGCACGATCCTCGGTTACCAAGCCGTCATCAACCGCGAGCAATGGGACACAGAGTCCGTCACGGCGGTCATCGAGGTCCGCGTGACCCCGGAGCGCGAGGGGGGATTCGACCGCATCGCCAACCGCATTGCTGGATTCGAGGAGGTGGAGAGCGTTTACCTCATGAGTGGCGGTTACGACCTGCTGGTCATCGTCGATGGCCGCTCACTCCGTGAAGTCGCCTCCTTTGTGGCTGACAAGCTCAGCACCATCGAAGCAGTCCAGTCGTGCGCGACCCGCTTCCGGCTGAAGACCTACAAGGAGAACGGCCTGTTGCATGCCCTTGAGGAGGCTCCCGAGCGCCTTTCGGTGACCCCTTGATTGAGGAGAGCATTTTCTTGTCATGAGCAGTTCCCGCATTGCGGCGCATGTCCGCGACATCCCTCGGTCGGGGATCCGAGATTTCTTCGAGATCGTCCAGTCGATGAAGGATGTCATCTCCCTCGGCATCGGCGAACCCGACTTCGTCACTCCGTGGCACATCCGTGAGGCCGCCGTCTACTCGCTTGAGAAAGGGAAGACCGGCTACACCTCCAACCTCGGCTTGCCGCGTCTGCGGCGCTCCATCTCCACCTACGTGGAGAAGCACTTCTCCGTGGAATACAACCCCCATGACGAGATCATCGTGACGGTCGGCGTCTCCGAGGCGATCGACCTGGCACTCCGCGCACTGCTCAACCAGGGCGACGAGGTCCTCTACCACGAGCCGTGCTACGTCTCCTACTCTCCCACCATTTCTCTGGCCGGAGGAGTCCCGATCGCCGTCCCCACGCGCGCCGAGGATCACTTCACCCTGCGAGCAGCTGCTCTTGAGAAAGCCGTCACGCCGAAGACGCGTGTGCTGATGTTGAATTTTCCGACCAATCCCACCGGAGCCGTCATGCCTCTCGATGAGCTGGAGAAGATTGCCGCCTTCGCCGTGAAGCACGACCTCATCGTCCTCACCGATGAGATTTATAGCGAGCTCACCTACGACGAGGTGAAGCACCATTCCATCGCCGCCCTCCCCGGCATGAAAGACCGGACGATCTTCCTGCATGGATTTTCCAAAGCCTTTGCCATGACCGGCTGGCGCATCGGATTTGCCTGCGGCCCCGCCGACATCATCGAGGCAATGATGAAGATCCACCAGTACTCCATCCTCTGTGCTCCTATCATGGGTCAGGAGGCCGCCATCGAGGCATTGGAGAGGGGCGGACGCAGCGTCGAGCGGATGCGCGAAGAGTATCGCCTGCGACGCAACTTCATCGTCTCCTACCTGAACGATGCCGGTATTCCGTGCCACAGCCCTAAGGGTGCCTTCTACGTCTTCCCCGACATCCGTGGAACAGGACTCACCAGCAAGGAATTCTCCTTCAAGCTGCTAGAGGCCAAGAAAGTCGCCGTCGTCCCCGGCACCGCCTTCGGCCCAAGCGGCGAGGGATATGTGCGCTGCTCCTACGCGACAGGCATGGATCAGATAAAGTTGGCCGTCGAGCGCATCGCCGACTTTGTTCGGAGCTAGGTCCTTTGCCTCGCTTGCTCCCGCTCGTCTCGCCCTAAAGGGCTACGCAAAAGCGTAGGCTATCCCGGATGTTCCAACATCCCGGTATTGGGCCATAGCAATGTTGGCCTGCGCTTCCAGTGGCTCTACCACAGCGGCGCTTGGCCGCCTCGCTCTGTCACCAAATTACCGTCGTCCGAAAAGCAGGTTTTGGATTTTGGCGGATAGCTGGGCCGGCTGCGGCAGCTCGACTCGGTCTTTCCTAACAGCCTTCAGAGTAAACCGCTTCAGCCTTTCTTCCCCATCATCACCGCAGCCCACTTACCCCGTTTGAGAGTTTTGCGTTGCTTGAGGCCGAGGGCCGTGAAAGTTTTGAGGATGGTGTTCTCCTCCACGGCAAGGATGCCGGAGAGGATGAGCACGCCGCCCGGCTTGATGGCGTCCACGATCATCTCTGAAGCGGCGGTGAGGATGGTGGAGTAGAGGTTCGCGGCGACGATGTCGTAGGTGGCTGGCTTTCCCTTGAGTGCCGGAGGCTTCCAACGGAGGACGTCGGCTTTCAAAAAGCGGGCAAGGGGGAGCTTGTTGAGAACGGCATTCTCCTTGGAGATGCGGACGCAAGCCTCGTCGAAGTCACAGCCGAGCACTTTCTGCGCGCCGAGCAACTCTGCCGCAAGAGCCAGGATACCGGAGCCGCACCCGAGGTCGAGGAGCGACCACTTATTATAATTGTCACCCTCCTTGCAGAGCGGCGCCGATGCCTCGACCAGCAACTGGAGGCAGCGGGCCGTGGTGGCGTGGTCACCGGTTCCAAAAGCCATGCCGCTGGGGATCAGCAGGGGAAGTCCCTTGCCTCCTTTGCTTTCGTCCCGCTGGTTCTTGAAGAGGTTCTTATCGCGGTAGATGCGGAGCTCGCCGGCGATCCGAAGGGGATCAGTAATCTTGGAAGCCGGTGGCTGCCATCCCGCGGCATCAAAGGGACGGATGTTCCCGCCAAAGGCGCTCTTGAGCTTCTTAGCAGTCGCTCCATCGGTGTAGAGGTCGAGCCTGATGGAGCGGGAGGCGGGGAACTTCTTGATGACGAGGTTCTGGGGGCCTGCGAACTGCAGACGCTCCGCCCAAGCATCCTCCCATTTGACAGAGGAGATCCGAGTCCAGAGATGGGTGATGGCGGGCATGAGGGGAGACTTGAAGCCTGAAAGCTGAAACTGGAAAGCTGAAAACGTCAGCTAGCATAGAATCACCAATAGCCATATTTATCATAACAAACTGTCCTTAAGTATTTTGCGATTTATTAAGCCCCCGCATTCAACGGCCAGCCACCAGCTTCCGCGCCCTGTTGCCCATTTTCACCTTGTTTGCCTGTTCCTCTCTTATAGGCTCCAGCTCTATGTCTACGGGAACTCTGCCCACCATGCATCCCCATGCAACGCCCATTTCGACACCAATGGCGTTCGATTCCAAGATCGAGGGAAACATCATCATCACCAAACTGGATGCAGCCATCAACTGGATGCGTAAGAATTCCCTCTGGCCGATGCCGATGGGTCTCGCCTGCTGCGCCATCGAACTCATGGCCGCCTCCTCTTCCCGCTTTGACATCTCCCGCTTTGGTGCGGAGGTGATGCGCTTCTCCCCGCGTCAGTCCGATGTGATGATTGTTGCGGGAACTGTGACTTATAAGATGGCTCTCTCCGTGAAACGCATCTACGAGCAAATGCCTGAGCCCAAGTGGGTGATCGCCATGGGTGCCTGCGCCTCCTCCGGCGGCATGTACCGCAGCTACGCAACACTTCAGGGTGTTGATCAGATCATTCCCGTGGATGTCTACATCTCCGGCTGCCCTCCACGCCCCGAGGCCCTGCTCGACGGCCTTATGAAGCTTCAAACCAAGCTGATGACCGAACATTCCGTTCTCGACCAGAAGCGCGCCCTACTGGACTCCATCCGATGAGCGCTGCCAACGACGCGACAAAGATCGAGGCGGCTTTTGCCCCCGATATTTTCGACAAGAAGGAGTTCCGCGGTGAGACGACGCTCTCGCTTCACGCAACGCGCCTCCACGAAGTCGCCCTCTTCTGCCGCGACACTCTCGGCTACGACCTGCTGCTCGATATCTGCAGCGTCGATCATTACGGCTCTCATCCCCGCTTTGAGGTGGTCTATGAGCTCTACTCGCTTTCCAACAAATCTCACCTCCGCTTGAAGTGCACCACGTCCGAGGATGAGGCAGAGGTGGACACGGTCTGCGACATCTGGCCCACGGCCAACTGGCACGAGCGCGAAGTCTGGGATCTCATGGGGATCAAGTTCCGCAATCATCCCGATCTCCGCCGCATCCTGATGTGGGAGGGATACCCGTACCACCCCCTTCGCAAGGAGTTCCCACTCGAGGGCATCCCCACGGATGTTCCCGACGTGGCCTTCACCGAAGTGGCCCCGCTTGCAGGCGGCCCCTTCGTCACCATTCCCACCGAGGGTAACACCGAGGTACGCGAGCCACGCGCCCGCCACGCCGGAGAGATCCCGACGACGGCAACATTCATCGCGGAACCTTGATCGCCGGGGAATCCGCTTTCCGGGAGTATCTTTCGGGCCTTGCCGGTCAGCAACAGGTTGCCCTCGATACCGAGGCAGACAGCCTGCATTGCTACTTCGAGAAGCTTTGCCTCATCCAGAGCGGCTGGGGTGAGGAGCCCCAGACCGGCCTTGCCGAGGAACTCAAGCTGATCGATCCCCTGGCCGGACTGCAGTTGGAGGAGTTCTTCCGCGTGCTCAAGGGTAAGGAGATCATCTTCCACGACGCCGACTACGACCTGCGCCTGCTGAGGCGTTCCGGGGAGTTCCCCGACGAGCACATCTTCGATACCATGATTGCGGCCCGCATCTGCGGTGAGCCACAGCTTGGCCTTGCCGGTCTGGTGGAAAAGTATTTCGGCATCACCCTCTCCAAGGCATCACGCAAGGCGAACTGGGCCCAGCGTCCCCTCTCCGACCAGATGGTCGAGTATGCGCTCAACGATGTGCGCTTTCTGCCACAGCTTGCCAGCATCCTGAGGGACAGGCTGGAGGAACTCAACCGCACCGAGTGGTACAGTCAGTCCCGCGATCGAATGGTGAAGGGAACCCGTGAGACGCGTCAGCGCGATGAAGAGAACCTCTGGCGCATCACCGGCTACGCTGCCCTCTCCCAGCGTGGATGGGCGATCCTTCGTGCCCTCTGGCACTGGCGCGATTCCGAAGCGCGCCTCTGGGACAGGCCTGCCTTTCATGTCCTCTCCAATGAGAACATCCTGCGCCTCTCGGATGAGGCTTCCAAGGGAGGTAAATTCGCCAAGCCCCGCTTGCCGCAACCTCGCGCCGATCGGATGGATGCCACCCTTGAAGCGGCTCTTGCCCTTCCCGAAGAGGAATGGCCCAAGGTGATCCGCGGTGTTCGCATCCGTTCGACCAAGGAACAGATCGACCGCTTCAACCATCTTCGTGATCACCGCGACAAGGTGGCATCTCAGATTGGTCTCGACGCCTCCATCGTCGCGCCAAAGGCCGCTCTTGAAGCCGTCGCAGCAGATCCCTCGTCGCCAATCCTGCTTCCTTGGCAGAGAAATCTTCTGGGGCTCAAGCCCCTTGCCGATCCGGCAACACGCGCCCAGCCAAGTCTCTCTTAGGAAACCGCAATGGATCTCGTCGACCTCGCACTGGCCGAGGACCTTGGGCCTCTTGGTAAGGGCATAGGAGCAGGAACGGAAGCGGGTGACATCACATCACGCGCCTTTATTCCCGAGAGCTCGATCTCGAGCGCCAAGATCGTTGCCCGGGAAGCTTGCGTCGTCTCAGGACTTGCCGTGGCTCGGGAAGTTTTCCGAAGAGTCGACCCCTCCCTCACGGTCAGCACGCCTTGTGCAGAGGGTGATGCCCTTTCCCCTGGAGCACTTCTTCTCGAGGTGACGGGCTCCACGCGCTCCATCCTCTCCGGTGAGCGCACGGCGCTGAACTTCCTCGGCCGCCTTTGCGGCATCGCAACCCTCTCCCGCCGATACGCGGATGCCCTTGCCTCTGCCGGAACCGGCACGGAGGTGAAGCTCCTGGATACGCGCAAGACCACTCCGGGCTGGCGGACTCTCGAGAAGCAGGCCGTCAAAGCGGGTGGCTGTGTGAATCACCGCATGGGTCTCTACGATGCGGCGCTCGTGAAGGACAATCACCTTGCCGCTCTCGGTGACCTCGCTCTTCTGCCGCCGGTGATCGCCAGCCTCCGCTCAGGGTATCCCGGCCTACCGATCGAGATCGAGGCCGACACGCTGGAGCAAGTGGAGCGCCTTCTTGTGATGCCGGGAATTGATGTGATCCTGCTCGATAACATGTCCCCCGAACTGATGACCCGCGCCGTGGCGTTGCGCGCCTCGCTCGCTCCCGCCGTCCTGCTGGAGGCCAGCGGTGGAGTCACCTTGGAAAGCCTCGGGGAAATTGCCCGGACCGGCGTGGATCGCATTTCCGTCGGAGCGCTGACTCACTCAGCGAGGAATGCCGACCTGTCGTTGGAGCTTTCTCCCGCAGAGCACTGAACACTGAGCTGAGCGATGCAGCCTGATCCCGCATGCACCCTTGCTTCCCCTCTTGAAGTAGGGGTGCTTCGCACTGCATCTCCTTGGGGAGCTCCCGTGCAAGTCTTGGAAGAAACCTCCTCCAGCAATGACGACCTGTTACGACTGGGCGAAGAGGGCGCTCCCGAAGGATCGCTGGTGTTTGCTGAACGGCAGACGGCGGGACGCGGCCAGTTCCATCGCCCATGGGCCTCCGCCCCCGGTCTCGGCCTCTGGTTTTCTCTCCTTCTACGAATGGAGATCAACGACAGCACCATTCCTGTGATCTCCGCCTTTGCAGCAGTGGCCCTCGTGCAGACAGCGAAAACACTGGGCCTTGCCAACTGCGTGATCAAGCCTCCCAACGATGTCTTGATCACGGGCCGCAAAGTGGCGGGCATCCTGATTGAAACTCGGAACGGAAGGAATCCCTTTGCTGTCGTCGGCATCGGCCTGAACGTGAATCACTCGAGCACGGATTTTCCACCTGAGTTGCAGGAGCGCGCCACCTCCATAGCTATGGCCTCTGGCGCCCTCCACGATCGGCATCACGTGGCCGAGCTTCTCCTTTCTCGTCTCGCGGAAAACGAACGCTTGATGCGTGAGCACCCTCAGTCATTGATGGCTCGCTGGAATGAACTCCAACTCTCACCCCTCCATCTCGCATGAAGCCCTACGACTTCCAGTCTCCCGTTCTCGCGATCGAGTCTTCCTGCGACGAGACGGCTGTCGCGATCTTGCGTCCTCCTGGCAGGGTTCTTTCCAGCCTCATCGCCTCTCAAGCTGAGGAGCACGCCCGCTTCGGTGGCGTCGTGCCGGAAGTCGCCTCCAGAAACCATCTGCTTGCCGCAGACCCCTTGGTGCGGAGGGCGCTCAATCAGGCGGGCATCGCGGCCGCCGACCTGGGTGCCATCGGCGCCACTTCGGGTCCCGGCCTTGCTCCTGCACTGCTGGTCGGGGCATCTTATGCGAAAGGTTTTGCACTCGCGCTCGGCATTCCGTATCTCGCTCTCAATCACCTCGAGGGCCACCTTCTCTCGCCCTTCCTCGGCAGCGAGGAGATTCCCCATCACATCGCCCTGCTGGTGAGTGGCGGCCACACGCAACTGACCGAAGTGAGGGGCGCCGGCAGGTACACACTGCTCGGCAGGACGTTGGACGATGCGGCCGGCGAGGCTTTCGACAAGGTGGCGAAGCTCCTCGGCCTACCCTATCCGGGAGGGATCGAGATCGATCGTCTCGCGACGGAAGGTAATCCACGGCGGTATGAATTTCCTCAGGCACTCATGGAGAGCGCCAACCTCGACTTCAGCTTCAGCGGTCTAAAAACCTCCGTGCGCTACTTCTTGGAGAAAAACCCACTCCTCTCCTCCTCCACGGAAGGGATGGCCGATCTTTGTGCCTCCGTCCGCCATGCCATCGTTGGCGTCCTTCTCAAGAAAACGGCCCGCGCTGTGGAAATTTCCGGGTTAGACCGAGTCGCGGTCTCCGGGGGCGTTGCCGCGAACAGCGATCTCCGTGCAGGACTTCAGGAACTCTGCACCTCCAAGGGGTGGACGCTGCACCTTCCAGCGCCAGAACTCGCCACCGACAACGCAGCCATGATGGCCTTTGCAGCGATGCATCACCTGCGGGCAGGGAAGCTGAGCTCGGTCGGTGTCGAGATTTCCCCGCAATGGCAGGTGGGGGGAAGATTTTAAGGTCTCCCTAAGGTCAACCCTTGCCCAAATCTCCAGCCGTACGGCTAAAAAGAAGAATGTGTTGCTAAGAATGCAACCGCGCGACATAAGGGCATCTACCCCATGAACAATCATTTCCGTCGCCTTGGGCTGGGAGCTTTGCTTCTCCTGGCTGTAGTCACCCATCCCTCTGTTCACGCACAATACGAGCCGGGTGCCCGGGACCCCGAGGCGGGTTCTGATTCTGCTTCTGAAAAGAAGGCTGCGGCGAAACTCAAGGCGGCGATCGGTCAGAAGGCTCCCGACTTCAGCTTTCAGGCGACCGATGGCAAGACTTACCGGGTTGCCGATTTCTCGGGTCGGTGGTTGCTTCTCCAGATCGGTGGAAGCTGGTGCCCCTCCTCAGAAACCACGGCCCAGTACTTTTCCTTCATCAGGAAGGATCTGGAGGGGAAGCCTTTTGAATTCGTCGAGATCTATGACGATCTTTCCCTTGCTGATGCTGTGTTCAACAGTCTGACCGATTTTCACGGGATCCGTGCTTTTGCGGGTTTGGACGGGGCGCCGGAATTCTACCGGATCGGATCCATCCCTGTCTGGTACCTGATCGACCCGAAGGGAATCATCCGCCTCGACGGTCAGTATGAAGAACCCCAGGCCCTGAGGGACGATATTCTTGGGGTGCTAAAGCAGGATCCGAGCTTCTCAGGCATCTCTCCGAGCATTTCACCCCAGGATCAACGGTATCTGGAAGCTGTCTCCCTTACCCAAGCCAGAAAATGGAAGGAGGCGGCGGTCGCTTGGGATGAAGTCCTCAAGGATAATCCCACCAATCCCTTTGCCATCGCCAAGCACGCCCGGTGCATCGCTTGGATCCAAGGCTATAAGAACGCGCTGAAGGATCTGGATGAGAAGTTCAAGGCATTCCCTCAAGGGGTGCCCGATTTGCTGAAGTTCTTTCAGGCTACCTACCAACTGAAAGGGAATAGTAAATCGGCGGAGGGAGCCAAGACCTTGGCATCCCTTCAAGCAGCCCATCCGGATAGCAAGTATCTCTCCTCCGCGCTCCTGACGCTAACGAAGACACCCGATGAAATCAGCAATCAGGAGTTCCAGGATTTGGGGATTGCCACGAGATTCTACGGGGAATTCGACATCCCCTACTTTTACGGTTACGCCTTGGAGCGTCGCGGCAAGATTGAAGAAGCCGCTTTGAACTTTTCCGGTGAAAAGAAGAGTCGCGGACGCGATGCGTATCCCTTGGCCGGTCTACTTCATCGCATGGGATTGGATGATCAGGCCAAGGCTATGCTGTTCGGTCAGAATCCACCCACACCGGAAAACGCCAACAAAGCCATGGCGTGGGAACTGGCCATGAGCGCGGCTCTCCTCGAGGACTGGAATCTGAGTGCCGCCTACGCCCAGAGGTATGAACAGCATCAGCCCAAGCGTGGAGAGGGGCTTCTCTACCAGATGCTCGCTGCCTTGCGTCAGTCCCAGCCTGAAAAAGCGAAGGAAATCCGTACCCGTCTGGAGCAGATCCTGACCGAAAACTACAAGTCCGCCCCTCTCGTCCAGGGTGATGGTCCGACCCGTGATCAACTCATGTCCTTGGGGGATGAGAACGCGAGGATGGTGGCGGCGCTCTCCGCCTACTTCTTTGCCCAGATGGACGGGCAGACGGATAAAGCGGCCAAGATCCGCAGAAACGCCCTGAATGCATGGCAGGCCCGCAGCTATAATTACGCCCTCATTTACAGCCTCACGACCCCGCCCGGAGAGGAGACCTTCAAGGCCAAAGCGCGTGTTGCCGAGAGGATCCAACAGCGTAAAGAGGTCAAGGAGACCATTGATGTCGTGGATGCCAAGCTCCTAGTAGGCCTTGGCGTCTCCACGAATAATCCCGCCGAGGTAGAGAAGGTCGGCGCTTATTTCCTCGGGAAGCTCTCCCCGGTGTACGAGGGGCTTAGGACGAATGAGTTCTTCCCTCAAATGGAAACTTACCACAAGCAACTTGAGGCGACCTTCGCAGTGGCCGCCGGACTCAAACAACTGGCCCAACTTCCGGATTACTACGCCAGCAACAACGTCTCAAGGGATGACCTCACGGCATTTCTCAATGGCAGTGTGATTAACGATCTCGTCTATGCCGAAACCCCTGTGAGTGAAGAGGCAAGGCGGCAATATATCGCCATTGCGGAGTCCTGCGCCACCAATGGGGCCGGGGTGTTTTTCTCTGACACCTACAAGAACTGGGATGCCCTGAATGGTTTACTCAATCGCCGGAATGCACTTCTGAAGGAATCCCTGCAGAGCAAACCATCAGGACCTGCACCCAGTCCATCACCAACAGCCGCACCTTAGCCCGCTTCTTCACCAACAATGTCGAAAGCGGCATCTCTTACAGCATCCTCTACATCTGACTGCTATTTATAGAGATACGCATTGTACAAAGCGTACCGATAACTTTTAGCGATAATAAAGATTTCGCTGTCACGGTAGCCTCATAAAAAATATCCAGTTAAAACAAAAGTTTTCCAAGGATTCTCGAGGATGCATGCGTCTTATATATAAATGCACGCATGTCGAACGATGAAGATTACCCACTCGACCCCGACTTGGCAGCACAAGCTGCCTCGGGAGACGAATATGCCTTCGGTCTTCTTTTTGACTTTTACTACGACCGCATTCGGGCGTTTGCCTTCCGAATCCTTCTCGATGACGCTACCGCTGAGGATGTCACTCAAGAAAGTTTCATCAGAGCTGCACGGGGGATACGAGGGCTCCATGACAGCAGTACCTTTCAAGCATGGCTCTATAGGATCTGCAGCAACACGGCGCGTGATGCCCTCCGGCAAAAACGCGCCCACGATGCTAAACTCGAACTTGCGGCTCAGTATCAAGAAATTGCCAGCGATGGCAGGAATGGAGATGCTGCGGGAGAACGGGCTCTTTACATCATGCAGTCACTGCCTTCCGAGCAGAGGGAGGCAGTTGCGCTGGTCTTTCTTGAGGAGTGCACCCACGCAGAAGCGGCCCAAAGGCTGGGATGCGCAGAATCGACTGTCTCCTGGCGCATCCATCTTGCCAAACGCAGGCTGCGCAAACTCGTGAAAGAATGAAGTCCAACGAAGAACAGAATCCAGAGCAGATCCTGCGTGCCCTTAGGATCGATCCAGTCTCCGAAAGCGTTCGGGAAAAGGCTCGCTATCGCACTCTGACGGCGTATCGGAATCATCCCACTCATGAAAAGAAGCGTTCGCGACTCTCTTGGTGGATTTGTTCTTTTGCAAGTGCAGCGGCGCTATTTGTGGCGGCGCTCGTCATGCACCCGAAGAGCGGATCTCGAACACAAAATCTGCACGTGTTTTCAGAGGTCGAATCGATGTTCTCTGGCCGACTCCTTGCAGTCATCAAGGATGGCGAGCGCCTTGATCTCAAACTTTCGGGTTCCGTTGAGTCGCTCCCGAATGATCAGCGCATCCTCATTACTCTTCGGAAAAATACGCGTCTGATCCAGGTTCTCACCTACAGCGGGCAGCCTGTGAACCTGCAACTTGAAGGACACACTGCGGCGTTAACGCCCCTGCTCAGCAGTGATGGATCCGTAATGATCATCACGGATCGCCGGCTTCTCCATGGCTCAAAAAACTCCGGATTTGAAGGATTCTCCGTCATTGCCAAAGCAGTCGAAGGAGGACGCTCATGAGCTGGAGCGCGCTCGCGAGGCTGTCCTCGCTCATCCTCACGATGGTTCCGGCGATCGTACTGGGATCGACCAATGATGTCCTTCTGATCAGCGTCGGAAAGAAGCCGAGTTCACCTGCCGATGATGTCCGCTGGGTTTTCGGAGGTGGAACGAGGGAACTGCCTGTTTCATTTCTTCTGAAGAATCAACAGCTCCGCGTAGCGGCCGACCTTTACCTCTCCGGCGGGAAACTTGGGGAACCAATCGCAAAGGCCATCTCTTTTCAGACTCAGCCTGATGGAAAATTCCAAGAACTTAGCTCCGGGATCTTCTCTCTCAATCTTCCCGATGTCGAAAAGCCCGTCCTAATGCTTCTGAACATCCGAAACGGTGAGAGAGGATCCAATGATGGACGCGAAATAGCCTCCATTCCTTTGATGGTTTATCCTGACACGTTCATCAGGCAGATTGGCAAGCGCTTCGCCGACGAGACGGCAGCCGGGCACTCACTCACTCTTTCACTTTTCGGTGACATGAAGGGGCTTAGGGAACTCCTTCGTCTCAAGCAGGTGCCCTTCGATGATCTGGGCAGGGATTTACCATCAAAACTTTCAGCCGGCACCGTGGCTGTAGGAGACCTTCCCAAAGATCATCCGCTACCGCCCTTATCCATGGATTCCGGTTCTTCGCTCATGGTTTTTCACGAGGATCCTACCGCACCGGAGAACATCACCCTCACCTCGCAAGATCGCCGCATCCAGATGGTGATCCACCATACAGCACCCGCCAACTGGGCCGAGGATCCAAAGGCCCAAAAGCTTCTCTTCGACATCATCCAGAAAACCCCCGTAATCCCATGAAAAATAATACACCCCTGCTCCTCATCGGGCTTCTAGCCCTTATTCTGCCCGCCTTGAGGGCTGAAAACACGAATTCACCGGCGCCGCTTACCGTCGCCGTGCTCAACTTTGAAAGCTCTGATGAAAAACTTCAGGGTAAGGCCGTGGAAGCCGCCGCTTTGCTCGGAGCCCAACTCTCCACCTCCGGTAATGTCTGGACGATCGAGAGGGCGGACATCGACAAGGTCCTGGGGGAGCAGACCATGGGTTTGTCGGGACTGAACGACCCAGCGACTGCGGCAAAGACCGGAAAGTTGCTTGGGGCCAAAGCCTTGATTACGGGACGACTCATCCCTAGCGGCGACTCCGTGATCGTGGTGGCCAAGATCATCAGCACGGAAACATCACGGGTGTTTGGCGAAACTGCCACTGCTCCCAAAGAGGGATCGTGGGAAAAACCGACCGGTGAGCTTTCGGCCAAGGTGGGTAAACTCTTGGATTCCCAGAGGTCGTCCTTCATGCCTGTTTTTGTCACGACCGAACAGCGTCTGGAGGTCCTCAGACAAATCGTTAAGGGAAAGAACCTTCCCTCCGTTCAGGTTGGCATCTCCGAGGTAGATCTGCGCCGCGTAGCCATTGATCCCGCGGCTCAGACCGAATTCAGGAAAGTTCTCCAGGAGCTCGGCTTCGAGGTGATTGACCCGGCATACTCGCAGAAAATCCCAGAGGTCATTATCTCGGGCGAGGCATTCAGTGAGACAGGCGCACGTCGCGGACAACTGGTCTCTGCTCGTGCCCGTGTTGAGATCAAGGCTATAAGAAAATCTGACGGAAAGCTCCTTGATTCCGACAGCGAGAACGCCGTTGCCGTGGACATTGCCGAGGCCACGGCCGGAAAGATCGCTCTTCAGGATGCCTCCTGGATCCTGTTGGAGCGTCTGATTCCCAAAATCGTCAATCCGTAATCCCCTCGGATTCGACGATGAAGATCACGTCATGGGCTCTGGCCCTCCTGCTGCTATCGCCAAGTCTTGCTACGGCACAGGCCGCTGGTACCAAGGTCGCGGTGTTCACCGCTGGAAAAGACCGCGACCTTGAGGATCTTTGCGTGGCTGCGCTCTCCGACAAAGGGATAGAGTTACTCGACCGGCGCAACCTAAGGCAGCTTCTTCGAGAAAAGGCGATCAACGCCGGATTTGCTCAATCCCACCCCGATGCCCGGATCGCCAGACTGGCGGGAGCGGACTTTATGATAGCCGTACGCCGCGAGGGGAATGGGGTGGCCGTTGAGATCATCGACTGCTCATGCGGTCAAATCCTATCTCAGAGCACAACGTCTAAGGAAAATCTAAGCGATCATATTGCAAATCTCCTGAAGAAAGCGGAGGAGAGAACTATCCATTCCAGCAAGCCGGTCAAGGTCGCGGTCGAGGACTTTCCCGAACAAGACGGGATTAACTACAGACTGCCGGCGGAGATCCGTGACGGGCTTGCAGCAGCGGGAGTCGAGGTGCTCGATAG
>Ga0208249_1000384_pt1 | contig 14598 bp, 3 predicted proteins | sample CryBogmetaGMA1M_FD_184546 | JGI IMG/M metagenome (GOLD analysis project Ga0208249, IMG submission 184546) | Freshwater microbial communities from Crystal Bog, Wisconsin, USA - MA1M (SPAdes) | ecosystem: Environmental > Aquatic > Freshwater > Lake | place: Crystal Bog, Wisconsin, USA | collected...
GGGCTGGTCGGCGAACCTGTTCACGCTCACGAGCGACATGTTTCCGCGGCGAGCGGTGGGCTCGGTGGTGGGGATCGGCGGCATGGCCGGCTCGATCGGCGGGATGCTCGTGGCCTTGGTCGTCGGGGCGATCCTGCAGAAGACCGGCAGCTACGTGCCGATCTTCGTGATCTGCGCGTCGGCGTATCTCGTGGCCTTAGCGTTCATCCACCTCCTCGCCCCGCGGCTCGAGCCGGCGAAGTTGGACTGACGCCGGCAGCCCGAGCTTCCCATCCCTCGGGAGGGGTTGGCGAAGGTATAATCGGGGCTTTCCCTTCACGCCCGCCGTTCCCTCATGCCGGAAATTCGCGTCACCGATCATCAGGAGCAGGCCGAGCAAGATCGGCTGGCGTGGCGAATGCGCACGCCCGAGGAGCGGCTCGACGAGGTGGAGCGCTTGCGACGCGAGGCCGGCCGATTTCTTTATGAATACCCAGCCCGACTTCGAAGACTTCTTTCGATCGCTGGAGTCGAACGGCGTTGACTACATGATCGTGGGCGGTTACGCGGTGGCCTACCATGGAGCGCCGCGGTTCACGAAGGACATCGACGTGTTCTTCGACCCGACGCCCGCCAATGCGGGCCGCCTCAGAAATGCCTTGGTCGATTTCGGGTTTCAGGCAGCGACCGTGCCGGATGACGTCCTGCTCAAGCCAGGTGCCGTGATCGCCATCGGCATCGAACCGGTGCGAATCGATCTGCTCAACGCCATCGATGGGGTGACGTTTGCCGAGGCCCGTGGCGGCGTGGTCCGGGGCCGGTACGGAAGCATCGAGGTGACATTCATCGGCCGCGACGACCTGATCCGAAACAAACGGGCTTCGGGCCGCTACCGCGACCTGGGCGATGTCGAAGCCCTTGGCTGACGCATGGCGGCGTGCGCCTCAACGGTAGGTCGCAAACAGTTTCTGCTTGTCGCGTGACGAGGTGGGCGTGTCGTTGGCCAGCGCGGCGAACGCCGACTGGATCGCGGTTGATTCACTCGTATCTAATGCGACCGCGTCGGGCGGCTGCGAGGCGGGGGACGATGCCGCTGCCGGCGTGGATTCGCCGGGCAGATATGGGCCGGCATCGTAGAGGGCTGCGCCCAGGAAGTCGGCCAGGTCCAGTTGGTCAACGACGCCGTCGAGGTTGAAGTCACCGGTGTCCCATGTGGCGGGCTCGCCGCTGTCCATCTTGCCGCTGCCCAAGAAGTTGGCAACGTCGGTGATGTCCACCACGCCGTCCAGGCTCGTGTCACCAGGAGCGGCGTAGCTCACGGTGAAAGAGCCGTCGCCGTTGTCGAGCCAGCCGAGCGTTCTCGGCTCGAAGTTCGCGACGGCGTTGGCGACGGCCGACGAGCCCAGGCCGGTCGTGCTCGTCCATGTGCCATCGCCCCTCGCCGCGAGCAGGATGGTCACCAGATCCGATGCTGTCATGCCCGACACGATGCGGACTCTTCCGGTGCCGAGATCGACGAAGCCGCCGTCTTCGATGGCGAGCGAGCCGGCCTGAACCTCGCCCGCTGACGGATCGATGACGAGGGTCGCGCCGGCCTTGATGCGGACCGGCCCGGTACCGAGGGCCGAGGCATTCTTGACGATGATCGTGCCGGCCTCGACGACCGTGCCGCCGGAGTGGCTGTTAGCCTTATCGAGGATCAGCGTGCCGCCGCCCTGCTTGACGAGTTGGTAGGAGCCGGTTCGGGTCTCGGAGTCGGTGACCGTCTGGCCCGCGGGCACGTCAATCGAACTGCTGATCGACTGGTCCACGGTGAAGGTGCGTACCCAGTCGCCGCCGGCCGTGCCGTCGGCGTTGCCGTCCAGGGTGTTGCCGGCGGCGTCGTGGATGGCGCGGGACGCGGCGCCGCGGACCGTGAATCGGTATTGGCCGTTCGGCAGTGAGGCTCCGGCGAGACCGAGATCGAGTCGCACAGCGAGGATACCGGTGGCGACGGTGGTCAGGGCCGACGGCGTGAGCGTGTAGAAGACGTCATCGGGGCTACCGAAGCCACCGCTGCCAGCCTTGACGAGTTCGTAGTTGCCGCTGGCCAGAGCGTCGATCGCGTTCACGCCTTCACTGAACGTGACATCGATCCGCCGGGTGAGGCCGTAGACGCCGCTGGAGGCGATCTGGGCTGGGAACGTGGCGGTGACGGTTGGGGGTGTGGTGTCGAGGGAGCTGCCGAGGAACTCGATCGCGCCGATGTCGGCGATGCCGATGCCGGTGTTGGTCGTGCCGGGGTCGTCAACCCTCGCCTGGCCGTAGCGGTCGGTGGCGGGGCCGGCCGGGGAGTTGGCGGCGTCGATCGCCGGCGAGAGCCGCCGGACGTAGAAGTTGTCGTCGCGGCCGCCGTCGTAGCCGGTGCCCGTGGTGGTGTAGCCCAGAACGTCGTCGGCGCCGTCGATGTCGACGAAGAGCGGATTGCCAAAACTGGAGTGTGCATCCTCGCCCGATGCTGTCCGCCATGCGGCGAGGGACGCCTGGGCCGAATCCGACCACGACCCCGGCTTGCCGTTGGCGGTATTCCAGAAGAGGTTGTAGTCGCTCGAGAATCCGGTTTGGCTGTTGGCATCGACGGCGATGCAGGGCCCGGCGTCGGTCCAGAGGATGTTGTTCACCAGCTGCACGTCGCTCGAGTTATTGGCGACGTTCACGGCCGTGCCGACCGGCTGGTAGATCGTGTTGTTCGCGATGCTGTAGGCGGTGCCACTCTTGTAGACATTGGAGAGCGTGATCCCCGCGTTCGTGTTGGCGTACACGAGATTGTTCGAGGTCGGCGTGGTGGCATCGCGCCACGAACTCAGGGCGATACCCGTGGAGTTGGCGTAGACCGTGTTGCCGGTCACGGACGAGCCGGACGACGCACTGATGCCCGTTGTGTTGCGATAGACACGGTTGCCGTCGACCGTGCCGTAATAGCTCGAGATCCCCGTAGTGTTGTCGAAGGCGACGTTGTTGCGGGCGACTGCGTTGTAGTCGTAGAGATAGATGCCGGTGTTTTGGCCCCAGACGGTGTTGCTCGTCACAAGCCCGCCGGACGAGACGTAGATGCCGATGGATCTGTTGGCGTACACGCGGTTGCCGGTGATCAGCGGCTGAACGGATGCGGGAAGGTTGTATGTGTAGATCCCGTCATTTTGGTTGCCCCAGACGTCGTTGTTCGAGACGACAAGGCTGTCGCTGGTCGTGTAGTTGCTTGAGGACGCGCTGATGCCGGTCGAGTTCTGAAAGACCTCGTTGCCCGTCACGGTCACGCGGTCGCTGTCGACGTCTCCGACGATGAGGATGCCCGTCTCCGCGCCCGTGATCCCGAAGCCGCGGATCGTCACGTCGTCGGCGCCCGTGAACTGGAACACGGCCGTGCCGTACGCGGTGTTGCCACGGTCGAGGACGGTCTTTCGAGACCCGTCCACGGGATCCACCCAGCCCTCCAGCACCACGCCGGAGTCGTCAGAGGAGAGTTCGATGTTGCGGACGAGGCGGTAGGCACCGGCATCGACGTGGATCACGTCGCCGGCATCGAGGTTGTAGGCGGCCAGCAGCCCGCGGAGGCTCTTCATCGGCTTGTCAGGGCTCTTGCCGCTATTGAGGTTGTTGCCCACGGCCGTCGTGAAGCCGTCGCCCGTGCGGCTGCCATCGTTGACGTAGAAGTCGCGGCCGGCGTTGGCCACGAGGAACGCGGCGTCGGAGACGTCGCTCGTGCCGCCGCTACGGACACGAACCAGGGCGGTGTTTCCGGAGGTGGATGCCGAAGGAGTCCACGTGGCTTGGCCGTTGCCGTAGCGATCGATCGCCACGCCCGCGGCGATGGTCGTCCAGGTGGCGCCGTTGTCGAGTGAGACGTCGACGTCGGCCGTCGGCGAAGCAGTGCCCTGGGGCGTGGCCCGTACGAGTTCGATGCCGCAGAGGAGCGGATCGTAGTTGTAGTTGCCGCCGATGTATTCTCCTGCCTTTTCGAGGGCCAGGCTGATGCCGTTGCCCCCCGCTGCGGTGACCGCATACTCGCGAACGACGGCTTTGCCGGTGGACCCGGCCGTGGCCATGAGGTTGAAGTCATCGTCCACGACCGTGCCTTGGAGACGAACGTCGAACGTCCGCGCGTAGGAAGACGAATACGACGGCTCCACGAAGTGCAGCCGCAGTGTGTACGCGCCATCGGCGGCCGGGATCTGCCAGCCAAGACTCTGGCCGGACGACGGATACGAATACGAGCGGTAGACGTCGGCGGGAGCGGGGTTGGCAACGCCCGTCGTGTTGACTGGATCCGAGAAGGTGCTGGTGTATTGGCTCCCCGTCGTATAGGCCGAGCCACCCCACACGCCGGTCGCTCCGCCGCCGACGTTGACGAGCGCCACCGGCTGCGCCGCGGCCAGCCCGGCGGAGCGGAACTGGATCGTGACGGGGCTGCCGACCTCGACCTTCTCCAAGCCGTTGGGCGAGAGCACCTGGAGGAGCTGTGATGGGCTCGTCGCCGCGGCCAGTGTGTTGCCGGTGTGGCCGAGATTAACCCGACCGCCGCTGGGCGCCGGCTCACCCACGCTCGACGAGAGCGGATCGCCGGCATCGATCGTCGGCGAAGAGGCGGCGACGGTGAAGGTGTCGTCGCGGCCGCGGTCGCCCTCGATCTTCACCAGCCGGACGGCGTCGGCCAAGACCTTGCCGTAGTAGGCTTGGTCGTTGGAGAGCGTGACCGTAAGGCGGCTGTCCGAGACGTAGAACGTGCCGAGCCGCTCCCACGAGGCTCCGTCGGCCGTGAAGTCGTTGGGGGCCGACTGCTGGTTCATGCGGACGGTGGCGACGGTCGCGCCGCCGGCGAGGATCCGAAACGGCGAGCTACCGCTTGTGCCGCTCGACGTGGGCCAAGTGACGGCCACCTCGTAGAAGGCGCCAGGTTCGAGGCCCGTGAAGTCCCATGAGGCGACTGCGGTGGGTGTACTCGTGAAGACGTAGTCGGCAGTCACCGCGCCGCCTCCCATGCCTTCAGCGGCAGCCGTCCAGGTGCCGGTGGTCGAGAAGCCGGCAGCGCCGTTGTCGATCACCCGGCTCGTGCCCGACACCGGAGCCGTGCTGAAGCCAAGGACGTTGTCGGCACCGTCGGGATCGACGAGCTGCGGATTCGCGAACCGGCTGTGGGCGTCGAGCCCCACGTCGAACTGCCAGTCCACGAGGCTGCCGAAGTCGATCCCCTCCCACTGTCCAATTTTTCCGTTGGCGGTGTTCCAGAAGAGGTTGTAGTCGCTGGCGAATCCCGACTGGCTACTGGCATCGACGGCGATGCAGTATCCGGCATCTGCCCAGAGGATGTTGTTCACCAGGCGGACGTTTCTCGAGGAGCTGGTGACGTTCACGGCCGTGCCGACCGGCTGGTAGATCGTGTTGTTCGCGATGCTGTAGGCGGTGCCACTCTTGTAGACATTGGAGAGCGTGATCCCCGCGTTCGTGTTGGCGTACACGAGATTGTTCGAGGTCGGCGTGGTGGCATCGCGCCACGAACTCAGGGCGATACCCGTGGAGTTGGCGTAGACCGTGTTGCCGGTCACGGACGAGCCGGACGACGCACTGATGCCCGTTGTGTTGCGATAGACACGGTTGCCGTCGACCGTGCCGTAATAGCTCGAGATCCCCGTAGTGTTGTCGAAGGCGACGTTGTTGCGGGCGACTGCGTTGTAGTCGTAGAGATAGATGCCGGTGTTTTGGCCCCAGACGGTGTTGCTCGTCACAAGCCCGCCGCCGAACGACGCGCAGATGCCGATGGATCCGTTGGCGTACACGCGGTTGCCGGTGATCAGCGGCTGAGCGGATGCGAGAAAGCCGGACGTGTTGATCCCGTAACTCTGGTTGCCCCAGACGTCGTTGTTCGAGACGACAAGGCTGTCGCTGGTCGTGTAGTTGGAGGACGCGCTGATGCCGGTCGAGTTCTGAAAGACCTCGTTGCCCGTCACGGTCACGCGGTCGCTGTCGACGTCTCCGGCGATGAACACGCCGGTCTCAGCGCCCGTGATCCCGAAGCCCCTGATCGTGATGTCATCGCCGCCGGTGAACTGGAACACGGCCGTGCCACTCGCCGTGTTGCCACGGTCGAGGACGGTCTTTCGAGACCCGTCCACGGGATCCACCCAGCCCTCCAACACCACGCCGGAGTCGTCAGAGGAGAGTTCGATGTTGCGGCTCAAGCTGTAGGAGCCGCGATCGACGCGAACGATATCGCCAGGGCCGAGGTGGTAAGTGGCCAGCAGTACAGAGAGAGACGCCATCGGCGACGCTGGTGACAGGCCATCGTTTGCATTGCTGCCGGCGGCGGTCGTCCAGTCTCCGGTCGCGACGGTGCCGTCGTTGACGTAGAAGATGTTGATGGGCGGGGCGATCGAAAAGACGCCATTGCTCGAGTCCGTCAGCGTTCCTCCGTCGGTACGCGACACGCGGATGCGGTAACCGTCGCCAACTGGGATTGTCGCTGGAACTGTCCAGGCAAACTCGCCGTCGTTCTCCGTGGAGTCGGTGATGACGGTGACCGGCTCTGCCGTGCCGGTCCGCAAGAGTTCGATCCGCACCGATCCCGTGCCAAGTGACTCTGCCCGCCAGCGGATCGGGAACGAGCGACGCTGCGGCATGCTTTCGCCACCGTCGGGGGACGTGACCAGGACGTATGACGTTGGGCTCTTCGATGCCTGCGACGTGTTGCCGAAGGCGCCGATGTTGACAAAGCCGCCGTTGGAGGCGGGTTCGTTGGCAAAGGCAGTCGCCGCGTTCCCGCGGTCGATCGCCGGCGAGCGGTCAACGCCTGCGGGGAAGCCGACAAGCGGGTCAGCCACCCAGCTGCCGGTCACGGCAACGGGAAGGCCGGACTGTCCAAGGGTCGGCGCGAACGATCCGCCGTGATAACTGCCATAGAAGCTTCGCTCGTGGAAGTCGCCGTTCGGGGCATCGACGAACAGCGGGTCCTGAACCAGGCTTCCACCCTCGCCAAGTGTCGCGGACTTCCATGCAAGTAGTGTTGGTCGATCAACTCCCTGCCACCGTCCGACCTTCCCGCTCCCCGTGGTCCAGAAGAGGTTGTAGTCGCTGGCGAAGCCCGACTGGCTGTTGGCATCGACGGCGATGCAGTACCCGGCGTCGGCCCAGAGGATGTTGTTCACCAGGTTGACGTCGCTCGAGGAGTTGGTGACGTTCACCGCCGTGCCGACCGGCTGGTAGATCGTGTTGTTCGCGATGCTGTAGGCAGCGATGCCAGCTCTCCACACATTCGAGAGCAAGATCCCGGCATTCGTGTTGGCGTACACGAGGTTGTTCGAGGTCGGCGTGGTGGCAGCCAGCCAGCCGTTCAGTGCGATACCCGTGGAGTTGGAGTAGGCCGTGTTGGCCGTCACGGCGGAGGCGTACGACGAGATGCCCGTCGTGTTGCGATAGACCCGGTTGCCGTCGATCGTGCTGTTGCCACCGGAGATTCCCGTCGTGTTGTCGAAGGCGACGTTGTTGCGGGCGACTGCGCCGGAGCCGACCGAAATGCCGGTTTGACTCCCGAATACGGTATTTCCTGCGACCAACACATTGCCCGTGGCGGAAATGCCGGTGCTCGCGTTTGCGAATACACGACTCCCCTTCGCGAGGGCTAGGTCGGACGAGCCGATGGTGAACACGCTCTCGCTGCTTCGGTTCCAGACCGAAATGCCGGTGCCGTTGTCGTGGACCGTAAAGTTCTCCAGGGAGCCTCCGGCCTGTCCGGAAATCGAAATCCCCGTCGCGGCATTTCCGGTGGCCGTAATTCGCTTCATCGTCAGCGTGCCGGTCGTGCCGTCGATCGCGATCCCGTCGCCCCCGTTGTTCGTCGCCGTCACGTCGGCCAGCGTCGAGGTGCCCGAGTTCTCCAGCCGGATCCCAAAGCCGGAGTTGCCAGTCACCGTCATCCGGCCGAGCGTGAAGGCGTCGCTGCTATCGTGAACCCAGAGGCCCGCATTGGCGCCGGTGAGCGTGAGGTTTCGGATCGTGACGTAGTCGCCGTCGCTGACCTCGATATTCGTCGAGCCGGCATAGGGATTCGCTCGGTCGATCCGGGCCACCTTCCCCGGATCGGTCGGACCGGTGAACGTGGCCCCCTCGTCGTCGCCACGGCCGGGCTCGCCACTGATGATCACGTTGCGGACGTGGATGTAGTCGCCCGTGTCGATCTGCACCGTGTCGCTAGGGCCGAGGTCGTAGGAACGCAACAGCGGCAGGAGGTTCGCCTTCGGGTCGAGTGCGGTCGTGCCCGTGTTCCGGTTGTTGCCGACCGCGTTCGGCGTGAACTCGTCGTTCGAGTTGGATGCATCGTCGACGAAGTAGCTCGCCGTGAGCGCCGGCACCGAGAACGATTCCCGTGACCGATCCGTCAGCGTGGGGTCGTCGGCCGCCACGAGCACGATCCGATAGCGATCGGCTGCGGACGGTGTGATCCCGCTTTGCTGCGGGCTCCAGCCGAAGGCTCCGGCAGAGGCCTGGACGGTGGCGATGTCGCGCACCTTGCCTACGCCCTCCTTGTGAAGCTCGATCCGCACGAAGCCGCCAAGCTGCTTGTCGGCCGTGGTGGAGTCGTAGGTGCTCCAGAGAATCGACCGCCCCTGCGCCGCCGGCCAGTCGGTGTAATACTCGGGATAGGCAAGGCGAATCTGCCGCGAAGCCGACTGGGCCGCCAGCGGCGTGTTGCCGAAGGCGCCAAGATCGATCCGGCCGCCGTTCAGGCCCGTCTCGAAGCTGAACTGGTCGGCCGGATTCCCAGCGTCGATGCTCGTGGAACTCGCTCCCAGCCGGTAGTCGCCGCCAGCGGCATTTAGGAAGGCGGGCACGTCGCGGAGCGGATCCGGCGCTGTGAAGCCGATCGAGTGGGAGTCGTAATCGGCCTCCACCTGCCAGTCGAAGAGGTCGATGAACGGCTTCTGCCACCAGACGAGCGCCCCGGTGCCGCCGGGCGTGCGGTAGAGGTTGTTGTAGTCGCTTGCGAAGCCCTGCTGACTGTCGGTGGCGACCGAAAGGGCGGTGCCCGAGTCGGTGCTGATGATGTTGTTGCGAAGGGCGACGTTCTGCGAGCCGCCGATGACGTTCACGCCGACCCCCGACGTGGTGATGATCGTATTGCTTACCACGGTCCGCCCGCGGGAGTTGGAGATCTCCACGGCCGAGCGCAAGTTGTTCACGAAGACGTTGTGGTGGATCGAGCCCGTGTCGGACCAGATGTCGCCCACTGCGACGCCGACCCCATTCGTATCGAAGCGGTTGAAGGCGACGTTCGCGCCCTGGTAGGCCTGTACGCCGACGTCGTTGTTGCGGAACAGGTTCGGAAGGTCGGCATCCCAGCTGCTGCCGCCGACGTCGGAATAGCCCGCGTAGCCGACGGCGTTCGATGCGAACGTGTTGCCGGTCGTCACGACGCTGCGGTTGCGCCAGTCGATCACCGCCACGCCCGTCGTGTTGTCGTGGATGGTATTGCCGCGAACCGTTGCTGAGGCGACGTCGGACGAGTTGATGAAGCCATATCGCGATCCGGCGATGTCATTGCTCGCGACGGAGATCTGGGCGGCACCCGAGACGTCGATGGCCGCATACCGTCCACCCGCCGATCCGGTGAACGAGTTGCCGGTCACCAGCGTGCCGGTGCCTCCCGTCACGGAGATCCCGGTGGAGGTGCCGAGGAACGTATTGCCTCGAATCACGGTGCCGTCAGTGGAATTGATGCTGCTCGGCTGGATGCGGATACCGGTGCCGGATACCCAGCCTGAGTCGGCGAACGTCAGGCCGTAGAACGTGTTGAGATCGGAGTCGGTGAGCTCGAACCGCGTGCCGCCGTAGGTGAACCTCGAGCCCGCGGCCGAGCCCGCGTAGATTCCCCCCTCATCCTCCGCACCGATCGCAACGGTTCCATAAGACGACGTGCCGTACGTGCCGCCATAGTCGCCCGTGTCGATGGCAACGAGCGTGCGGCCGTCGATCCGATAGGACGCGAGGACGCTTTGAAGCGAGGCCTTCGGGCGATCCGGCGCGAGGCCGTCATTGGAATCGTCGCCCGTGGCCAGTGCATAGACGTCCTGCGACGACGAGCCGTCGTTGACATAGATCACGCGGGTGGTCGAGCCGGAGCCGGCATCGACGCCGACGCGATACCATGACTTCTGGCTCACTGTGCCACCCACCCGCAGGTAATAGGTGCCTGCAGGGAGCGAGGCCGCGTTGGCGACCATCTGGCCACCGGATGCCGAGCCCGTCGCTACGGTCTGGCCGGCGGAATCGAGGATCGTCAGGGTGAGCGAGCCGCCTGCCTTGTCGAGCGAGGCCGTCGCTCGGAGCGAATCGGTGCGCAGCAACTCCACCCGGTAGAGATCGACGTCGGCCGAACTGGCGAGCGTGACGCCGCCGATGTGCATCCCAGGAACGACGCCCGTGTTGAGCGCCGTCGCCAGGGTGTCGCCGGCGTCGGGCCGCTCGGTGTCGATCTCCAGCCGGGCGGCGAAGCCGCGGTCGCCTCCCGTGTTCGTGACGTGTGCGGCGATCACGTTGGTGCCCGCAGTGAGTGCACTGGTGACGTCGATGTTCGTCACGGTCGTGGGCGACGAGTTGGCATCGTTCACGAATCGCACGCCGTTGATAAACAACTCGACGTCGTCGTCGGCGAAGGCGTCGAGGACGGCGGTGGCGGGCCGACCCTCGAGCGAGATCGTGCCGCGGAGCCAAACGCCCGAGGGGGCCGGATCGCCGGGAGCCCAGATGTTGGCAACCGAGTTACCGTCGAGCGTCGTGGTGCCGATCTGGGATGCAGCCACAAACGAGGAGTCGTTGAAAGTGTTCGATGTCCAGCCGGCGCCCGGATCGACCGCCGTCACCTTCCAGGAGGTACTGGTTTCCAGCGAGGCGAGGGCGAGCATGGCCCTGCCTTCAAGTTGCTCCACCCTGATGCGGGTCGTTCGCCCCGCGGCGTGCCGATGCCGCCGCGATCGATGCGCACGATTGCGACTGCTGCGGGAGCTCAGGGTTGGAGCAAACTTACGACGCGGAAAAATGAGAGGCATGGCTACGACCTCCAGGAGCGGCAATCGCTCAATCGGAAACGGGAAATGCGTGGAAAATGCAGGACTAGGCGATCGTGGCGACGATGCGATAGAACATGGGAAGGTGAGCGCACGAAGCCGCGCAGCCCGCTACCACTTCTGGCGGGAAAAAAACCTGAACCGGACACCCGCGGCCCAAGATCTGATACTTGGATGCGAGTGGTCCGTTGCGCGCAGAGATCTTGCCTTGTTGTCTCAACAACGTTTGGAGTTTTCCGCCCTCGGCGAGCGGTCTCTTTTCTTGGCCCTCAAATGGGCCAGACCCCGCATCTCTGCGATCGACTCGAAATAGCGGTTGGGTCTCGCCCCGGCGCAGAAGAGTCGAGGATGTGGCCCTAGTCGCCGGTCTGGCCGTCATTCCGAGCGGACAGCCCGCGGTGCACCGCCGGTTCGATCGCATACTCCACGCTTCGCACCGACCCGTCGGCCATCGCGATGCCGCACGCATCGGGATGGGCGCTGCCGTAGGCCAGCGGCACCGGATACCCGCCGTGGACGTCCTTCGGGTCGAAGCCGGCCCGGTCGCGGTACGGAGGCACGCAGCCTACGCGGACCACGTCGCGGTCGAAGCCCGAATAGAGGCTCTGGTCGTCGTCGTCCGACGTGCCGTTGGCTAGCTTCGCCGGGTCGAGATACTTCTCCCCGACAAGGTAGGTTTTCGAGAGGCCGTCGGTCACATCTTTGATCCGCACCTGGCTGCGGCGAAACACGATCCCGTCCGTCGCCGGACCGAAGCCTGCCAGCCAGTCGGCGTTGGTCGCCGCGTCGCCGATCGAGGCCGGCGCGTAGGAGCCGCCGCCGCGGTAGTGATTTGGCGGCGTGCCGCTGCCCATGTTGGCGGCATAGTCGCCGCGGGCGAGCGTCTCGAGCCTCCGCTTCACCGACGTGGGGACCGCCACCACCCAGAACTCGACCCCGCTCTGCACCGGAAACACGCCGGGCGATCGCCGTGACGGACAGGTGAAGAGCGGCACCGGCGCGGTCAGGCGCGATATGACCGCCATGGCCTTCGCCTGCGCATCGCTCATGCCCGCTCCGAGGTCGCGCAGGCCCCCCTGCTCCACCCACGGCAGGATGTTGAACACCCAGCCGCCTGGCTGCCGCTCGTCGAAGCCGCGGTCGGGGTCGCCCGTCCACTGGCCACCCCACCCGCCCGACGGAAACGTGCCGCGGGCCTGCTCGTGGTTCAGGCAGGCCAAGGCGATCTGCTTGAGGTGCGACATGCACTGCGTGCGGCGTGCCGACTCGCGGGCGCTCTGCACGGCCGGCAACAGAAGCCCGATCAGGAGGGCGATGATCGCCACCACGACGAGCAGCTCGACGAGCGTCATGCCGAAGCGGCGGCCGTGATGGGCTGGATCGGGCTGGCGCGTCGTCCGGTTCATCGTGGATCCAGGTCAAGGATCATCAGCCGCGCCTGCTCGTCGGGGTTTTGGACCGCAGCCCGGCCACCGATCGCGAGCCACGTTCCGTCTGTGGCGAGGCACATGGTATCGATGTTCCATCCGGGCCGGAGCTCGTCGTAGGTCGACAAGGTGGCAGCGTCTGATAGTCGGAGAACTTCAGCGTCGGCGGTCACGAGCACGCGGCCATCTGCGGACCAGGCGACGTCGCAGATCTGCCGCTCGTGCGGGGCCAGCATGCCGAGGCGTTTGCCCGTCGTGGCGTCGAAGACGTGAAGGGGACCGCTCCGCAAACCGCCGATGACCTTCGTGCCGTCCGGCGACCAGGCCATGGACGCGATCGCGTCCCCGGCATCTTCCAGTCTCACTGGCGCGTCGCCCGCACGGTCGAGTCGGACGATCACGCCGGGTTTTCCGGCCACCGCCACCCGTGGCGGTCCGGCCGGTGCGGCTTCGACGCGCGTCGCCCCCGTGTCGACACGGCCAACAACCGTGGCGCGGTCGAGCCGTGGGGACCAGAGGACAATCCGCCCATCGTGCGAGTTGGTGACGAGCCTGCCTTCGGGAGTCCAGCACAGGTAGTGACCAACGTCGTCAACGCCGGGAAACCTCGAGGTCGCCAGGGGTTTCCCATGCGGAATCGACAGTACGAGCGGAGCCGTCGAGTCCGTCTTCGAAGAGTTTCCGAAAGCGATTCGGCTTCGGCCATGATCAACCGCCATGGAAAACGTGCCACGCCCGGCGTCCGAGAGTTCGATCGCGCGAGGCTCTCCATCGGTGATGTCCACATACAGTGGCGGGCCTACCTCGCAGACTGCGACCACGCATCGATGGCGTCGCTCGGGCGACGGGACATCGGCCTCACGGACCACCATGATGGCACTCCCGCGCATGGGCACCTGGCAGCACAAGGGGGGAGATGTCGCATCGGCCCGATCCCAGCGGCGGACCGAGCCGTCGGCGCCGGCCGTGAGGAGCCGGCCATCCGGCTCGAACTCCACGTCCCAGACGCGGCCGACGTGGCCGACGAACTTCTGGATCATGGTGCCCGTGGCGGCGTCGAACACGCGCACGATGCCGTCGCGGCAGGCGGTGGCGAGGAGTTTGTCATCGGGTGAGAAACGGCAGGCTAGCACCCAGTTGGGATGGGCTGGCAGCGTGGCCAGTGGCTGCCCGGATGAGGCATCCAGGATCGTGACGACGCGGTCCGAGCCTCCGGCGGCGACTCGGTCGCCGCGGGCAGAGATCCCCAGGGCGTGGAGCGTCGAGTTCTTCCGGTGGGGGTCCTCCCACTGCCACGACCAGCGGACGCGCGGCTCTTCGGGGTCGATGGCGGACACCATGCTGCCGCAGGCGACGACGACCAAGTCACCGGCCCGAGCGATCGTTTCGATCTCGGGTGACTCGTCTTCGGACGCCGCGAACCGATAAACCTCCTCCGGCGGTCGATCACCGGTCAGGCCCACGTGGCGCAAGACCCGATCCTCGCCACCGTAAAAAAGCGAGGCATTGTCGGACGCGAAGCAGACACCGTAGAGCGGGCACCCGGCCGGTGGTGTTTCGCCCACGGGCGACGTGGTGTCGCTCGCCGACCACCAGCGGACGCGGCCATCCTGCCCCGCCGTCGCGAGCAGCCGGCCATCGGGCGAGAAGCAGACGTCGTTGATCTCGTCGTGGGCGGGCAGCATGTCGATCCGCGGCCGGCCGTCCACGTGGCGAAGAATGCGGAGTCTGCCGTCGGCGCCGCCGACGACGGCGGTATGGCCGTCAGGTGACAAGGCGAGGCAGTGGAGGTCGACTCGACGTCCAGCCCCGCTCTCCGGCGCGACCTGGAGGAGAAGTTCGCGTTCGCCATGCAGTCGCCGTTCGAGCCAGCGGGTCGCGATCGAGTCGGCGAGTACGGGGTCTATCACGCGGGTTTTGGCGATCTGCTCGAGCGCCCCCGCGACGTTGCCGGCCCGCAGCGACTCGAAGCCCCGGCGAAGTTCGGCGGCGGCATTCTGACGGCGGAGTTCCTCCTGCTGCGTGGCCCCTTTGACCCGCTCGCGGGAGCGATCGATTGAGAGCCAGCCCGCGACACCCGTCGCGAGCACCGCGGCGGC